>Ga0209800_10002653_pt1 | contig 15375 bp, 18 predicted proteins | sample Higcelweek8metaG_FD_187174 | JGI IMG/M metagenome (GOLD analysis project Ga0209800, IMG submission 187174) | Freshwater pond sediment microbial communities from the University of Edinburgh, under environmental carbon perturbations - High... | ecosystem: Environmental > Aquatic > Freshwater >...
AAAGGATTTAACTTTATTAAAGCCAGAATTGAATAACTTGGTCTGTAGATTTAAGACAAAGCAATTTTACCTGCTTGAGGGCAATATGTTTCCATATGTGGCTTGGGGTCAAAACAATCGTGTTGATATAAAAGATCTTCAGGAGCTTGTCTCGTGGATGGATACTTTTACCAATCAAGCAAAAGGAACTGGAATGCCCTTTAGCCTTCAACTTCAGAAAGATGAAAGTTCTGGTCTTTTGTTTACGGTAGGCTCAACTATCTGTCACCTTGAGTTTTACTCAGCTCATGCTTCTCCAATTGTGATCGGTTGCCGTGGATCTTGGGAAAATGGAGACGAAATTATAACCTTCTGGCATGGAGATGAACCATCTGAAATGGAAAAGAAATATTTCATTCCGTTTGAGGAGGCGCTTCAAGGCATTAAAGAGTATTTTTTAACCGGCGAACGTCCTAAGAATATTCAATGGGGCGACAACGATATCTAGTGCCAATCGCCCAATACAAGCAAAACGGAACTAGAATGCCTCAAGAGTGGAGATTGTTGTAGAGTTGCAATACAATTACGTAAATGGCAAAACCCATATTTAATCATTGAGAGACTATGATCAGCCTAAGTGATGCTTTGGACGCGTTTATCAAGAAAGTTTATGACCAAGTTCATAAGCAGGCCTATTCGTCACTGGAATTGCTGTTAAGGGAAGGGCCGCCCGGAAACCAAAAACAACCTGAAGAAACCGACCTTCAGCAGTGGTTTTGTTCGCTGAATATTGAAGACCAAGAAAAAATTCTGAAAATCGCTAAAATGGCTGTGAAGCTGACTGTTTTTAATTTCTTGGTTCTTCTTGATAACAAAATGTCAGGCCAACCCATTCAGGAAAGAATCTCAGATTTCGGTTTATATGTTCACACTTACGGAAGTAATGTGGACCGATTCTCTTATAACCCAGATGAGTCAATTCGTCTGAACAAGTCTTATAGTGTAAATGGCGATCTACATGAGGCGTATGATTTTGAAATTAATATTACCGATGATGCATAGACCGAAAGTTTCTCATTTTTTGTTTCGGTGAAAGGCCTTTGAAGTTAGATCTTCAATGAGGTGTTCCGAAAAAATCGACCAATCTCTTATCAGAGAAATCAATGCCACTGATGATCATAAGATGTATGAAAACCACAGGAGTTGATGATTCGAACAATAGAACTTTTTCTATTGAGACACAAATAATTTTAGCTGACCTTCATAGCGGATATGCAGAAAGGTTTTCCAAAGCGGTAAACATGCTGAGGAATTCTTCGGAAAAACAATCGCAAACCCTGATTGCCGAGGTGTCGCCATTTCTTAATCACACTGATCCTGAGATTAGGTGCGATGCCATTGAATTGCTTATGTTATGCAATCCGGTAAAAACAATTGATTTAATATTGCCTTTACTTTCGGATCCAGTTGATTTTGTGCGCAACTGCGTTTGTCGAGAATTGGAATTCAATGAATTTTATGACAAAAAGGTTATAGATCCCTTAATGAATTGTCTACGACATGACCTATCCAATGATGTTCGATATAGAGCAGCGGTTTTGCTTGGTAAAATCGGAGACAACAAAGCCATACAGGCTCTGGAATGGGCTATGGTTTTTGACGAAGGTGAAAATTACGAGGGAGATTCTATCAGTGCCAGAGCACAATGGGCGCTAGAAGAAATTCAGAAGCGAAAATAGAACCCTTCTCAAAGATTTTTTAGGAGATTTCAAGGTAATCGGGGAAGGAATATGATGAACAGCATAAATCCTCAAGAGCCGAAAATCTCGTTCGATTCGAACCTTCAAGATATCATAGACGATCTTCAAAGTGCAAATCTGGAGAAGGTTGATGAAGCAATATCAAAGCTACGTACACTTAACCGTCAGAAACTAATAGCGGAGTTACGGCAATATTTATCGCATACATCCCCTGAAATCCGCAGTCAAGCTGTTGAGCTCCTTATTCTTTTACTAGACACATCTACAATAAAGGACCTGCTTCCTGTTTTTATGGATGTTGTTAGTTTTGTCCGCTTTAATTTAATAAATGAACTCGTTCAAAGCAATTTTTTGGACTCGGAATTTATTAATCCGTTAATTTACTTGTTGGAGAGTGATCCGGACAGCGATGTTCGATTTATAGCAGCTGTAGCGCTAGGAAGAATTGGTGATAAACGTGCCATTCCATCTTTGACGCGCGCGAAGGAGAAAGATTTTGGGGTAGATTATGAAGGTGAAACTGTTAGTAGCGCTGCCGATGATGCGCTTAAACAAATCTACCTCTCATCCAACGGATAAGGCGGAATAATGGGAAAACGAGTCCGATTTTTCACATTGCCGACGGATGAAATCAAGCTCATTGATTTCGTGCTTTCATTACCAGGCGCCTATTTCATCAAGGTAAAGACCCTTCAACAAAAAGTTGAGGTAGTAGACCGGAACTCAATATTAAACCTTGCCGAAGTCGGCTCAAATCACTTACTCATTGCACAGAATTCTTTACCGATCTCTCAAAGTGATATTACAGAAATTAGAGCAATCACTTATAGCGAGGAAAAACTGGACTTCATTGAAACGGGAGAAACCTTTTATTCTGTTTCTATGAATGCGCCTGTTGTTGAATTCAGCCGATCATTTATAAGAGAGGATAATAAATTAGTGCAAGGTCGAATTTGGTGTGAGTTGTATCGTCTCACAGATGATCATTTAGAATTTAAGGGTGAGGAGTTTAGGAATTTATTCGAGACGCTTTCAAAGTGGATCAAAAGAAACTTTAAGAAAATTCAGGGAATCGATGGCTATTTTGGTGAAGAGGCTGAGAAGTGGCACAAGTCAGGCGGACAATATTACCCTCCATAGCTTTCAGTGAAGAATTATAAGTGCGTGGTGATAACTAATACACTATTAAAACAGTAGTATGTGAAAATTGGTCTAGGTAACAGAACCTTAACAGCCTAAATATGTAGATAGATAACCTTTGGCCAGGCCTTTGACCCCTTTGGGAATTCACTGGGCTGGTCGGACATGGATGGCTCCAGCTATGGTTATGCCGGAGAGGGTACGGATGCCAGCGGACTGCAGTATTTGCGGTTACGCTGTTACTTGCCCGCGTATCGCCCGTGGTTGGTCGGCTCTGGTTGGTCTCGCCTTCACTCCACCCCCGCCGGCGACCACACTCTCACAATCAATAATTCGTTGTGATTAATAACCACACGGGCATGGATTTTTGGCAGCCACCAGTTGGAAGTTGGCCGGAAAGGTTAGCGAGCCCTGGGCGCGGCTGATGGCGACCAGCTTGTCCTCCATCACAAGACTTCCGTGGCTGTCCAAACCCGGACGATAAGCAATTCATTGGGATTACAAACCACACGGGTCTCCGAACATAGATTCTAGACGCGAAGTGAGCCTATCCGATGCTGAGTGTTGATACGCTCTATGTTTGCCATCGAGACAACAGGATTCCCTCCACAGCATCCCGAAAGAAAGCCTGGTTGCGCTGGCGGGATTCATGTATCAGGCCAATAATTGCTTGAAGAGAATGGGGAGGTTTTGGCGGTGAACAAACACTCGCAGCTGATTGATGTGTAACTGTGCCAGATTGCATAGGCCAGGATGTGTAGTTGACAACATACCAGACGGTTCTTAAGAGATCTCCGGCAGGTAGAGAGAAAAGGCGTGCATATTTCGCTCCCTTTTCGCCCAGGGCTCGGTTCAGTTCCTTATTTTAACCTGAAAACCCTGTATTTCGTTTTTGACCTGGCGCCAAGTATTGTATTTCATTTTCCTTACGACACTCAATCATAATACGAGTGCAAACCACTTCTCTATTAGTAGAGTCAAAATCATAGGTAAAAAATCACGCCGCAATTATTACCAGAGCTTCATGACAGGATAAGTAGGAAAATGTATTATATGAAAAACTCTTTGTATCTAGTCATAAAACAGGACATACACATGGAGCTTGGCTACAAGTGAGAGAAACATTGTTTCTCTCATAGCGTTAAGTAATCAACATGTACAAAGTAGGGTTGGTTGGAGTGTAACAGATGAAGGCGTTTGATTGCAGATACTAAAGTAAATGGATACCAATGCCGTATTTGATCTGGTCCAAACCAGTTTACATGAGTTTTGCATAAAGAACTCCAGCTGGAACATTTTTCTAGACCCACGTAACAGGAGAATACTATGTTCAAGGTAAAGTTTTTCGCCCTTCGTATCGTTCTTGTGATCTTCATAGTGATGGCTTTGACGCCCGTTTCAAATGTTAAAGCGTTACCAAATTTTGACCGTCAAGATCAGGGTGGCACTACGGAGAGTAAACTAGTTGTAGGCCCTGATGGTAAAACCTATGTGGTGGAAATTTCTGAAATTCTAACTCATCGCCCTAAACTTCAATCATCGCAGATAGTTGCAGCTGCCGCAAGTGGATGTAAGACCTATACGCTTGGTGTGACATGGAAAGATCTACTCGGTATTGAGATATGGAGATATACTCAAGTCATTGATTGGTGCTATAACGGGAGTACAATCACATCTGTGTCGAGATATGATTATCCAACAATGTATTCGCCTGCATGGTCATATAAGGGACGCCTCAGTGGTTATCCACAAGTAAGTGGCGGGGTGGGACAGAGTAGTTATCGGTCACGCACTCAGGCCTGGTTTTGTATGATCGAAACATGGACTTGTGTCTGGAATGTTTATCCATGGATGGATCAGACGGTATATGGTACTGGATCCTATACTGGAAGCGCCTCACTAAATTAACTCCCACAATAACTAAGCTCTGGACTTTATCAATTCGAGCATTTTGAAGCTGTTTTTGAGAAAATCACTCTCTATTTTGGGCTTTTGGGATGCTGGCAATGCCCTTTCTGGCAGTAAATACTAGAATGATAAAGCACAGATAAGCATTCTTTCTTGATGGAAAGTAGTATTATAGCAAAGTACCATCAAGAAGGAATGTTGATAATTTCCGTTATATACTTACGATAATAGAACGAGCGAGGTTTAAAATGAAATTATCACAATGGCTTACTGTCTTGGGGGCTGTGATCGCATTAATTTTGTGGTTTGTTTTGTTCAAGGTGCAGGGTATCGTTTTGCTAGTACTGATTACTTTGACAATAGGCGGAATTATTTCTATCCTAAAACAAAAAAGTTGGATATTTAAAATCCTTGGCGCCACCATGTTTGTTGTAGGATTAGTACTACTGATCACTTATCCATGGTTGTTATTCCGTGTATTATTTCCTCAATGAATGCAAACTCACAACCTGTATACCGTGCTTTCTCCCAGACGACTCGCTTCCGCGATCAGATTGACGGTCATCCTTGGTTGTTTGTGCTGACCATAAAAGGTTACTGAGTTGCTTACGTTTCATACCGGGTAGGCGGGAGATTGACGTAGTAGCACAATCGCAACAACTGGGTCTCCAACAGTTCTGCCCAGGCTAGAACCAAGGCTCAATTAATAGAAGAAAATTTTGTTGCGCAGATTCTGGCCTCAGCAGCAACTTATATGTAGTGGCGTGTAGGCGGTCATGACAGTGTTTCGGAACGAGTATGGGGTGATGACAAGAAGGTGTCGTGATATCAATCTCTTGTTTGTGGAAATTATTTACTCCACAACTTTGGGAAGGTTGTTTCATCCCTCTTCGTATGCGCGTTGTCCCGACTTGCCAACTTGATCTTTTTCAAGGAAGGCCTCTGTCTTTCCTTTCATTCTACCTTGACTCCACAGTAGGGTGAAAGTCATAGATAAATTTGTTACCATAAGCACATGACAGAATCGGCGGAGGAATGTACCTTTAATCGACTTCCCAGGTGTTTGTGTGTAAGGCCCGATTATCATAGGGAAGGTCCTGAAAATCCCCTAAACAATGACACTTCCAATCCAATTTGCAAAACAATCGAACAGGAGCATAATCATGAATCAGTTGGCCACGGCAATGAAAAAGTTAAACCAGGGGGAAAAAGACCTGGCCCATTGTGATCTTACACCTCTTGAGGTTGCCATTATAAGTAATCTAATGAACATGTCATCTGAAGACTTGAACAGTTGTCTACGATCTGAGGAAAAACCAACAGATTGGTTAATGCCGTCTCCTATCAAAATCGAACCGTTATGTGAATGATATCTGAATTCGCTGTTCCTCGAAAAGCAGATTTAAGCGATACTTCCACATATTCCGAATTTGTCTCAAAAATCATTCGCGAGGCTGTTCCGGTTGGTACCTATCAGAGATCCTTGACAACATTAGCCGCTGCAATAATTAAGGGCCAGAATGAACTCGCGCTCCACTTTCTCCCCTTTATTTCTTGCAATTCGGTGGGTGGGGATCCAGAAAAGGCAGTCTTTATCACAGCCGCTTGGCAGTTCATTCGTCTGGCTGCAAAGCTTTTGGATGATGTTGAGGATGGGGAAATTCGAGATTCCAGTGCTAAAACCATTAACTTGGGTACTGGTTTTTTGTTCGCAGCACATACCGCGTTAGGAAAATTAATTGAATCTGGCATTTCATACGAACAAGCGAATAGCGTAATTGCTCTCTTCAACCATGTATGTTTACACACTTGCGCCGGCCAAGATGAGGATTTGTCGTTTCGATGGAATCAAAGGATCCCAACTCCTGACGATTGGATCAAAGTCGCGCTAGCCAAGTCAGGTATGCTGTTTGCCTGGGCAAGTTGGGCTGGGTCGGTTGTAGCTGGTGTGGACAAAGAATTGCAAAATGCTCTTTGGGAGTATGGGCTACATTTGGGGGTTCTAGTACAGATCGCAGATGATTACAATGGAACTTGGAACACCATGTATAATTCCGATTTGTGCTACAAAGCTGTCACTCTCCCCCTTAGTTATGCTTATTTTGTTGCGAGTAGCGAAGAAAAAGAAATATTGCTACACTTATTGCAAGAAGCAAACCAGGGCGAAACAAGGTCAATATCAAAAGCGCGAGATCTGATCTCTGATTTAGGAGCGCAAAGATTTGTCCTTGCTGCTGCCCAGATACAGCGCTATAGAGCAATTGAGATGATAAGTCCCTCCCACCTTTCTAGATATGGAAGCCAAAAACTTATTGCTCTGTTGAATGAAGCGTTTCCAGTTCTGGTTCATCTACCAGGCATTCCCAATGAAAACCACTCCTAACATGAGACAGATGGGCAAGACAATCTTGCTCACCATATGCGGCATAGTGAGCCTTGGGTTGATAGTGTGGGCATTCTTTTATATTATCCAAAACAATTGTGCTGCCGGTTCACAAGGCTGCCCAAGTCTACCGTGGGACTTGGTGCCCCCCTTTGTGGCTCTAGGATTCTGGGTGGTAGGAATATCAGCAGGATATTTGAAACAACCTGTTTCGATCGTCTTCTTTTTCTTGCTTAGCTCAGCAACACTGGCAATTGGCCTGCTTTCTGGTTTTGGTAATGACCTTGCTGGTCGATTGTTCTACATCTTTCTTGCCTGGATGTCGCCGGTTTTACTCCAATTCCATCTCGTTTGGGCGATGCTTCCAAGACGGCGTTTTGAAAGAGAAATCCTACGTGGATTGTACTTACTCGCCAGTGTGTGGTCGTTTCCTTTTTTTATCCATCCCATTACAGTTCTTCAAGATCTAGGCTGGTTTTCTTATTTGCGATCAGGTGTGCGCTTTACGGTCGCTATGTCTCTCGTCGTCGTCATCATCTTGATGAGCATTCAATTCCGCCGCTACTCCCATTTGGTAACCCATTTTCGTGTACGCCTTGTTCTAGCTGGCGCTGTACTCGCTTTTGCGCCTTTTTTATTGTTATCTCTCCTTCCCAGCCTCTTTAGTTCAGCGTTTATCCCTTTCGAGATGAATTTTGCCTGGTTAGTTATTATTCCGTTGTCTTACGGCTACTCAATCGCCAGTCAATATTTTCTTGGAAGCGAGAGAGTTTTTGTCAGGATCATTACATATTATTTAGCTTCAGTTCTGTTTGCCGGCGGTTATCTGATTGCTTCTGATATTGTGAGCTTTCTTGTCCCAGATTGGGCGAATTTTTGGGCTTGGGCCATCGCAGGAATTGGAATGATCCTCCTGTTCTTGATCGCCCGTGTTAACCAAATTATTCGTCAAATCGCCACCTGGATTCTTTACGGTAATGATACAAGCCAATTAGAGTTGTTAACCCAAATGACCGATTCATTGGGCCTTGTAATGAATCGAGAAAGGTTGCGGCAAATCCTTGTCAATGAACTTGCTACAATTATTCCGGCAACGGGGGTTGCGCTCTTATTAAAATCGGATGCAGGTTTGTTGGACTTACAAGGATTGATAGGGTTTGATTGGCAACCATCAGAGGGTTTTCATTTGCCTGCAAACGGTAAGTTGGTGAATTTTCTGAAAACTCAAAATACAATCGTAGAGAATTATCAAGTTCAAAAGACGTTAGCCCAAGCACCTTTGGTTTATGAAGAACACGAAATATTAAACACACAAGACATAGGATTATGGATCCCATTGGTCTCTGGAGACGAATTGCACGGTTTATTGGTTATTGGGTGCAAACCGGGAGGTGTTCTGTATAACGCAAACGATCGGCAAGTGTGGCTTATTTTTGCCCATCAAGCGGGTGTAGCTGCCCACAATCTATTTCTAACAGAAAATTTGTCGATCAGCCGAAGCGAACTGTCTCGCGCCCACCAACAGCTTCTTTACGCAAGAGAACAAGAACGGCGGCAAATTGCTTATGAACTGCACGATAATGCCGTTCAGCAGCTTTTGGGCATCAACTTTCAAGTGGTTGCACTTCAACGAAAGATCCACCAACTTGAGCTCACCGGAGCTATGAACGCTGCTACGATAGCCCCAGGGCTTGATGCTTTGCACGAGGAAATTCTGCGAGTTACTTCTCAATTGCGCGATATGATTGGAGAGCTCCGACCGGCCGGTCTGGAAGAATTCGGATTTGGTAGCGCATTAGAAAGTTTTGTTAACAAATTGAAACGGCAGACCGGGCATACCTTCCCCCAAATAAAATTGGATATTGACCAAAATGGCCATGAACTTCCTGATTCTGTCAAAATTTGTCTCTTCCGTGTTTCCCAAGAATTATTGCGAAATTCTTTGAAACATGCCAATGCCAGGCAAATCCAATTAACCATGACTTGCAGGAATAATGAAATTGTATTTATGGCACAGGATGATGGATGCGGTTTTATCGTGCCAGAGCGGCTGAGTGAGCTTACGCAGGCGAACCATTATGGTCTGGTAAGCATCGCTGAACGTGTGGCATGGGTGAATGGGAAACTGGAAATTCAATCTCAACCCGGTGAGGGCACCCAAATCCGTGTGCAGATCCCACTATGAATTCGTTGGGCGCAGGAGAAAACAAAATGGTTCGAATATTATTAGCAGACGACCACCCATTGATTCGGGCAGGATTGCGTACGACGCTTGAGCAAGAGGAAAATCTAATTGTTATTGGCGAAGCCATTGACGGGGTGCAAACTATTAACCTTTGTCGAGAGCTTACGCCAGACATTCTCCTTCTAGACCTGAGTATGCCCGGACCCTCGCCCGCTACTACCGTACGCCGGATCACGGATGAATGTCCAGAAATTAAGATCATCATTTTGAGCGCATTTGATGATGAGGTATATGTCCGTAACTTGATCGGCTTAGGCATAACCGGATATATCTTGAAAGATGAGGCGCCCGAATCCTTAATTCGGGCAATACGCGTATCTTTGGAGGGGGGGGCCTGGTTCAGCCGCCGGATCATCGATATCCTGGCCAAGCCAAGTGTTGAAGTGGGCTACCCAGAAGTCAATAATCATCTCACCGATCGCGAGAATGAGGTATTGCATCTGATGGCAAAAGGACTTGCAAACAGCCAGATCGCCGACACTTTAGCAATTGCGGAAGGTACTGTTAAAAATCACCTGGTAAATATTTATCAAAAACTGGGTGTTCATTCGCGTGCTGAAGCCGTTGCCTGGGTCTGGCAAAACGAAAAAGCCCATTAATTAAGAGAGTGCCCCTTAGTAGGCTCCTCTCCAGGGACTCAATCCTCGGGAGCGAGGTTCTTGTTACATTGCATCAATATAAAATTTTGACATTTTCTATGATCATTTACGACTACTGGAAGGTAGAGCAAAAGTCATAAGGGAAAAGTCACGAGAAAATCGTGACCAAGACTTCATGTGAAGATACGCGAAAAGTCCTATTCTTTTAGAAATTCTTAATCACTTCATTTTACATAAACCCCTAGGGCTATTGCACAAAAGTCATTTGTTGGGGTTCACCCAGGAAAAAATGGCCATATATGGCAGCAAATAAGAAAAAGCGCCCGGCTGTGGCGGTAAAAATTTGAGTGCAATTGCCCTATACAAATCCCTACAAAAAGAGGTTTAAAATGAAAATCCCAAAAGTCGTTTCTGTTATACAAGTTCTTTTAGTTTCGCTTTTCCTAACCTCACTTTCGATACCAGCTGACGCATTCGCTCAAAACCAATCGGATCAGACCCAGACCATCTCTAGCATACTCAACGCTTACGAAGACGCACTTTCGTCTTCAACTGCTCCTCCTGAACAAACAATCTCTGTATCTGTCGTTACCCTGGTGAAGGAACGTCAAGCTTATTACAAAAAGTATTTCGACTTAGGACTGCATTCTGAACTAACAGATATTGAATCGCGTTTTGATCAAGAAAGTATCCTTTCGAAAGATATGGAAAAAACTACTGTTACTGAAATTGTCAATTTAACAGGTATTCCTAAGCTGCAAGTTGCTGGTGATTACCCCATATATCAAGCCGCCCTATTAGCAATGAAACAGACAGATGACAAAGAAATAATTTTTAAGCTCGAAAAATATGCAAATGAAATGCTAGAAGGGGTGCAACAATCTATCGATGAAGGTAAATTTACAATTACAATTGTAAATTTACATACAATGATATTTGATTCTGTAACTGGTCAGTTGCTGATGGATGAGTATACCAGCAAATCTGTTGACGACGCTGGAACTGACCAGGCCGTTTGGATAAATGGTAAAACAGTGCTTATTGAACCAGATATGAGCCAGATGCCAGATTACCGAATTTATATAACGCCAGTAGAAACTTTGGCTCAAGAATTACTTGAAACGTTTATGAAAAATACTAACCCGCAGAAAAGTGATATTTTTGGCGGGAACAACGTTCTTTATAGCGGAGGCACTGCCGCTACTTATATCCGAACTTGGGTGGCTGTTAACAAAATAAATTGTGCAATGAATGGCACTGTTTATCAAAACACGAATGCATATAACTCGTCGTACCCTTCCTATAATTGCAACGATTGTGCAAACTATGTTTCTCAGGCTTTGCACTACGGAGGTCAGGCGACCACCTCGACTTGGCAATCAGGTACATATGCCTGGGTTAATGTTACTGGTCTTGGTAATTATATTATTAGTCAGGGTTTAGGTAACAACACAACTTGCTCTTCGTTAGGTTTAGGTGACTTGGGGATTATTCCTGGAACGCATGTGGTTATGGTCAGCGCACTCAATCCAATGAGGTTTAGCGCTCATACTAGTGATCGATTGAATTATGCTTGGCAGTCAAGCCTAAGCAGCTGTATTAATGTTTATTAATTAATTCGGTTCTGTTTGGGAGATGCTACTCGGAAAAATTTTGAGCAAATCGCGTTGGAAATAGGCGATAATACACGAAATTTGCAACTCTTTATTAGCCAAAGCCCGCGGAAAACCGAACTGGTGATCGCAATTCATCAATGGTGGTGGCGGAGGCATTGGGAGAAGCCGATTACGGGCCTTCTTTATCGACGAATCTTGGGCTGTGAAACAAGGAGACTACTCGGTGGGTGTAGCCGCACAATGCTGTGGATCTATGAGCAAGATCGCTAACAGTCCGAATGGGTCATTGAACGCCCTTTATTTACAGTGACATTCACCAAGAATAAGCTGGAGACTTCTTGCGTCTGATAGAATTACACACAAATTTGGCTAGCCGCGTCGCCTAGTTGATTCTCCGTCGCAACCTGGACGATCCCACTGTGGTCAAGTTCTGCTCCAGCAATGCTCCTACTGATCTCCTCTGAGAGAGTTTGTGCGTATCAGCAGGATGAGAAGACCCATCGAGATCATTTTCGAGGAGGACAAAGGCGAGGGCAGTATGGACCACTACGAAGCGCGTAGTTGGTGGGGTTGGCATCACCGCTCCTGTGGCACATTCGCGCATCCTTTTCTGGTTCGTATGCGGGTCCGCTTTTCATGAGAAATCGCCATATTTGACGGTTTATCAAGTCCATCTACTATTATCTACCTTATTTCCAAAATCTGTTTCCGATATAGCGTTTGCCTTGCACCGTGTTCATATTATCAGAAACGTAACCATCAGACTTATTACTCTGATCGCAAGTCCAAACTCGTAAGTTTAGCGGATTTGGAGACTGACTATGTGCCGTAATAGTGCTTGTTCGTTTTATGCCCCCCAACAGGTTGTTCCTTGTGCCTTTGTTCCGCTGATTTTTTTGCCAAATGCATTCTCCGGGGGGATCTACATTGTAAATGCATAGAGGATAAATCATGAAAAGAACCGTCTTGTATTTTATTTTTTCTTTATTACTTTTTTCTTGCAATAGTATAGTTTCTGTTAATACTTCTGTTGCATATAAAACCCCTTCTGAAGAAATTACTCGCCCTGTCGCAGTTTCATATATTCAGAAAACTGATTTTGGAGAAGAGGTGCGTTCCTATTCTCTTAGCAAAGATTCGGAATACACGCGCATACCGGTTGAAAGAGAGACTTACTTGCGCAGTCCGGCTGCATTAGACTCCTCAAATAACCTGTATTTAGCATATGGGTCTAAAAAGAATTATCTATCAAAACTTGGATTAGATGGGAGCATAACAACAATTGAACTTCCCAACACCTGGGATTATCAATCAATCTGGGCTGGCGATAAACTTTTGATTTTGCCAACAGGATCTGTAAATGAAATGTACGTTGTTGATACAAAACTGGAAGTCGCAATAGTCTCACCTTCGCTAAATACTTTACCGGATGGTTCGCGTGGTATTGGTTCATTGGGATATGCGAACTCGTCTTCTAAAATGGCGATTTGGGTTTCTGCATTACCGATTAAGAATACTGATGGCGATTTTGCATATTACCGAACGCTAAATCTTGATAATGGTGAGATAACAGAGAAGATGTTAAAAATTCCGGTATTCAATCAGAATTTGGTTCCTTCGGATAACCCGAATGACAGATTGGGGACGATTGTTTATGGGGTAGATACTGAAAGCAAAAATGTATTACTATGTTATGGCTCAGCCCAAAAGAATAATAGCGTAGAAACCGTGCTAGAGCTATTCGCAACCTCAAACGGCAAAGTAATCGACCAAGAAAAACGGTGTTGCTTGAATAACCGGTTTGATTTGCGAGGGAATACGATAATAGAGAATCTTGCACCTGAGTCTTGTGGCGACTGCCGCGTTAGAAACTGGTCCGATAACCAACCTTCATTTGATTTGGACCCTTTCATGACCTCCGCAAGTCCTCTGGATAATTGGGTGACATCGAATGGTAGGTATTGGATGATTCTTACCGATAGGGACGTTACTGTCATTAATGAAGACAAACAACACGAAACTACTCACAATCTTCCATCGAATATTCCCCAAAACTTAATTGCTGGTTCAACAATTGAAGTGGCTTTTTTAATAGATGACTAGCTTGACTTCTGCCCCTTGAATAGTCATGAAAGGTGCTCCATGACAATCTTCCCTTTCATTCCTCGAAAAAAAAGATGGCTGCTTCTGTTGCTCTTTTCAATCTCTTTCTCGGCATGTTCTATAACCTCCGCAGAAAATCAATTGAACACTAATACACCCCAAACTGTCATGAAAATTCATGCCACTCAAATGATGCCGACCACGAACCAGGCTGACATCAATCAATTTCCCTTCGAGCCTGGTACAGTGTGGGTATACATCAAGACAGGTTTCTCTCAGGCAGAAGACAAACCAGGCAGGCTAATTCATGGCATTGTACGTATCGAGGAACAGGTTGTTGACTCTCAAAATGTACCGCCTTACACAATCGTACATATTGAGGGCAAAAAAGGAATAATTTCAGCCGATGATGCCTGGGTCGAGAATGGTATCTTCGAGTTAGGCGATTACGAATATTGGTATGTAGTACAAGGGGATATGGTCTATTTGAGTTATCAGCAGCCTGATCCCATTGCAATTCAGTTGGAGGGTCTATCCTTAGCGTATGCGTTTCCTTTCAGACAAGGCACAGAATGGTGCGGCAGTGCCGAAGCGTCTCGCAACAGCAAAAATTCAACGCCTCTTCCTGATCCTCCCTGCTTTTCCAGTAAGGTAGTGCGAACATCTGGATCTTATGTTTCGCCGGTTGGGGAAATAGAAGACTGTTACGAAATTCATGAATTGTCTAACAGTGGCAATGTGATTACCCAATATTGTAATGGGATAGGTGTTGTAGCAGTTCATTATAACCACGGCGGAACGCGCTTTGGTTTTAGCCAGGAGTTGGTCCAGTGGACGAATGGGCAAGAAGGCTCCAGCTATATTGCTCAAGACCCTACATTTTCAGCCCTGTACCTTACACCTACCATCACCTTGCCCATTACAGCAACGCCCACGCCTGATTCTTCTCAATAATTCGAATACAGGCAGCCAAGCCAAGTGTTGTTGCTTCCTCTCGCCTTACTCCACCCCCCCCATACATCTAATTCGTGCTTGGGTAATCTCTTGACACTAAGTAAAGGAGAGACCCAATTTGGTTTCCATAATCAAGGTGACAATACAGGCGTTGTTAGATCACGGACGCAACATAAAGCAAAAATTACTATTTCAAGGAGTGCATACTGATGTTAAACAAGGAGACTTCACAGCAATTCTCCTTCACCCCACTCCTCCAGTCCCCAAACTTTCACGATCAGCAACTCTTTGTGATTAATACCACACGGGCATGATCGCTGGCCCGTCACCAGTTGGAAGTTGGCCGGGAAGGTCAGCGAGCCCTGAGAGCGTCTGATGGTGAGCTCGTCACCATCACAAGACCTCCGCGGGTGTCCAAACCCGGACGATAAGCAATTCATTGGGATTACAAACCACACGGGTCTGCGTTAATCGCCGTCACCATCAGGTCGCCGGGTGTGGCCGGAAAGCCGCAAGCGCCCTCCCCGGTGGCGTAGTAATAGGTGGCGATGCCGGTGTGGATGGGGTTGGTTGGCGCGCGCGAGATGATGGGCAGGTAAGCCACCGGGAAGAGGGTTTGCCCGGCGGCGGGAGAACTGCCCGCCAGGGCCAGGATCGATAGAAAAAGCGCAGCCCCGATGGGGTTCAA
>Ga0209800_10002657_pt1 | contig 15362 bp, 13 predicted proteins | sample Higcelweek8metaG_FD_187174 | JGI IMG/M metagenome (GOLD analysis project Ga0209800, IMG submission 187174) | Freshwater pond sediment microbial communities from the University of Edinburgh, under environmental carbon perturbations - High... | ecosystem: Environmental > Aquatic > Freshwater >...
TTGTAACGCCCATTTGGCGCAGGTTTTCAATAATAAATGCCGCCGTATTTTTCTCCTGTCCCGACAATTCGGGATGACGATGCAGGTGTTGGCGTATGGTGGGGTAGGTCATAAATAATGAATCTGGGAGCAAAGATAATATGCATTCATTAATCATGGAACTTTGTAATGAACATATGTGTCTTGAATCGACAGGAATGTTACTAAATATAATTATTGACAACATGTATTATTTGAAATCAGTGACTATCGATGATAAATTTGATTTTTCCTCTTTTCATTATTTTATTTATTAATTTTGACACACAATTTTGTATTATGTTTTTGAATGAAATTGTGTTTCGCAAAAAAATGGTTTGTTGATTAAACTACATAATTATGAAAAAAGAAAACATTTCTCTATCTGAAATAAATGGCGCATTTATTCAGATACTGTGCTATAAAATTCAAGATGCATTTTTTAAGGATAACTATTCAAAAGAACGACATTTTGAGGCTATTGTTTTGTTACAGATGTTTTTGCACAGTTTGTATGACAAACATTTTTCTTCAAATGTTTCGGATGAGTTGATGAAAGACCTGTATCCGAGGTTAGATTTCTTTAGGATTAGAAATAAGATTAGCTTACCAGTCAAATTTAAAGAGTTTGTAGAAATTCGTGAAAACAGCTATACAACTGAAATCTTTGAAGTGGAGCAAAACGAGCAAAAAATATTTCATAATGCGCTGAATAACATATACAACAATCCGTTATCAATAGATTCTCATCTGGTTAACTTTGACTTATCCCAAGCAATCCCTATGCATATTAGGTTAGGGTATGCGATTAAGGCTTTTCTTGATTATTCGGAATCTTTATTGGGCGCCATCAAAAAGAAATATAATGTAGAAGAACCTGTAGAACCCTTTAAATGGCTAAAATAAGTAGTCAAACAGACTAATTTCTGTCGCAAATATAGTAAATAATTGCGACAACATGAAACAAATGTTTTGAAAATTATTCGCGCAGGTTTTCAATAATAAATGCAGCCGTATTTTTCTCCTGTCCAGACAATTCGGGATGACGATGCAGGTGGTGACGGATGGAGAAAATAGTCTATTTTAGTTTTGCCTGAAAATGCGGATAGAGACAGAATCGTTGGGGTAAAAGAACTGATAATCCGAGAGGATTCAGGGGTCGCTTTTTATATCTCTATGTCAGAAATTATCCCTAATTTTGAAAAACAACAACTTGCATTTGTGATCTAAATTCAGCGGATATGCCTGACAGTCTTAACGGTTTCTATTACAATGGTAATGCTTATATTAACTCTGACAGAGTTGATAGTGAAACATTGATTCATGAGGTTACACATCCTATTGTAGATGTAATAGATAAAAATAATAAAGAATTGTTTAATAGTTTAGTGAACGAAATGACTGCTCTTCTCGAATGGAATATAATTGCCAGTGAAGTAGCTAGAAACTATGGTGCAGAGATAAAGGATAAATATAGTATTAACGATTTTAGTCATATTCAAGTAAAAGAATTATTGACCAGATATATTGCTCGCGCTGCAAATGGTCATATTAGTCAAGAGAGCTGGGATACTACAGAAGAGGCTATGGACAAATTTAATGGTTATGTAGCAGAGCTTGCTAATGGTAATCTTAAAGATAAGATTAATCAAGGTGAACCTGTTAATTCTAATGATTTAACAGGAATTACTCTATCGGATTTATCTTTACTACTGGGGTCTCTAAGTGTAGAATTTGATACTGAATACTGACTATTCCGAACCATTCGGCGTCACCGATTCCGGAGCAATGAGCGCCACCGATTCCGGCAGAAACGGCGCTACACGTGAGGTGGATTTGCAAAGTGGAAAGAAATAAGGATATAAATGGATCTCAGAATGCATTTTCATTATATAAACCAGTAACAACGCGCTTCATTATCTTGGTTGAAATCGTACGAAAATTACTAGCCATTCCACTACTACCTGTCGCTTGAGCAAATATTACTCCAACTGGTCGTGAAAATTTATTGGAAACACTAAAAACATCAATTTTTAAAGCTACACCAGTAACATAGTTTGATGTACCTGATGTTGTCATTGAATTTCTTTGAATTGAAATAGTATTTATTGAAGAGTGAGCAGAAGTATTTGTGCTTGTATTTGAATAGTTATATGATGCAATTGAAACATTAGAAACAGAAACTAATAATATTCCCTCAATTTTGCTTTCGTTTACAATTGTCATAAATTCACTATCTGAATACACTGCCCCTGGCAAAAACAGATTGTTATACGATAAAGCATTTGCACCTTTTAACGTAAACATGTTTAATATTCGAATTTCAGTCTTTGGATCAGCATCGGGAAAATATAGCATTACATTTCCTTTTAATGAGCCGTTAACATTACCATACAAATAAATTTTGTTTCCAATTTTTTTCTGACCAAAAAGGGATGTGACAGTCAGAAATGCCAGAACAAGTAAAATACTTTTTTTCATATCATTTGGAGTTAGTTAGGTTGCCAATTTGAATAGCAATAATTTGCCACAAACATTTAAAGTCTTACAAATGTATGTTTTTTTTGAACATTCTTCATGTGTAAGCTCCCACTTTATCAATTGTTCCTAAAAGCTTTGCCATTATAAGAACCATTTGTTTCTTTTACCTTATTTTCAAACACCATATCCGTATAGTCGCAACCATACAAGTAATTTGAGCAACCGTAAAATCTATATTTGCTTCCACTACTTGCGATTCCGGTTTTTCTTAAAACCAAATCTGCTGTTTTGCATTCCGGACATTTTTTATTTAGAGATTGACCACTTTCAACCTCTAATTCTGCTATAAACTTTGATTTGTATAAGCTGTCAGCGACAAAGAATACTCTTTTTTTTGCTCTAGTCATTGCAACATAGAATAAACGTCTTTCTTCACCATTTTCAAATTGGTCAGCTTCACTAAGTAATAAATTCAAAGCTTTATCATCTGATAATTCTGAAGGGAAACCATGTTTACCCGAATTACAATTTAAAATGATGACATTATCAGCTTCAAGACCCTTAGCCCTATGAACAGTCAAGTATTCTGCCTCTATTGTTAGACTTTTTTCTCCCACAGTTTTATTAAACTTTACAATGATCTTTTCATTATCTTTAAGGTTTTTGTATTGGTGTTCTTTATATGCATATTCTCTAAACATTTCGGGAGACTTGTTCACAATCTCTTTGACGATAATCGAAAGACCATTCATACTTTTCAATCGTTCTATATCAAATCCATATCTGCCAAGAATGAAATTTGATTTGTTATTTACTTTCTCTGAATTAGTCAGCAATTCTTCAAAAATAATTTGAACTGCTTCTGTGTCATCCTGGTTGTCACTAAATGAATATTGAATTTTGAAGTCAGTAATTGTGGAGTTTGAAATTCCCTTTAGTTCTTTTTTTACCTGATTTGGATTTTTCAAGATGAAATCACTTGAAAGTTTAATAAGAGGGCTGTTAAAACGATAAGTCGTTTCGATTTTTGATTTGACCGAGAAGCCAAAGTATTTTTCAAAATCCCTAAATAATGCAATATCACTTCCACTGAAACGGTATATTGATTGCCAGTCATCACCAACACAAAACAGCTTGCAAGTAGGATTGCTGTTTTTAATGGATTTAATTAGCTGATACCTTCCAATGGAGATGTCTTGGAACTCGTCAATGATTATATAACTAAATTTGCGTTTATGCATGCCACTTTCAATGTGTTTTGTGGCCTTGTTAATCATATCGCTAAAGTCTATTTCATTTCTGTCAATTAAGTGCTTTTCGTAGCGTTCTAAAACTGGCTTTAAAATTTCAATAAACAAGTCATTCCTTTCTTTTTGAAATTTGTCGGAGACCTGCTTGTTCTTGATAATTACGTCATTAATTGAAAAATTGTTGGATTTTATTAGTGTTATGAACGTTCCAAATAGTGTAATAAAACTTCTAACTTCATCTGTTGCTACTTCAGAAATTATCTTCCAAATTTCCTCCGGTGATTTTGGCTTTAGTACAATCCCTGCTTTTTGTAAATTCTTTGTAAGATTGTCAAATAAAATTCCTTCGCTCATTTCATAGCTATAACTTTCCACAAGTGTTGTTCCATTGATTTTGTGAGTGTTTCGTTTCCACTCCATACCATCACGATACTTCTCACTTGCAGTTCGAACTCCATCACTTGAAAACCAGCTAGGGACAGTTCCATTTCTAGAAATTCCGAAGTGCTCCAAATATATTTTTTTCTTGTTTTGTGTTATTGTGAAATCAGGTTTATGTCTATATTCTTCACTAACGTTATCTTTTTCATATGACAACTCGTATTCATAGTCAATCCCGTTAAAAAGCAGAAAGTTGGCAATTTTACACTCCTCAATACTTTTAACGACTTCCATTTTAAATGTCTCTTTACCCTCCTTAGTAATTTTTTTTTGTTTATAACACCTGAAATTTTGATCTTTAATATACTGAATGTAATCTCCTTGGTTTTCAAACTCGAATTGAGATTTAACCGGTTTGAGGAAATTTGTAAAATAATCAGTAACTTTTTGAAGAAAACGATCAACACTAATTAATTCCGTGAAAAATTTAGCAAGAAGAGGCTTAAACTGTGCTTCATCAAAAATGTTAGGTTGTTTTCCTTCGGCTTCTACAATTGTATCTTTACCAAATTTGTGAAATGTTTTGGCTTCAATTCCTTTAATGTTTATCCTGTTTGCAAGCGTTGTGGCTGATTTGTTTGTAAAAGAAATTAGTAAAATCTCTTCTGGTGGAATATTATATCTATCAATAATATAATTTACTTTACCAACAATTGTAGTTGTCTTTCCTGAACCGGCACCTGCAATCACAATATTATTGTCTTCATCAGTTACAATTGCACGTCTTTGTTGAATATCTAGCTTTCTGCCCTCTATATTGTCAAAATATTTCCGAGTTGTTTTTAGCTCATCTTCTACAAACTTCTTGTTAAAATCATTACGTATATTGACAACATTTGTAAAGAATTCAATAAAGGTTTTAATCGAATTCACTTCTTCAATAGTAAGATTAATGAATTTATAGTCTTTATCTTTTATTTCATTATAAAGTGCTGTTTGTTCACTAATCCAAGTTGACATTTGATGATGTGTGAAGTACCCAGAATTATTGGATAAGTAATTATTAAAAGTATTATTTGCCGACAGAATTAAGTTTAGTTTTAATTTGAAATAATCAAATAATACTTGTCGTTCAAATTCTCTTTGTCTTCTTTGATCGGCTTCAAATTCTTTTTTTCTGCGCTTATTATCTCGATATCTGAGATATATCCATACCCCTGAAATGAATAACAAAAAACGCAATATTTGATTTCCCGATTTTTTCATTTAAGGTTCATTTGGTGTGGTTGAGAGATCAAAAATATACAATTTACTTTTGTTTACTCTTCAAAACACATTATTTTATTTGAGAATTTCTTTAAACATCCCCAAATCAATATCATATCCTTCCGGCGCTTTTTCTGAATTTTTTTTGTGATAAGGATTGAGGTAAAATGTATCGAGCAGTTTCCCATCTACTGAGATTTCATAAACATCTATGGCGGTTTTAATATTTTCGGCTCTGGTTGATCCAGTCCTGTTGTATTCAACCTTAATTCCTTCTTTTGTTCTGATCTTGGCAAGATAGGCAATGTTTCCCATCACACCTTTAACGGGAACCGGGTTTGTTTTTTCTAAACCGTATCTACCAAATGCGCCAGGAATTTCATTTAGTTCAGTAGCTTGCGGGTTATTATCAATAGACATTTCGGTGAGTTCTTTCATTGTTTTGAAAAAATCGGAGTTCATAATTTCCGATAATAATGAAGTTTTTTTTTCGTCCATAGGGCTTGAGTGTTTAGTTTAAGGAAGAGGAATTATGACATTTGAATCCAAGGCCGCAATTCTTTTTACACCACCCCTTGGACCTGTGATGTAGTATGCATCAGCAATTCTATCGTCAAGTTCTCTGACAAACGCATCCTTAATTCTGCAAAAGCATTCGTAGAGTTTGTTTCCGGAAAAGTCAAGCAGATCGTCAATTGTTTGGGAAATTATTTCCGGATCATTTCGGGTTGCAACTTTGGTGTATATTTCAATCAATTCATCCCGGTGAGTATCAAGGTCATTCAAATGAATTCCTGTCGGATGATTAAGAAATAAGATATAGACCGCTTTATGAAGGGGCTGCATTTTTATTTCCATATCGTATTGATTCAACAGGATGGAATTGTTTCCGTCAACTTCAATTTTGCTTGGTTGTGTAAATATGCGCGAGTGCTTTGCAAGCTTGGTGAGATTTTTTTCAAGATTTTTTAGTGGTTCATTTTTCGGTTGACTTTTGATTACCTCACGGAGCATGAGAATAAAAACATTTATCTTGTCGTAAGATGAGTATTGAAGAGAGAATTTTTTCAGAAATTCGGCAGCGTCTTCGGGTAGTGGGTATTTTTCATCAGGCTCAAAGTTTTCTGGTGGTTTATTATAGAATTGAAATTGCGATGGTCTATAAATTGGGTAGGATGGATATTTTAAATCAATTGCTGTAGAAAAGAAACGATCAATCAATTCCTTACTTTCGCGTAGCGCTTTAAGAAAAGAATCAGTATTTAGTTCTGCATGAAAACAGTATTTAAGAAATAAATTTTCCGCGTATTGAAACAGTAGAACAGGATGCTTGATTTCCCGGATTCCAAAATAGTTTCTAATTGTGTTTTCGAAAGTATCAGCTGGCCATGTTTTGTTGAAACTGTTAAACATCCATTCACTGTTTAGTAAAGGCGCACTAAATCTAATGATTTTGTTTATTTCACTAAAGAAATTGAAATCATTTCTCAACGGAACAGCAAACAGTGGAAACCCGAAAATGTTTTGTGTCTCATTTTCCCAGTTTGACAGTAAATCCGGATTTGGATGAAAATTATTCCCAGTAAATAAAAACAGGCTGTGTGTGAGATTTAATGGACTACTCAAAATTGAAAACTTATTGTTGATTACAGGCAAGTCATAAAATATTATATGCTCAAATGAGAAAGCGTCTATCAGAAAAAATTCAGCGCTGTCAGTATTGTTTTTTTTTGAATACAAATCAATGGTTTCATTATTGAGAAATACTGCATCATCTTTTTTACCAATATTATTCCCTGAAACATTGTATTGTTCCCAAATATCACATATCTTTTCGGAGTTTTGAAATGACATATTTAAATGTTTGTTTAGCTGTTTAAAAAATGTGCATTCCCGTCTATTTATACAGGAATGCACAAATTTAATAAATTAATGTTATAGTTGCAATGCTATACAATTAGCCTGCTCTTTCAATAAGTCTTTATAAGGATTACAGGTTAATGCATTGCCGATTCTTGTATCGGTTATTTTTATAGATGATATTGAATTTTTTTGTATTGATGTATATTGATCAGTATTAAGTCTGAAAATTCCGACCTGTGTAAAAACTCCTGCAAGATACTCCGGGCTGCGCAGCTCTTCAGCATTTAGTTCTATTGTGTTGCCGTTATTTAACCGGATAGAAACTGCGCGGGGTACCACCATTGTTTTACTGCCTTTATAACCTACGCGTACATTCAAATAAAACTGCAGATAATCACTGTTTGTTGGGTGTTGCCAAACGACAAGTTGAGCGTATGCTACCAAAAGTCCATACTCAAAGTCTTCGTTTGTGTAAATCTGTTCATTGGCAGCCGAAAATTGTGAAATACCATCACTGGAAAGAGTTTTTGTCACATTGCACTGAGCCAGCATCTGTTCGTTGAACGTAGCAAACAGTACAAATAAAGCGAAAAAGAGAATATTTTTCATAATTCAAAGTTTTATTGTACAAAAATAGAGCATCGCAATGTGTTGCTCAGCTAAAACAAGGTTGTTTTAGAAAATGAGTACAGTTGATTCTGCGAAAACACTTGTGTTATGCAATCAAAATACGCTGATTGTCAGTTTAAAACTGAAATACGATTTGCTGTGCTAGTAAAGCACCAGTATTAACCTTGTTTGGAATACCTATCTCTTCACCAGCAGTTCAAACAGCCGCTCGTTGATATAATAATTTCCGTTACCGATTTTTTCTTTTTTCAACAGACCATCTTCGGCAAGTTTGTTCAAATAATTGGATGCTGTAAGCCGCGATACATGTAGGTCTTTGACAACAAATTCAATTTTGGTGTAAGGATGTTTGAAAAGATTATTCAGCAAATCCTGACTATAAAATTTATAATTGTTTCTCAGGATATTTTTGAAATCCAGCATCAGTTCTTTTATCTGGCCAATCAGTTGTATGGTTTCTCTGGAGGTTATTTCTATTCCGCGGATAATGAAAAGGATCCATTCTTCCCAGTTGCCATTTTCTCTGATTTGTTGTAATAATCTGTAATAGTCCGGTTTATTTTTAATGATGTAATTGCTTAAATATAAAACCGGGAGATTTTGTAACCCTTCCAGAATGAGATAAAGAATGTTGATGATACGTCCTGTTCTTCCGTTTCCATCGTAAAAAGGATGTATGCTTTCAAACTGAAAATGAATAATGGCTAATTTTACCAGGGGGTCATAATTGCAAACAGAAGGATCATTAATATATTTTTCAAGATTTGCCATTAACCTGTTTATTTCATCAATGTCCTGCGGAGGTGTATAAATGGTTTCACCTGTTGTTGAATTTTTCAATGCGGTACCCGGCAATTTTCTGAATCCAGCATTGTTTTTTTCAAGCTCTTGTTGAATCTCAATAATGATGTTATTTGTCAGCAGGTCATTGCGCCGGACAAGGTCGAATCCTTTTTTTAATGCGGATATATAATTCTGAACTTCCTTGGCTTCGGGCGATTTAAATGAATCGGGATTTAGCTCAGACTTGTACAGTTCATCATGAGTGGTAATGATGTTTTCTATGGCAGAGCTGTCTTTCGCTTCTTGTAATCCAAGCGTGTTGAGCAAAATATTCTGATTCGGAATTGTTGATGCAATTCCCTTTAATTCAGCCAATGCGGCATGTGCCGAAGGTAAACTTTTTAGAATAGTTTTGGTTTCAACATCCAATTTGAGAGGCAGATTTTCTATTTCCCAAACATTTTCAGAACTCATAGTGTAAAGATTTTTCGATTTTCTTTACAAAGATACACAATAATGTATAGAAAATCCAATTTTCTATACATAGGATCATGGCAATGTATAGAAAATTCAATTATCTATACATAGATACGTCGAAATGTAAAGAAAAACCAATTTTCTTTACAAAGCAACCCCGCCATGTACAGATTTTTCGATTTTCTTTAAAAAGGCACGGGTGTTATTTCTCCATGGCCATTTTGCGCAGGTCGGCCGGCATTTTTTCGATGGCATAGCGCAGGGCGGTGCGGGGCATGACGGCTTTGTTTTTCATGACAAATTCAAAAACTTCGTGCTGGTGTGCCTGACTGGCGGCCTTAAGCATCCAGCCGTAGCCTTTTTGTACCAGGTCGTCGCTGTCGGTCAGCAGCAGGGTAGCGATGTCGAAAATATCGGACAAAAACTTTCCCCTGCGGGCGGGAATAATGAGCGAAACTGCCGCTGCACGCCGTGTCCAGCGGTTTTCTGAACGGGCCAGCGTTTTCAGTTGCTGCACATATTCCGGAAACATTTCAACGAATTCACCAACGGTGTGATTGCACAAAGTGTCGCACGAAGCCCAGTTGTTGACGTACTTGTTAATCCATTTTTCAAAGACCTTGAAATCGTCGGGCTGATATTGTTTGTGCAGATAATACGACCAGTTGCAGGCAATAAACGATTCTTCAATCATGCCCGATTGCCAGAGTTCGTCGCACAAAGCAAAGATTTCTTTTTTATGCAGACCTTCCAGCTCTTTGTAATATTCTTTGGCCATTTTTTGCACCAGCGGCACTTTCACGCCATAAAACTGAATTTTCTCTTTAAAAAAATGTTGCGAACTTGCTTTGGTTTTTTCATCGGCAGCGGCTTTCAGCGTGGAGCGTAGGTGGGTGATGGTTGAATTCATGGTTTTTCGACTTGAACATCCGAAAGGAATATGACTTTTTTATTTTACACAAATGTAAAAATTCAAGCCTGTATAAAATTGTTTTGATAACAAAAAATTTATCAGAGTCGTTTCAAAGTGAGACTGCATGCATTATACCGCCGGCAAGAGCGGAGCGTTGGTACAGACGCACGACCTCTCAGCATCGGGGCGCGGAGCGACTCGATCTGAGTGCGTCGTACCTGCAAGCGCGGAGCCTGGAGCCCTGCTTAGCCTGGCTCTATGCCGCCTGCCTCATGCGTGCCCTGAGCGCCTGAAAGTGCTGACCGATAGCTGTTGGGGTGTAGTCTGAAAAAGAAATTCATGAGAGGCTGTCTCAAAAAGTTTTCAGCGATAAAAACAACATTCCATCGTCTGGAAGCGATGTAGGAGCTGGAGTTCGCCGCGGCGAAATGGAACCGTTGTTTTTGCCGCTGTTACGACGGTTCCATGTTCCGGCCGGCGTAAGAACCCTCGAAGAGTTCGGAACTCTTCGAGGGTTTGTTGTGGCCGGAACGGTGGAATGTCGTAACACCCCGCTATTTTGAGACAGCCTTCACAACTTCGTTTAAAAAGACTACACCCCAACAGCTTGTGTCGAAAGCTCAGTGTTTTGCGCCTCATGCTACATGCTCTGTGCCTTGTGCCTCCGCCGCGGCGGACGTCAGGGTAGAAAGAGCTTGCGGCACCTAACGATTCCGTGTCCGCTCCTCTCCACCCAACAAGTCTGGCGGACGCCAAAATGTTAGGTACCCTGCGCTCTGTGCGTCTGAAAGTCCCGACCGATAGCGTCGGGATGTGCGTTGCGCCTGACGCTAGTTATCTAATCTCTTATTACCACATGGACGTAGTCCCACATTTCAATATTTCCACATCAAAGGAATAAGCACATCAGCAAATTAGCATATCATCACATCCATTCAAGATAAAAGACAAAAGGACAAAGACAAAAGTATGCGGCAGCAAATTAGCTTATTAGAATATCAGCAAATTAGCAAATCAGCAAATTATCATATCAGCATATTATCACGTCTTTCGTATTCCCACATGGACGAAGTCCCACATTTCAATATTTCCACATCAAAGGAATAAGCACATCAGCAAATTAGCATATCATCACATCATCAAATCATCACATCATTCGTATTACCACATGGACGTAGTCCCACATTTCCACATTTTCACATCAGGGAATTAGCATATTATCACATCAGCAAATCTTCACATTATAAATTGTTTGGTCAATCCAATGATTTATTGTACTTTTGCACCTCTTTTTGAAAACTGAAGAATAATGATCCGAATTACTTTACCCGATGGCAGTGTGCGTGAATACGAAAACGCAGTAAGCAGCATGGATGTAGCCCGCAGCATCAGCGAAGGGCTTGCCCGTAACGTGCTTTCGGCAAAGGTCAATGATGAAATATGGGACCTGAACCGTGTGATCACTTCAGATGCACACGTAAAACTCTTCACCTGGGACAATACCGAAGGCAAAGCTACTTTCTGGCACAGCTCGGCTCACCTGATGGCTGAAGCCATTGAGCAGCTGTATCCGGGGACCAAATTCGGCATTGGGCCGGACATTGAAAACGGTTTTTACTACGACATGGACTTTGGCGCCAATCCTATTACAGAGGCCGATCTCGAAGCCATTGAAAAGAAAATACTCGAACTTGCACGTCAGGATCAAGCGCTGACCCGTCGCGAAGTTTCAAAAGCGGAAGCTGTTGACCATTTTACAAAAAAAGGCGATCAGTACAAGCTTGAACTCATCAATGAACTTGAAGATGGGACCATTTCGTTTTACGAAAGCGGCACTTTTACCGACCTTTGCCGCGGACCGCATTTGCCCGACACTTCGAAGATCAAGGCCGTGAAACTGCTCTCCATTGCTGGTGCTTACTGGCGTGGTGACGAGAAACGTCCGATGATGACCCGCATTTACGGCATCACTTTCCCGAAACAAAAAGAACTTGAAGAATATCTCGTCAAGCTTGAAGAAGCGAAAAAACGCGACCACCGCAAGCTGGGAAAAGAACTTGAAATTTTCATGTTCAGTCAGCGTGTCGGATCAGGGCTCCCCATCTGGCTTCCAAAAGGTGCCGCTCTGCGTGAACGACTCGAGAATTTTTTAAAGAAAAAACAAAAAGAATACGGATATCAGCAGGTCATTACGCCACATATCGGAAATGTAGAACTGTACAAGACTTCAGGACATTTTCAGAAATATGGTAAAGATTCATTTCAGCCAATCAAGACCCCCATTGAAGGCGAAGAATTCATGCTGAAACCGATGAACTGCCCGCATCATTGCGAAATTTACGCACAGAAGCCGCGCAGTTACAAGGATTTGCCGGTTCGTTATGCTGAATTCGGCACTGTGTATCGCTATGAGCAGAGTGGGGAATTGCATGGTCTTACACGTGTTCGGAGTTTTACACAAGACGATGCACATATTTTTTGTCGTCCCGATCAACTAAAAAAAGAATTTATCGGCGTAATTGAAATTGTATTATACATTTTCAAAACCCTTGGATTTTCGGACTATACAGCACAGATTTCGCTGCGTGATCCGAATAACAAGGAAAAATATATAGGCTCAGACGAAAACTGGGAAAAGGCCGAAACTGCCATCATTGAAGCAACAGAGGAGCAGGGAATGCAGACTACAATTGAGCTTGGCGAAGCTGCATTTTACGGCCCGAAACTCGACTTCATGGTACGTGATGCCATCGGCCGTAAATGGCAGTTGGGCACCATTCAGGTTGATTATAATTTACCAGAACGTTTCGAACTCGAATACATTGGATCTGATAACCAGCGCTACCGTCCGGTGATGATTCATCGTGCGCCATTTGGGTCGATGGAACGCTTTGTAGCTGTATTACTGGAGCACAGCGCCGGGAAGCTGCCGCTGTGGCTGATTCCCGATCAGGCTATTGTATTGCCTATCAGTGAGAAATATGAAGAGTATGCAAAAAATGTTGTAGATTTGCTCGATCAATCCGATGTTCGTTGTTTGCTCGATAACCGTTCTGAAAAAATCGGTAAGAAAATCCGCGACGCTGAACTGAAAAGGATTCCCTATATGCTTATTGTTGGCGAGAAGGAAGAAGAGCAGGGAATGGTATCGGTTCGCCGTCAGGGTGAAGGCGATCTGGGACAACAGACGATTGAACAGTTTGCTGAATTCATCCGCAGCGAAATAAAGAAGGAACTTAATTAATAATAGGAGGTAAAGCCATAGCAACGAACATTCCATTTAAAGGACCATTCCGCCGGAAGCCCCCCCAAAGGGAGGAACCGTACAAAATCAACCAGTTAATCAAAGCACCCATGGTGCGATTGGTAGGTGATAACATTGAACCCGCCATTATGTCATTGCGCGATGCACTGACAATTGCCGAAGATCAGGGCCTCGACCTGGTCGAAATTTCGCCAACTGCCAATCCACCCGTTTGTAAAGTGGTTGATTACCGTAAATTTCTATACGACAAAAAGAAAAAAGCGAAAGAACAAAAAGCCAATTCTACAAAAATTGTCGTTAAGGAACTCCGGTTGAGCCCGAATACCGATGATCATGATTTTAATTTCAAATTGAAACATGCCATCAATTTCCTCAAAGAAGGCTCAAAAGTGAAGGTCGATGTGTTTTTCCGGGGTCGTTCAATTGTGTATAAAGAACAAGGCGAAATTATTCTGCTGCGTTTTGCCAATGAACTTTCGGAATTCGGAAAAGTAGAATCCCTGCCAAAGCTTGAAGGTAAAAGGATGATTATGATTATCACTCCTAAAAAATAAAAATCTCAACCCAAATAATACAAAACGATCATGCCTAAGATGAAAACGAAATCCGCTGCTAAAAAACGCTTTGCGTTCACCGGCACCGGTAAAATCAAAAGAAAGCATGCCTACAAAAGTCACATTCTGACTAAAAAATCAACCAAACGCAAACGTAATCTTACGTATTTTGCAATCGTTGATAAGGCCAATATCACTTCGGTGAAAGACATGCTGGTTAAGTAAAACAAACGTTTAATCTTGCTCTCAGCCCTAAAGATTCTGTTTTATCAGAACGCTGAAGCAACTAAAGAAAGGAGAAACAAATGCCACGTTCAGTAAATCATGTTGCGTCTCGTGCACGCAGAAAAAAAATTCTTAAAAGAACCCGGGGTTACTGGGGTCGTTCCAAAAATGTTTGGACTGTAGCGAAAAATCGCTGGGAAAAAGGTCAGGGATATGCTTTCCGCGATCGCAGAGCCAAAAAAAGAAGCTTCCGCGCTTTGTGGATTATGCGTATCAATGCCGGCGTCCGCCCGCTTGGTCTCTCATATTCGCAGTTCATCGGCCTGCTCAACAAATCGGATATTGAACTCAACCGCAAGACCCTTGCTGATCTCGCTCTGAGCAATCCCGAAGCTTTCAAAGCTGTTGTCGAGACTCTGAAAAAATAAGCTGATTTTTTAAAATCATCATACTGAAAACTGTCCAATCCGGGCAGTTTTCTTATTTTTGCCGAAATGCAAAATATTACATGACGGTACAAAGACAACAAAAATGGATCTATGCGGCCGCATTGGCTTGCCTCTGGGCTTCTTCCGAAATTATTCTCGGTAGCTTTCTGCACAACCTGAAAGTTCCCATGCGGGGAACCATTCTGGCTTCTATCGCTATCATTATTATGTCGGCTGTGGGTTACCGCTTTCGGCTGAAAGGTATTTACTGGCGTGCCGGACTGTTGACAGCGGCTATGAAAACATTGAGTCCCAGCGCCGTTCTGCTGGGACCCATGCTGGCCATTACCATTCAGGGTTTGCTCATGGAAATGGTTATTACAGTCGGTGGAACACGTCGCATCATGTTTATTCTTGGCGGTGCCATTTCCATTACCTGGAATTTTGCACATCTTATTCTTGGCTATTGGCTGTATTACGGCAACGATGTGGTTGCGCTCGGAGCCAGCCTTGTGAAATATGTCCAGAAAGAAACCGGTTGGCAGTTTATTACAGGATGGGGACTGATTGCGGTGTTCGGGGCTGTCTATTTTACGGCAGGAACGGTTGCGGCCATTATTGGTACGAGCATGCGCAAGCCCGATCCTTCTAAAACCCTCGTGATTCCGCGCAAGGAAAAACAGGTAAAGCAACAACCCAAAAAACATCAGACCGATGAGCGCCAGAGATCGCTTGTGTGGCTGTTTTTGCTCATTGTTATGGTGGTATCGACGCTCATGGCGCTTACGTACTGGCCGCTTGAATACAGCCTTCCGGTTTGGGTCGCAG
>Ga0209800_10002658_pt1 | contig 15360 bp, 15 predicted proteins | sample Higcelweek8metaG_FD_187174 | JGI IMG/M metagenome (GOLD analysis project Ga0209800, IMG submission 187174) | Freshwater pond sediment microbial communities from the University of Edinburgh, under environmental carbon perturbations - High... | ecosystem: Environmental > Aquatic > Freshwater >...
GAGGTCTTGATTTCTTCCCCGATGCTCATCAATAGAGTGTTTTGGTAGTCTTACGCCAGATTCTTATCAACAGGTATCCGAAGATCATTCCCCCGAGATGTGCCGCGTGGGCTATGTTGCTGCCCGGGGCGGTAACTGCGAGGTAAAGCTCTATGGCGCCATAGATGAGCACAAAGTATTTTGCCTTTATCGGGATGGGAGGGAAGAGCAGCATCAGCTGCGTGTTGGGGAAGAGGACGCCGAAGGCCAGCAGCACGCCGAAGACGGCGCCTGAAGCCCCCACGGTGGGCATATTTAGGATTTGGTTAAGTGTTGCCATCATCGGATCAGCGAAGTTCTTGTGCTGGCTCAAGTACTCTCTCCCGGAGTCATAAACATACTGCAACTGCATGGGTGACAGTTCGGCAAGGGCTTTATGATACTGGAGTCCCTGTACGAACTGATGGGTAAGGGCTGCCCCGAGGCCGGTGATTACGTAATAGATAAAGAAGCGTTTCGGACCCCACACCTGCTCGAGGATACCCCCGAACATGTAGAGTGCGAACATATTAAAGAGAAGATGGAAGAACCCACCGTGCATGAACATATGTGTCACCACCTGGTATGATCTGAAGGAGTCTGACTTCGGATAATAGAGCCCGAGTATGCTGTTCAGGTCAGTTCCCCATACTGCTCCCAGTATATACATGAGCCCCAGCATTATGGCATTCAGTATTATAAGGTTTTTTACAACCGGGGGCAGATCTCCGAATCCTCTGTTCATCTCTTGAGTTTAACCTGTATGTGTTGAGTGGGCAAATTTAATTAAACATTCTTTAAATCAGCTGAACCGCCTGTCAAGTTCGTCCAGGGTGATAATGTTCATTACAGTTCGCCCCGACGGTGAATAGCTTGGGAGGCTGCAGGCAAACAGCATGTCGAAGAGTTCCTCCATTTCGGTATGTGTCAGAGCCAGCCCGTAGGGAATTGCGGCTGCTTTGGCCATTGAGAGTGCAACCCTCTCGCGTGCCCCTATCGACGGGTCACTCAGTGTACGCTTGTATTCAGATATCACTGTCTCAAGCATCTCCAGGGGATTTGCATTACGGCTGTCAGCAGGGTGACCCTTTACGGTTACTATATTGTTTTTTCCGGTCTCCACGTCAAGGCCAAGCATCTTTATCTCTTCGGCTATCTCTTTGAGAATAACAATGTCTCCGGGATTAAGTTCCGCCTTCACCGGGAACATTGAAACCTGTACGGGTGCAGGACCGTCGCCCAGCGAGGCGAGGAACTTTTCATAGAGCACCCTCTCATGCGCCCGCCGCTGATCAATCATCATGATGCCTGATATCACGGGGCACATTATATACCTGTTCTTGACCTGGAAGAAGCGTCTGCCGTTCCCTGTTGCTTCACCGGCAGCCTTGTTTGTCGGTTCTTCGCCGCTGCGTGCCGTCACAGTAAAGAGTGATTCCCAGTTTCGAAGCTCCTCCCGTTCAGAATGTCCGTCCCAGGCGTTTTTGGGCCTGTTATAGTCGTTGGTGTCAAACGGATTAAACGTATGGTCAACCTCTATCTGAGGTGTTCCGGGCATCGTCATTCCGCCGGTGATGACGGGTATCTCAACTGCTCCTTCGGGACCGAAGTCCATCGACGGAACCACATTGAAACGGCCCAGTGCCTCGCGTACCGATGCAAGCAGTATCTGCCATACGGATCTTTCGTCTTCGAATTTGACCTCTGTCTTGGTGGGATGAATATTGACGTCGATTGTGGAAGGATCGGCAGTCATAAAGATGAAATAAGCAGGCACGGCTTCGGGAGGAAGTATTCCCTGGTATGCCTCCATCATCGCCCTGTGCAGGTAGGGGTGCCGGATGAACCTGTTGTTTATGAAGAAAAACTGTTCGCCGGGCGTCCGGCGGGCATTCTCGGGCTTCCCCGCAAAGCCCGTGACGGTGATGATTGTGGTGGTAGTCTCCACGTTAACCAGGTTCTGGTTGTACTGCTTGCCGAAGATGCCCACGATCCTCTGCCTGTGGTTGCCCGCCGGCAGCCTGTATATGTCCTGATCGTTATGTATGAGGCTGAATTTTATCTCGGGATGAGCCAGGACTATGCGCTGGAACTCTGTGATTATGTGCCTGAACTCGGTGTTGTCTGTTTTGAGGAATTTGCGGCGTGCCGGGACGTTATAAAAGAGGTTCTTGACGCTGAAGACTGACCCGACGGCGCAGGGACAGGGTTCCTGTTTCTCCACCCGCGAGTTGCTTATTACAAGCAGGGTGCCTGTCTCGTCTTCTTCACGGCGTGTCTTCAGCTCAGTCATCGAGACGGCGGCGATGGAGGCCAGGGCTTCGCCACGGAATCCCTTTGTGGTGATTGAGAAGAGGTCGTCAGCGCTGTCTATTTTCGAGGTGGCGTGCCTTTCGAATGCCAGGCGGGCGTCGGTCTCGCTCATTCCTGCGCCGTTGTCGATGACCTGGACAAGAGTGCGGCCGGAGTCGCGTATGACTATGCTAATCTCGGTGGCGCCTGCATCGACGGCGTTCTCGGCAAGCTCCTTCAATACCGAGGCAGGTCGTTGTATAACCTCCCCGGCAGCGATCTGGTTGGCCACGGAGTCAGGAAGAAGCTTTATTATATCTCTCATCCGGGGTTGTGGTTAAAAACGGAGGTACAGGTATGTGACAAGTACCAGGATTAATATTATGATTATGAGCCTGATGGAGTTTTGCTGCTGCGTACGTCCGCGGTTGCGATGATAAAGGTCCCTCATTGAACCCCTGGTGATGGTTCTCCTGAACGGGGTCTGCCCGGTACTTCCTTCAGCCACCCCACTGTCTGTCCGCTCGCTAAAATGATCCGCCGGATCATTTCCTGACGCTCGCTCCCCCTGCTCCGTGCCCCGTGCCCCCTGCTCCGTGCTTTCTTTATCCAGCCCCATAGCCCTGTGCCGTGCCTCCCTCTCCTCTCTGACAGGATCATAGTGGCGGGGGGCGTAGTTGAATCCGCGCGGCTTTGTCTGTTTAAAGAAGCTTGGTATTGCCATTGTGTTGTTTTGCACAAAAATACGAAACAGAAGGCAGTAGGCAATAGTCATTAGGCAGTAGTGGCATAAGATATTTTACAGGTCTATTGTTTATATTTGTATACAGTGGATTAAATTCGAAATGGGAAAGAAAATTCTTGTAACCTATGCCAGTCGTGCCGGTTCTACAGCAGGTGTGGCGGAGAAGATAGGAAAGATACTCAGGGACCTTGGGGAAGATGCCAAAGTAAAGCCGATGCAAGAGGTAACGGATCTTCCGGATTATGATGCTGTTGTTGCTGGCAGTCCCATACAGGCCAGTGCGTGGTTGCCCGAGGCCATGGAGTTTATGCGCCGGAATCAGACTATATTGTCTGAGAAGCCGTTTGCCTCCTTCACATTATGCATGACGCTTGTAATGAAAAAAGGGGAGGCGTACCGTCCGGCAATATCGGAGTGGATAGCCCCGGTTCGTTCTTTAGTCAGGCCTGTAGGTGAGGGCATTTTTGCCGGGGTGTTGGATGTGAAGAAGGTGCCGGGCGCTGCTGACAGGCTCAAGTTTAAACTCAGCATACTCTTCGGGGTATGGGCTGAGGGCGATTTCCGCAACTGGTATGAGATAGAGAAATGGGCCGCCGGCCTGCCAGAGCTGCTGAATTAGCGAGGGGCAACGGGCATGGAGCAATTGGTCTGTGGCATGGATCAAAGGGCCAGGGTTTTATATTTGTGTTAAATTAATCCCGGACAAATCATCACCACAACCAATAAAGTGTACCTTGGCAATGATTGCACCTGAGGTCAGAAGTAAACCTGCTCCCGATGCAAACCGCAAATAGTAAGTAGTTTATAATAAAAATGGCTATAAATGAAAACTAAGAGACTGGATTATATCGACTTTGAGAAAGTAAATACTTTACTTGAAGCTTTTAATAAAACCACAGGATATGTTACTGCCATTTTGGACCTTGAGGGAAATATCCTTTCCAGGTCAGGGTGGCGACAAATCTGCACTGATTTTCATCGGGTCAATCCTGAAACTGCAAAAAAATGTACCTTAAGTGATACCGTACTGGCCGGTAAAATGGCAAAAGGCGAAAAATACCATGTCTACAAATGTCTGAATGGACTGGTTGATGTGGCGGTACCTGTTGTCGTAAACGGGGAACACATTGCAAACCTGTTTTCCGGACAGTTCTTTTTTGAAAAACCGGACCTCTCTTTCTTTAAAAAGCAAGCCGTGAAGTATGGATTCGATGAGAAAGGGTACCTGGAGGCATTCGAAAAAGTGCCCGTTGTTTCATTGGAGGAAGTAAAAACAGCAATGGATTTTTTGCTGGAGATGACGCGGATTATAAGTGAAATGACATTTCAGAGGCAGGAACTGATTGAGCTGAATAAATCCATATGTGAAAGGGAAGATGCCTTACGTGAGAGCGAGCGACGCTTCAGTGATATGCTGAGGAAGGTCGATCTTATCTCAATTACCCTTGACCGGGATGCGAAAATCACATTCTGTAATGATTATCTGCTGCAACTGACCGGGTGGTCTCAGGAGGAGGTTATTGGCAAGAACTGGTTTAAAATGTTTGTCCCTGCCGAGGATAAAAAACTGAAACGAACCTTTTCAGCAGTATTGCAGGATGAGCCGGCGGCATGGCATTACGAGAACAGGATAGTCACCAGGGAGGGAGAGTACCTGACAATCCACTGGAACAACACGGTACTGCGTTCACCGGCCGGGGAGGTGATTGGCACGGCCAGCATAGGTGAAGACATCACCGAGCGCAAACTCGCTGAAGAGAAGCTAAGGGAGAACAACTCCCTGTTGCGGATCGCGGCTGAAAAAGCCAGGCTTGGAGGCTGGAATGTTAACCTGAAAGAGAACCGGTGTTACTGGTCTGATGAGGTGGCGATGATGCATGAAATGCCTGCAGGATACGCGCCCCTTGTAGAGGATGGGATCAGCTTCTATGCCCCCGAATGGCACGACAGGATTAGCAGGGTCTTTGCAAACTGTGCTAAGAAAGGAATTCCTTATGATGAGGAGATGGAGATCATCACATCATCAGGGAAACGGAAATGGGTAAGGACTATCGGTGAAGCGGTAAGGGATGAAAAGGGGAAAATATTTAAAGTTCAGGGAGCTTTTCAGGATATTACGGAGCGTAAGGCTGAAGAGGAAAGGATCCGGGAAAAAGATCTGCAGTTCAGGAAACTCTCTGCTAATGTGCCTGACCTGATCTTCCAGTTTACGAGGAAACCTGACGGAACCTATTGTGTTCCCGTTGCCTCTGAAGGAATCAGGAATATCTTCGGATGTTCTCCGGAGGATGTGCTTAACGACTTTTCCCCGATTGCCAGAGTAATATATCCGGAGGATGCAGAAAGAGTGATCCGGGACATCGAATATTCTGCAGAGAATCTAACCTATTTTACCTGTGAGTTCAGGGTGCAGATCCCGGGCAGACCGGTTCAATGGATATTTTCAAGGTCATCACCCGAGAGGTTGCAGGACGGGAGTGTCACCTGGTATGGATTCAATGCGGACATTACTTACCGCAAGATAGCCGATGAGGCTATCAGAAATTTGAACTCTGAACTTGAAAAACGGGTAATTGAACGAACCGCGCAGCTTGAAGCTGCCAACAAAGAACTCGAAGCCTTCAGCTACTCTGTTTCCCATGATCTGAGGGCGCCCCTGCGACATATTAATGGCTACGCAGAGATCCTAACCCAACAGTTTTCCGACGATCTCACCGAGGAAGCCAGGAGGTATTTAAACACAATTGTGGGCTCCGCACAGAGGATGGGTACTCTCATTGATGACCTCCTGAGTTTTTCAAGGACCGGAAGGGCTGAACTGAGCAAGTCATCATTTAATATGAACCAGGTGGTCAATGATGCCTTATCACAGATCAAAGCATCGCATCCGAACCGGAAGATAGACTGGAAAATCTCTCCCCTGCCTGGTATTCACGGCGATTACAGTCTTCTCCGGCTCGTCTGGTTAAATCTGCTCGATAATGCCGTCAAGTATACGAAGGACAAAAAAAAGTCAGTTATACGGGTGGGGTATAAGGACCTTGAAAAAGAGTATGTATTTACAGTTAAGGATAATGGCGTGGGTTTCGATATGAAATATGCCCAGAAACTTTTTGGTGTTTTTCAGCGGTTGCATTCATCTTCAGAGTTTGAAGGGACCGGTATTGGCCTGGCTAACGTCCAAAGAATAATTTTACGCCATGGAGGAAGAACCTGGGCTGAGGCAAAGCCCGATAAGGGGGCCGTTTTTTATTTTTCTATTCCAAAAGAAACAGATGACCGCTGACCTTTAGACTCTTAGACTTCGCACCTCAGACCTTTAACTATTTCATCCTGGTATATCTTTCAAGCTGGTAATTGCTGTTGTCAATTTTACCGTCCTCCATTACTGGCCATATCTGCACCAGGGTATCATTTTTAACTGTGACAAGCATTTTGTATGTCATTCCGACGACTTCAGGTGTGGAATGGTACTGAACTGTTTCGGAATAATCGGTACCGTTGAGAGTATATGTCCCTCCACCGTAGCTATCCATTGTCACAGTATCCTGTGTATATTTTCCGACAAAGATGAAATGATCTTTCGACCACCATTTCATGTCGCTCCCCTGGTAGGTTGCGGGGAACTCTCCGTCGACAGAATCATTGGCAACAGATTTTGAATAGATCAGGTTCCACTGTCCTTCGATGGGGTTGGGTGTTTCCTTTTGTGTGCAGCTGATTGCGCATAGCATTGCAATGGCGCAAAAGATTAATATTTTTTTCATGTTTTTATACTTTGATCAGGTTCAGTCCGGATGCTGATAAGTAAAGTTACATCAGCAAAAGAGCCAAGTCAAATATATTTATTCCGGCGCCGTGGTTTTGGGATTGAAATAATGCCTCTTTTTCCTGGATTGTTTGACTTGTATTGAGTTTTATGATTTGAAAGTCAGTCCTGAGCAGATTTGCTGCTTTATAATGAGTTGCTTCCGGAATAAAGCTAATGGAACTGAAGGGGCTGTGCATTATTATACTACAGGATAACTACTCGGATTTCTAATGCCATAATGAATTTGAACAATTCCGATTTGAACGCTGTTTAATTAAAAAGATTTTGACAATAAAATCTATATACATGGAGACAGAACAAGGCACAAAAGACAATCCCTGGACTCTTAAAACTCCTCCTCTCTCATCTGACTTCACAATGCACAAAGAAGTAAAGGACGGTAATGAAGTGTTAGTATGTACTGTTGGGAAAACAGTTTTGTACTATGATTACCGATGTATCGCTGATCTCCATGCTATGCTTAAAAAGAAGGGTGACTGGATGGAGCTTGGCAGCGCTGATGAACAGAAACCTGCCAAAGAAGGCACCATTGAAGCCTGGGGTCGCTCTGAGAAAAACCCTGTTGGTGGATGGTATGGTCTAAAAAAGGGGCTTCGTGGAAGATTTGGTATGTATGTCCCTCCTTTAATGGAAAAACTTGGACTTGTTGATCTGACTCATGATCCGAAAGGGAATAAAATGAGAGCTAAGTAATTATTTAAACAGGAAGCAACGATGGTCTATGTCTGTTTACAGGACCACAACAAGTTATCATATATATCTTGTTCTCTAATAGACCATTAAATTGACCTTAATTCTTGATTTATGAAGTCAAATAATGTTATTGTCTCCCTGTTTTTTTTTATCATTTTCAACAGCACAATGGCACAGAATCTGGAGAGAAGTGATGAACTCTCAAATTATGAAAACGACTCCATACCTAAAGGGACATTATCTTTTTTAACTACAAGAGACGGAAATTTTGAAATTTTCTCAATGACTGCTGATGGAAAGAATGTCACAAATCTGACCAATAATAAAGCATTGGACTTTTGGTCGTCCTGGTCGCCAGACGGTAAGTACATCCTATTTTATTCAAATCGTGACGGCAACAATGAAATATACAGAATGGATGTTGACGGAAAAAATCCAATAAATCTTTCTAATCATCCATCGAACGATTATCTGCCTGCATGGTCACCAGATGAGAAGAAAATTGCCTTTACTTCAGACAGAGATCACAAAAGCCGGGAAATTTATACAATGAACATTGATGGTTCTGAAATCATGAGGGTAACAATCAATGCATTTTTTGAAGAGGTTCCAACCTGGTCAATAGATGGGAGCAAAATACTTTTTACCCGACAAATTAAAGAACCTGACGACACATCACACGCGGCTAATGGTGAAATTTTCATTATGGACACAGATGGAAAGAATGAAAAACAATTAACATTTAAACAAGGTTATGACTCAGGTGCAAAATTCTCCCCTGACGGGAAGAAGATAGCTTTCTACGGACCCACAGAGGATAAAAATTTTGAAATTTTTATTATGAATTCGGATGGGAGCAACATTATTAACCTGACTAATGACATTTTGGAGGACTATTCACCTTCCTGGTCTCCAGACGGAAAATGGATTGCCTATTCAAGTGGTACTTCAGCTCAATATGATGTGTGGTTAATAAATGTTGAGACAAGAAAGAAAATTCGTTTAACTACTGAGCCAAAACGAAATGAGACCCCTGTCTGGAGACCTAAATAAATATGCTGGCTAAAAATCCCGGGGGAATCATCCCCTAGTACGGGTTTTTTAAACAGAAGAATTGGGGCAACTTTGACCTGAAATAACGTTACCTAACATAGACGGATTAATCAAATTGCCTTCTGCAGCCCTGACAAATTCCTGCCTGCGAATTATGGGTTCCTTTCAACTTCAATACCGGGAAAATGCAATCAATAGAAAAGAATTATGAAGTGACTGTACCGCCAACTGTTTTTGTGATCCTTTTCATTATGTTTTCCAAATCTCTCTGTGGTCAGAGAAGAAATAATATGAACACTATTCCGAGGGATACGACCTATTAAGTTCCAATAGTCTTCAGACAGATTCAGAGAGAATTTCCTTTCGTTGTTCCGGCCAAATACAGTATACCTTCTGGCATAAGAGAAGAGCGGGACATTGTGTACGCGACTCTGCCAGACACTCAATATGGCAAACGAAAACTCCATCTCGATCTTTTCAGTCCTGAAGAAAAAGGGATTTACCCGGCGTTATAATGATCCATGGAGGCGGATGGAAGTCAGGAAGCAAAGAAATGCAGATCCCATTAGCGCAGCAAATATCTGCAAGGGGCTATGTAACAGTATGTGTTGAATACCGGCTATCTCCTGAAGGTCTTTATCCGGCTGCTGTTCATGATATTAAAGCTGCAATACGTTTTTTACGCGCACATGCTGAAGAATATGGGATAGATCCCGGAAAAATTGCGGTTTCAGGATGTTCTGCCGGCGGCCACCTGGCTGCATTGGCAGGTATGACCGAGCATATAAGGAAATTTGATGGTAATTAAGGTTCCAATTCAGTTTCTTCAGAAATTCAGGCAATCATAGATATAGATGGCATCCTTGATTTTACCGATCCCAGAGAAAGTGCAAAGGATAATGATCCTGCTAAACGTTCTGCGGGAGCATACTGGTTTGGAGCTACATTTAAAGAGCGGCCGGATATGTGGATCGAAGCGTCGCCCCTTACTTATGCTGGAGTGACCACACCTCCCATGTTATTCATTAACAGTTCTTTTCCGCGTTTTCATGCCGGACGCGACAGTGTAATTGCCATATTGAATGTACATGGTATATACTCCGAAGTGCACACAATACCTGATACTCCTCATACCTTCTGGTTATTCCATCCATGGTTTGGCCAGACAGTTGATTATATAACTTCCTTTCTCGATAAAGTCTTGAAAAACAGAATATTAATTCAACTTCCGGTGCTTTAAGTGCTCGTAGTGCATGAGTTTTGTTGTTGTACAATCTGTATCATTAACAAATTTTATCATCCGATACCTGACATTATATCCGTTACTCTCCACAGGGTTTCCTGAAGCGAAACCGCAACAAATTGTATTTAAATTTGTTATACGGGGATAATCCACTAAAACGAAGGCGATGAGACGTGGGCGATTTATTCTGACAGCTATTTCAACCCTGATATTTCCTTTTCTTTCCGAATCATTTGGATCAGACATTCAAAATAATCAAAAAGGGTTCAGAATTAAGTCGGGCGAATCAAGAACAGGGAAACACCTAAAAATGAAAGGGGTAACATTAAATGTCCTTGATTTGAAGGTATCATCTAAAGATACAAATGGAAATTTGTCGGTCTTCGAGCAGATTGGGTTTACTCCAGAAGGGGGTCCCCCTCTTCACATACATCCATATCAGGATGAATATTTCTATGTTTTAGAAGGTGAATACCTGTTTCAGGTTGATCAGGATAAATTTAATCTAAGTCCCGGAGACACAATATTCCTACCAAGGAACATCCAACATGCTTTTATTCAATTGTCAGAAAAAGCAAGGGTATTGGTTTCATACACTCCAGCCGGTAAAATGGAAAGCTTTTTTGAGACAACAGATTCATGGACTACCCCTCCCAGCGAAGACCTGATCAAAAAAACATTCAGCGATCATGATATGAATGTTGTAGGTCCAGCTTTAAATTCTACTGGCTGAAAAACAGAGTCCTGTGGCTGGCTATATAGTCTGCTCTGGCTGCCGCCAGGGATAGCTTCCAGCCGGAGAATCACCGTTGTTGAAAACAAAGGGAATATGCATACCAGAAAAGTCATTTCTTTCATAGCGATAAGTCTTGATGGTTATATTGCCAAATCAGATGGAGACATTTCATTTCTGTCAACTGTAGAAAAGGCAGGAGAAGATTATGGCTATTCAGACTTCATAAAAACTGTTGATACTATCATTGTTGGACGAAAAACATATGATAAGATTCTCAACATTGGATTTGAATATCCCAATGACAAGGATGTCTGTGTAATAACCCGAACTGAAATACCGGATCATGGGAGGATAAAATATTATTCGGGATCTTTAACAAAATTGATTTCAGAATTAAGAAATAAAGAAGGTAAAAATATTTTTTGTGACGGAGGATCTGAAATTATTAATGAGCTCCTTCAGGATAACCTTATTGATGAGTTTGTTATTTCTATTATTCCAATACTTATAGGTGACGGAATTACCCTCTTCAAAAGTAAAAGACCCTTATTGAGTTTAAAACTCGCAGACTGTCAAAAATTTGATACCGGACTTGTTCAGCTGCATTATGTTAAGGTTGACTGACCCAAATACGGCAATACCTGAATTAAACTCAAGTGGTCATGATACTTTTATCTCCTGGATATCTTCCCGGAGCCGTGAATGCACATCCCGTCGGCAGTAACACCTTCAATAACAACAGAGTATGTTGTCGGAGAATCGGCAGTATAAAAATCGAATTTTGCCTCACCCGATGATGACACAGGTATGTTCGGATTCCAGTAGATGGTTGTCCGCAGATCCGCCTGCCTGTTTTCACGCAGTTCGGGGGTATCATAACGGGGAGAATAAAACAGGTCTGGCTTCTGATAACCCAGGGGTGTGATTTTCCTGATATTGTATTTCGGGGCATTATCATAAGTCTGATAACCTGTCTTTGTCGTTATCACTATAGCTCCCCCTGCGCCGTCACCACCCATAAGAGTTGCCTGTGCACCCTTCAGGACTCCTATTCTCTCTATATTAGAGGGGTCAATAATATTATCGATATCGTAATCATTAATTATTACATCATCAATTATAAGAGCTGCATAATTGTAAGATGATCCGCCCGGTAACCTGTAGCTCATTCTCCCCAGAATGACTTTCCTTTGTCCGAATTCATCGGTGACCAGTTCAACATGAGGTATATATTTTAAAAGATCCGAGACATTTGAAGGCTGATAGGCCTCTATCTCTTCCGATGTCATGATTTCCGGACTGTTTTTTGGCATATAGTAAGAAAACCTGTACTCTTTCTCACCGGGTGCCCTGGCGGTTATCACCACCTCTTCGATATATACTGTGCGCATGCCATTTTCAATGGTGTATTTTGTGTCAGCCTTTGAAACATAACTGCTCAGGTGTTTCTCCTCCTGCCGGTTCTCAAATTCCCGGACATCCAGGGGTGGCAGTCCTGATACCCGTGGAAATTTATCGGACTCAATCAGTAACTCAAGCCCTTTGCTGCCTTTTTTATCAAGAGCCTGAAGAACAAATGTCGAACTGTCAGGAAACTCAATTCCGCTAAATGCAAACCGGCCGTTAAGGTCTGTGCCGGTCTCGTCATAATATCCTGCCTCCCATGAAAAGATTGCTACAAGTCCCTCTGTAACAGGTTTTCCCCTCACAAGGCTTCTGGTCCGGCCTTTGATTTCCATGCCGTATTTTTCAGGAAACGCTGGGGTTGTAAATTTACCATTTACAGCATCGGCGATATTATAACGCCGCCAGCCGTTTGTCAGCATAAGCAGATCGAGGGCTTCCGGGGCATCAGGATTATTCTTCCTGAAATAGTAGGCCGGGTTGTTGATATATCCTTTAAGATCGGATGTCAACAGCAAATTAGTCAGTATTGATGCCGTCGAATCAGGTTTTATATCGTTGTCGTCAGTAACAGATACGGAAAAGGATCCTTCCCGGGGAATTCCGTTGATGTCGGTAATTTTCACGCCGGCATTAACCAGCTGGCGCGATTTATAGTTCTGCAGGTCAGTGTTGAGTACAACTTGTGCCTGGTCATTGTTGAGGCAGAATACAAGTCGTTCGCTCAGCGGATTCATGTTATAGTCAAAAAGGATGATCTGCATTACGCCTGACGGGAACTTTTCTGTATCGAACATGACGCTGCTGAAATCAGGATCCCACTGAGCGGCGTAGTGAACTATTCCCCTGGTATGGAGTAAAAGAAAAAGCGGACACTCTTCCTGTATGTCAGTCGATTTCAGCACTGAAACATAGAGTTTGTTTTTTACAGTCTCCGTGCTGATTGAATACATATCCCTGACAGCTTCCGGCAATTCAAAACGTTTTTCATGCCCTTGCTCATTAGTGCAGACCGCATAGTATTTTTCTCCCGCTTTTGCTACAATTGAAAAGAGGCCCATGCCGTCATGTGTTGTTTTTACCTGCCCGTATGCAAAGCCATTGCCGTTAACAACCTTAACGGTGACATTTTCAGGCATGCCTCTTGAATTTAAGGCTTTAAAGGCTACTGTACACGACACCCCTTGCAGCAGATAGCCGCCTTCAGGGTAGAATGTGACTTCAAAGTCATCTGTCGGATTGGGTATTGGAAAGTGCCTGGTGCCCTTCCCGGTTTCAACTGTCAATACCCTGGGAGTGGTTTCTGCAGGAAGGCGGAAAGAGAAATGAGCCATTGTATCATTGCCTGTTTTAATCTCGCTGGCGGGCTGATCATTGACCCTGATTTTCAATGGGTCATACTCTATTTTCTTTCGGGTAATGATATTGGAAAAACTCACTTCGGCAGTCAGCCGGTCATCCCTGTCAAATATGAATTCAGCTTCTGATTTAATTGATGCCGACAGCGGGCTGATGATCCGGATATACTTCCTGAAAAAGAAGTCCTCGCCAAGGTTCTGCATGTATTCAGTATAACCGCAGAGCGTGTAGTCACCTTCGGGAAGGTTTTCATCCAACCGGATATAGCCACTGAAAGCATCCTGATCCTGTCTGATCTTTAAACGGTTGACTACGGAATCCAACGGATTAATAAGTTCCACGTAGACATACTTGTTTGTCAGTGGTTTATGGAGTACTGCATCTGCCAGCCAGGCTCTGAACCAGACAGTCTCACCTGAAATATAAAGCTGTTTATCAGTATGGAGGTATAATTTCTCCTGTGGGAAAAGGACTATCTGTTCGACAATATTATTCAAAACAGAATCCTTTACCGGGGTGACATTGACCTGGCAGCGGGCAGAATAGGAGAGCAGAAGGGATAAGGATAAGAGGAAGATACTTTTTTTCATTTAAGGATTGTTCTATTGCCGGGTCTCCGGAACTCTGGCAGCATTGATTGTCTGAATAATGTGGGTCTGCAAATTCTCGGCCCGCTGCTATCAAAATTAAAAAATAAGTTCTGATATAAAAAGGCCGGGGATTAATATGGTTCGGCTCCCCGACAGGATGCTGGCCAGGATTAGGATTTCTCAAAGATCTCGCAACAATAACAATCCTATTTTGTTTAATTCATGTAAAAAAAGAATACAATGGTCAGAAGCATAATACTTGCTATTGCAGTGTTATTACTTGTCCCGAAAATAGCTGCACAGGATGAGAACGCCGTACTACGCGAAGAAATTAGAAAACTCGACATGGCTCATGCTGAAGCAATTTTTAAAGGTGATGCGGAAGCACTGGATAATTTGATGGATGACGATGTTACAGTTAACCATCCCACAAACAGGATTGTTAAAGAGAAAAAAGAGTTGCTTGATCTCATAAGCCGCGGCGTAATTCGCTATACTTCATTCGAGCGTACCCCGGAAACTTTTCTATTTTTTAATGAAATGGTAGTGGTCATGGGTAGCGAAATTGTTGTCCCGGCAAAAGGTGCTCCGAATGCTGAAAAATCTTTGAAACGCAGGTATACAAATATTTGGATGAAGCGGGATGGTAAGTGGCGTTTGACTGTACGTCATGCCAATAATGTATGCGAGACTGAAAAGCCATAATACGAAAGATTTGCTGCAAAAGAGCCAGACATGCTTACTCCTCATCCTTCTGCTTCACTTGAATATTGGTTCTTTAAAGTTAACTCGGGGCAAATTGCCCTCCTTGTAGACTGGATTGCAAAGCGCAATGACAATCAAAACCGGCTCAGGGTAAGTATTCATTCACCCGCAAAGAGAGAAGTGCTTTTTGAGAGATTAGTTGAAATAATGCCGGGGGACAACTATCTCAATATGCATAGAACAGCAGGGCAGCTTAATGATGTGGCCTGGGATTTAACAATTGATCCAGGTAAGGACATAATTAAACCTGACATATTTCCAGTCGGAGCATTACGCATGACAGACTTGTTGCTCGTGAGTGCGCCACTGGCTTACTTCTCCGGGTGGATCCGGCACAGGGGAACCCGGTATGAACTGGAAAATGCATCGGGGATGATATCTCATTACTGGGGACGTCAACTTGCATCAGACTGGTGGTGGGTCTCTGCCAATCAGTTCGATAAGAAGGATATATCAGTTGAATGTTCATTTTTTCATACCAAACTCTGGGGAACTTCCATAAGTGCCTCATTTGCTTATCTATATCTTCGACAACAGGATAAGAAGGAATTCGTTGTAGTCCCGTCAGTGTTCGCATCTGTAAAGGGTACTCCTGAAGAATTTGAAATCGGGATAAAGCGCATTGGTAAA
>Ga0209800_10002661_pt1 | contig 15349 bp, 14 predicted proteins | sample Higcelweek8metaG_FD_187174 | JGI IMG/M metagenome (GOLD analysis project Ga0209800, IMG submission 187174) | Freshwater pond sediment microbial communities from the University of Edinburgh, under environmental carbon perturbations - High... | ecosystem: Environmental > Aquatic > Freshwater >...
AGATGTTAGTAATTCTATGGGCATCGCATTTTCTGAAGATCACGTTAGAGAAAGAGGGGTAAAATGGGAACTGTCAGCAACTCCTACCGCACGCAATTCTATTTCTATTACAGTACCTGAAGCAGGTTACATTTTTGTTTCTTCTTTCGCTGAACTTCAATCTGAATCAAGTAATGGTATGGAAGCATATGGCATGATTTCTGATGTAGCCCCAAGTACTGCAAACTATGGCGGATACAGCGTCATATTAAGAAGTACAGGCAATATTGCGATATTAAATTATTCACAGACAAGAGTCTTTCATGTACCCAGTGCTGGAACTTACACTTACAAACTTTATGTATGGTTACTTGATTCAATTGGACCTGCTTCATTGTACAATAATAGTATAAGTGCAATTTATATTAAAACACTTATGTAAATAGCAATTGTCAAGTAGACAATAACCTTTATCAGATATTTTAAAATATTCAGGAATTCAAAACATTATATTTAAATTTGCTATTATTAAATTTAAAATCAAACTAAATTCTATATTTTAATACTTTTTCCTTGCACTCTATTCAGGTCATTTTTTATGCTAAAATCAATTAGAGAAGCCTTATTTAAAATCCCGGCGATTCGTGGTTTAATTAGAAGGCTGAAAGGAAAAAGCCTTAGAGCTCGCCTTAGTTATAAATATATTAAAGGAAATGGAATAGAAATTGGTGCACTTCATCTTCCACTGATATATTCAAAAACTAATGCGAATGTAACTTATGTCGATCGCTTGACAGAGTCCGAACTTAAAGAACATTATCCTGGATTAGAGGGTTTTAACTGGGTAAATGTTGATGTAATTGACGATGGCGAAACACTAAGCACCTTTGCATCTGAATCATTGGATTTCATAATTGCAAATCACATGCTTGAACATTGTAAAAACCCTATAAAAACAATTCACACTCATATTGGTAAAATTAAAAAAGGTGGAGTTTTATATTATGCTATTCCTGACAAACGCTATTCTTTCGATAAAATGAGAACATTGACAACTTTTGATCATCTTGTCGATGATTACTATGAAAAGAATGAGCATTTTCAGCATTATATTGAATGGAGTCGATATTGCGATAATATCAAAAAAGAATCTGAGATAAAAACCAATGCCGAACATTTACTAAGTATCGGCTACAGCATTCATTACCATACATGGACACTGACTTCTTTTTACGATTTTTTAAACAGAACAAACAATTTCAATACAAATAAGTCTCTTTACGAGATAACCTTTTTCTCAAAAAACAAATCAGAAATAATTGCTATTTTAACAAAAATTTAATCACTGCAACATCTTGCGGATAGCACATTGTGCTTGATGCATTGTATGCTCTATATTAAGAATGCTCCCATTAAATCAACAAATGTGTTTACATTTGTTTTTCAGCCGCGTTATCCGCCTACACCTTAACACATCATTAACTCTGTAAATGAACAATCCATTTGGATATTCTGATGATCTATGTGTAAAAATTATTTATTACCAACATTTTTAATAAAACGATATGCTGGTTCTTCAATCGTTTTATATAAAATGATTGACAAAAGCACAGCAACTATAAAAAGGAGTAAATAACTGTGATAAAAATGCAGAACCAGGCTGCTTAAAAGGCCCAGATGAATAAGATAAAAAGTAAACGATGCTTTACCTAACAGCACAAAAATATTTGAACTGAGAATCTTTTTCATTACTGTGTTTTCGCTTATGAGCCCCAGATAAAATAATGCTATACCAATAGGCAATATAAAATTGTTGATAAAAATACCTGGAGGCGTGTGAACACCAAATCGGGTATCACCTTTAACCAGTACCAGACCAATAATGCAAAAAACAATAATGGCAGAGCCGATAATTGTTCTATACTTATCAGGAATAAATGGGATATTTATCTCTTTTTTAAAAATAAGTGCCAGATATATGCCGACAAAAAATTCAAATGACCTGCCGAAATAGGTGTAGATGAGCATGAACTTGAAATCACCAAAGAATTTATAAAAATATAAATGATTAAAAACAAATACCAGAAAAAATCCAGCTGTCAGGGTGGCGACATATAAATAAAATGGTTTAATTTTTCTTGACAAAACAAAAATCAACGGAGCTGAAAAATAAAAACACTCTTCTACTGTGAGTGACCATGACTGAAGAACTCCGGTGAATTTTAATTCGTGAAAAAAGCCTTTTACAAATGTCAGATTTGATAGAAGTAACAAAATATTATGTTTTGAAAAACCACTTTTATAAAAGATAACTGAAAATGTAATAATTGTAACTATAAAAAACATAGGATAAATTCGGGCAAACCGATTCTTGACAAAATCTATTACCCATCTGCTGTTTCTGATTTTTACCGCGTCATAATACCTGTATGTAATGAGAAACCCGCTCAATACAAAAAACATGGCTACACCTATATGAAACTCATTCATAATACCATAAGCAAATTCTCCAGATTTTCTATCGGCAAAAATGTTGAAATGATGGAAAAACACCAAAAAGGCAGCTACGGCTCTTACTCCGGTTAATTCATTGAAAAACAATGGTTTATTTTTCGTTTTACAATTGATGGAAATTTGGATTTCATTGGCAGCTGAAAGATTGTTTGATATCATTGGTGCAGCAGGCTCTTTTATAAAAAGGTTCTTTACATTCATTATTATTCGCAACAATAGCTCATTCTAAATGTCACTTTCTGCTAAAATAATAAAAGCCCTGCAAGCCTATTCAGATAACCGAACTGATAAATTAACAACTGCATTTACACTTATTTTTGCAATAGTACCGGCATTTACATCACCGCCGCCGCCACCTCAACCGACATGCGGCACAGAAAGATTGAATATTTGATAATTTCTGCAATTGTAACTCAAAAAGCAGAAGACTCTGAAGACATAAGAGAATCGGCAATGTGCTGATTTTATAATTTGATTTCCTGATAAATTAGATCAAAAGTATTTCTGAATATATTATTTTTTTTTAAAAAGCAGATATTTCCTCATATTTCATGTATTTTATGAGTAGAATGTGTTCTAATTTTCTCCTGAAATTACAATCAGACTGAACAATTCAGCATTATCAATCAATTGAGGACTTTATGAAAAAGCTTTTAATGTTATCAGTATTACCGATAGTCGCATCTGCTTTGTTTCTAATAACTTGCGGAGATGATGATAATTCTCTTAATAATCCACTGGATCCTGAAGATCCAGTCTTTGTTAATGATACACCTGCTATAAAAATCGATACTCCAGAGGTTGCCGGAAACTGGGAAGGCGGCATGACCGCGTTTCCACCGTATCTGAAGGACAGCATTAAAGTCACTGTCAGTATAAAAATGGATTCTTCCTATAAACTCAGTGCGGTATATGCCACATCGGGTGATACCACCCTTATTGACAACGGATACTGGAAAATTTCCTCAGACACGATTTATCTCAATGGCTATGCATGCTCAATTTATGATACGACACTCAAAATACTAAAACCGCTTGAATCCTGCGGCGAACCTGCTGCTATTAAAATTGCAATTGACAATAAAACATCATGCTGGCTTGTTCCCCTGATTACACTTACTCCGCTCAGCGCGGCATTCAATATTGATCTTACTAATCAATCAATTAAAGGAATGCTTGCGCTATTGTCCCTGCCTCTTTACAAGAAGTAAACGGCAGTGGAAATAAGGTTAAAAAGCTGCTTTTACTTTTAATGCAGCCAGTCTGCCTGAAGAGAGCGTGCCTGAGCTCTCTTCAAAGTGTGCATTGAACAGATTCTGTGCTGTAATTGACAATGTATACCTTCCTGCAAAATTCCAGAAAAAGGTACAATCTGTTCTCCAGTAGGAATGAAGTCTTACATAGTGCGGTATGAACGACAGATCATCCGTACGGATAATCGGATGACTCCAGTCCGGACAGCTTCTTTCCCCTACATATCCTTCATCAAGCGAAATGCCGATATTACCTGTAAATATACGCCGGCTCAGGTCAATCTGCATATTTCCTTTATGTTCCGGTATATAATCAAGCGGCTGCCTGTAGGTTTCATTTTCTGATTTTGTAAATGAGTAATTGAGTTTTGCGCCGATCCATCCGTACATTCTCCAGGAAATCTCATTTTCAAGCCCCCACGACCAGGCCTTGCTGACATTTTTGTGTGAGACTCTCATTGTAGCTATATCAAGATCTCCGATTACAACAAGGTCATCAAGATCATTGTAGAATATATCACTTGACAAAGACAAGCCAGCCGGGAGTTCACACTGAACTCCGCCATCACAACTGACAACTGTCTCAGGGGTAAGCTCCGGATTTGACTTCAGATAAACCCTGCCGAAATACATATCCGGCATGTAAAGTTCGGTGGCAGTCGGTGCGCGAAATGCCTTTCCGGCTGATGAGCGCAGTGTCAATTTATCCGATACATTTACGGAAATGCCGATTTTGGGAGACAGGTTTATCCCGTAGGTTGAGTGATAATCAAACCTGATTGCCGGAATTACATGTACTTTTGAAAACAGATCCAGTTCGTTCTGGATATAAACTCCGGTATTTGAAAGTGCCTTTGTAATCTGAACTGAACCGGGAAGAGAAATTCTGCTGTCGCGGAATTTAAATGGACTGTAGTCAATATTATTCCACAGCTGATCAAATCCGATTGTCAGAAGATTAAAACCGGCAATAGAAATACCACAGCGGCCGTCAAGCGCAAAATCATTTGAACAGACATCCAGGACAGTTGCCACAGTGTCAATTGTATCAGTAAATGTCACGGGATACTGGTCAAAATACGTACCATTGACATTTCGGTAATACCCGCCGATATTTACACTGATCCTTGGGCCTGGTTTAAACTGCAGATACGTGCCGGCAAGAAACTTTGACCCTTCAGTAATCCGTTCCACGCTGTCCCCATCACTTGTCAAACCAAATCCGAGTGAGCTTTTAAAATAGCGCAGATGTAAAGTCAGTTTTGTCGTGTCATTGAAACTGAAACCGCCCTTTGCAAAAACTCTGTAATCAGTATAATCATGGTTATCACCGCGCTGATATGTGACAGTATCCTTCTGAGTAATAGTTACTGTACGTGCAAGAGTACTGTCAGAATTGTAATAATTACCAATGGTTCTGGCCCCTGCGCTTAAAAGGTAATCAAACTTTTTAATTGCCCCGGCTGTCTGTAAAATGGTATTCCAGTATGTTTCATTCCATGTCTCTTTCCAGGTATCGGAGGCGGTCATCGAATCATTATCATCAGTAAAATTGTCAATTGCATTAAACGGACAACTTGTCTCACCGGTAAAAACAAACGACGGTCTGCCCTTTCCCTGAATAGTGATAATATTTATAATGCCGCCAAGTGCATTTGCACCGTACATCGAAGAAAACGGCCCCTTGACAATTTCAACTCTCTGTATTGCGTCAAGCGGAATCTCATTAATAATCAGAAACGGTGTACCGGCGACATTTGTCGCTATGCCATCAACAAGAATCAGGGTGCGGGTGGCAGCAAGTGCGCCTGGAATTGCGCGAAGCACAATATCGGACGGAATGCCTTCACCCATTCCGGCAACCCGTTTAACCTGAACACCGGATGCATACTGGATAACATCATCAATGTTTTTTGCAGCAGATTCCTGAATCTCTTTACGGGTTATGACCACTACGCCAGAGGGGCTGTCGGACAATTTCCGGGCAGACTTTGTTGCTGTTACCACAACTTTTTCCAACGATGAAATCACTGAGTCGGTCTGTGCAGTAATTATAGAGTCATTACTCTGAGCATAATTGTTTAAGGCTGAGCTTATGATTATGCTGAAGCATATAAATTTTGTTCTGAAATTAAATAAAAATTCTGACACTCTTATGTCTCCTTATTCGTATTCATATATAGCGTTATAAAATAATTCAGGTTTGACTTTTACATCTTATAATAGCTGTGGAATTTTATACTTGCATTAATTTGTACTATTTGGTATTTTGTAAGATTGTTATTTATTAGATCAATACTGGAAGGAATTAATAATGAAAGAGAAAATTCATCCTAAGTACGAAGCGGTTACTTTTACATGCTCATGTGGTAATAAGATTGAGACCAGCGCTACAATCAAAAGTACTCATGTTGATATTTGTAATGAATGTCACCCATTCTACACAGGAAAACAGAAGCTGATCGACAGTGCAGGTAGAGTTGATCGTTTCCGTAAACGTTATGCGAAAACTGAGCAGAATTCTTAGTTTTACGTCTTAAAATTTAAGGGCAGAAAAAGTCACAGCACTTTTCCTGCCCTTATTTTATCTTTGTATAAATCTGAAAAATTCAGTTGCATTATAATTTCATTCAAAATTTTTCATTCATAATACGTTTGGCAATATTCTTAATTATTGTACGAATAATTCAATCTTGAGATGTGTTGCAAAATGTTTTATCTTTTAAAATGGTATCTCATTCAGATTAAGCAATATCTATACTGATATCATATTTTTGTGAAAATTTGAATCATTTTTTGAAATGTATATTTTTCAGGGAGAAGTCCCTGCTGAATTTTAAAATCAAAGAAGCATATAACAGTACGCGAAGTATTGCGTCTGCACAATAAAAAGAGGGGACAAAATCAGTATGAACTTTAAGTATCACATGTTCTTTATTGCATCACAGGCTCTCAATTTGTTTGCATCACCAAAGAAAAACACAGTCGGCGGTCAGGCTCTGATTGAAGGTGTTATGATGCGCGGTAAGGAAAAAATCTCTCTGGCTGTAAGGCGCAGTGAGTCTGATGTACTTGTGGAATCTGAAAACTTTGTTTCAATCACTCAAAAATACCCAATACTCAAACTTCCGGTTTTGCGCGGCGCAATAAACCTGTTTGAGTCTCTTGCAGTAGGATACAAGACATTATCACGTTCAGCAGATATCGTAACTGAAGCGGAAAATCTTAAAAATCCTCCTAAACAGGTAAAAAAGACCAATAAAGCACTTGAAGGGTTTTACTCCATACTGAGTTTAGTTGTCTCTTTTGGAATTATGTTCGGTGTTTTCATGTATGCCCCGATGTGGATTTTTTCACAGTTGATACCAAAAGAATCCGCACTGCTTTTTAATATTTGTGCCGGTATTTTTCGCATTATGCTTCTAATCGGATATATGTACCTGATAAGTCTCTGGAAAGAGATAAGGCGGGTTTTCGAATATCATGGTGCAGAACATAAGGCTATATTTACTTTTGAAGACGGTAAAGAGCTTACATATGAGAATATGCACCCGTACACAACTCTGCACCCCCGGTGCGGAACAAGTTTTCTTTTTCTTGTAGGGTTTATCTGCATTCTTCTTTTTTCAATTGTTGATGCAGTATACATCAGCTATTTTGGTCCGTTTCCAAATGTGCTGACGCGTTTTCTTGTTCATATCCTCCTCATTCCGCTGGTTTCGGGAACATCCTATGAAGTATTGAAACTATCTGACAGATACCAGAATATTCCTCTTGTCAAAGCAGCAATAATGCCGGGACTCTGGCTGCAGAAAATTACCACAAAAGAGCCAAGTAGAGATCAGCTTGAAGTTGCGTCTCTGGCATTGAAGGCTGCACTATGATAATGGTTGAAAAAGTAAACGGGCTTCTTGACCGCCACGGCGAACTTGAAGCCCTCATGGCAAGTCCGGAAAATACTTCTGATCCGTCAAAAATGGAAAAACTCAGCCGCGAACATAACCATATCGGTAAAAGCCTTCCTGTATTTAAAAAATTCCTTGAAACAGTCAAGGCAATTGAAGATTCACATGAGCTTTTAAAAACAGAATCCGACCATGATCTTATTGCTCTCATTCAGGATGAACTTCATTCAAATGAAGCAAATCTGCCTGAACTTGAGCAGCAGGTCAAGCTGCTGCTTGTACCAAAAGATCCAAAGGACCTTAAAAACGCAGTTGTTGAAATCCGTGCCGGAACAGGCGGAACAGAAGCCGGAATATTTGGAGCTGATCTTTACAGAATGTACACTCATTTTATCGAAACAAAGGGCTGGAGCATTGAAGTCCTCAGTTCATCATTTGGGGATCTTGGAGCTGTAAAAGAGATAATTTTCATGGTCAAGGGTGATAATGCCTATGGAACTCTGAAATATGAATCAGGTGTTCATCGTGTACAGCGGGTTCCTCAGACTGAAGCTCAGGGACGAATTCATACCTCAGCCGCATCAGTGGCCGTATTTCCTGAAGCAGACGAATTTGAGGTTTCCATCAACCAGAATGATATACGGGTTGACCTTTACTGTTCAAGCGGTCCGGGCGGACAATCGGTAAATACAACTTATTCCGCCGTGCGTCTTGTTCATATACCGACAGGTATAGTTGTTACTTGTCAGGATGAAAAATCACAGATTAAAAATAAAGCCAAAGCGCTCAAGGTGCTTCAGCAGCGTATTTACGAAAAGAAAATAGCCGAAATTGAAGCAGAGGAGTCTGCAGCACGCAAGAGCATGGTAAGTACAGGTGACAGAAGTGCAAAAATCCGTACATACAATTTTCCTCAGAACCGCGTGACTGATCACCGGATAAATCTCACTTTGTATAGTCTTGACGCAGTAATAAACGGAGCGGTGAGTGAGCTTATTGATGCACTTGCCATTGCTGATCTGGAAGAAAGAGTCAGTAACAGCGGACTTTAACCCCACACAGGGCCTTTGATGAAGATCCATGAGGCATTGGAATATATAAAATCAAGATTACAGATGCGAAACGGATCTTACGCAGTTCATCAGGCGGAAGAGATTCTTGAAGCGCTTCTGAGGTGTTGCCGCACAGAGCTCTATCTTTGCGGCAACCGCATGCTTACTTCTGATATTATCAGTTCCATCGAAACAATACTTAACAGACGCGAGGATGACGAACCGCTGCAATATATTCTCGGGTACACCTATTTTTACTCACGGGAATTCAATGTAACCCCGGATGTGCTCATTCCCAGACCTGACACAGAAATACTTATCGAGCAGATTTTACGGCATAAATTGAAAAATAACTGCAGATTTGCTGATATAGGAACCGGTTCAGGCATAATCTCATGTATATTGACCGAAGAGAAACCCGGATGGCGTGCGGATGCAATTGACATATCTTACAAATCACTTCTTGTTGCAAAAAGCAACATTCGTACACCTGTGCGACTTTTGTGCGCGAATGTGCTTGATGCAGTGAAACCGCTGCATCAGTATGATTTCATAGTTAGTAATCCTCCGTATATTTCTGATGATGAGATAGAGACTCTTGATCCAGGTGTAAAGGATTTTGAGCCATACCATGCATTATGCGGAGGAAATGACGGACTGTGGTTCTATCGCTATTTTGCAATGCACGCCCACAACTGGATTATTCAATCAGGAGATATTTTCTGTGAAATCGGTTATAATCAGGAAGTTGAAATAGCGGAAATATTCAGCAGGAATGGATGGCGCGAAATACATATTTTTAAAGACAACGGTGGAAATCCGCGGGTTTTGCGCGCTCAGGTTCCGGAGTTTGTCAATGATTGAGAAAAAACATTTCGAATCTCCCCTGCCTCACTGGATTGCGTCATCACTTCCGGCTGCACAAATCTCATCAGTCTATGAATTTTTTGTCAATAGACGAAACATTGATTATTCGGTAAATCCTGACAAATCATACAAAGCCCCATTTCCTGTAATAAGCATTGGCGGTATACGTGCTGGCGGAACCGGAAAAACTCCGGCAGCATTGCTTGTCGGCAGAATGGCTCTGGAGATGGATTTCAATATTGCTTTCTTGTCAAGAGGATATAAGCGTACAAACAAAAACGTTTTTATTGCGAAACCCCTTGAAAAAGTATCATGGCACGACTGCGGTGATGAGCCGGCCATGCTTCATGAGGCAATTCCGCAGAGCTGGCTTGGCATAGGCGCAGACCGGAGTGCATGCGCAGGTATTATCAGTAAATCACTCCCTGTAAATTCAGTATTTATTCTTGATGATGGTTTTCAGCACCGCAGTATAAAGCGTGACCTTGATATAGTATGTGTCAGTGAATCATTATACACTGACAGAATGATTCCATCGGGGTATCTGCGTGAACCTGTGGCATCATTGTCAAGAGCGCAGGTTGTTTTTATCATCGGATCAATCAGTAATATTGACACATTGACAGATCTTCAAAAGAAAATAAGAACTCAGTTTCCAGACTCTGATTGTTATACACTTACTCAGGAGCCGGATTGCTGGGTCAGTATGGCAGATGGAAAGCGGTCTGATACTTTACCATTAAACGCCCCGCTTGCTGTTTGCGGTATTGCCAGACCGGAACGTTTTTTTGCGACTGTCAGAAGCATGGGAATAAAGCCGTGCAGAGAGCTTATTTTTCCGGATCATCACAGATTCACAATAAATGACATATGTAATACCCACGAATTATATTCAAATGGATTAATCCTTACAGAAAAGGATGCTCTCAGAATAAGTGAATTTTCATCTGAAATTTGCAGCAGAATCTGGTATCTTAAGATTAAGTTGAAATTTCTGAATGATGACATGGAGATAGGGTTTAAAAAGAAACTACGTTCTTTTTTATCAAATAAAATTGTTTAAGGAGGCTGTAAATCATGCGGTTTGCAACGATTGCTCTTATGCTTTTCACGTCTTTATTTATTTTCTCATCAAATTCTTTGGTTGTCGCTGCTGAAGGTGCAACTCAATATGTTGCAGTGACAGCACCATTTGTTAATGTTTACAAGGATCTTGATCCCAAGTCAATGGTAATCGGTACAGCACATAGAGGTGATCATCTCGAACTTGTCAGTGCTGGTGATGCATGGTATAAAGTCAGATACCGTGAATCTGAAGGCTGGCTTGAAAAACGTGCCGGCGATGTTGTCAACAATGCAGGATCATCAACAGGAGTCGTAATTATTGTAGTACTCGTTCTTGTTGCATTTGCATTCGGCGGTGTAGCTTTCTACATTTACAAATCAAAATTAGGTGAATCTGCCTGAAGATGCATGCAGTAAAGTATCGGCTTACCTGTTTAATATTGATTTTATTAAGCTTTTCTGTATTATCAGCCGTAAAGCAGGTAGAGGTTACAAATTTTTTTGCAAAACTCTACCTTGCTCCAAGCATAAATTCCAAATTTATGGGGCTTGCACAGAAAGGTGAACGCTATGCAATTGTCATGAGTTCAAACTACTGGTACAGAATTGATTTCAAAGGAGTACCGGTATGGATTGAAAGTGCTAACATCCAGGTTGTTGATTCAGGGCAGAAAGCAGTAGCTCAGATACCTGATGACACCCCGGCAGTCTCATCATATTCATCATCAAAAACAACAGTAAACAATCAGGTGCCATCTGAAACAAAGTCAACCGTTACAGATGCAGCTCAATCCTATACGTCTTCAAATCAGCCTCAGTATACCCAGACACAAAACACAAGTGAGCAGGCCCGTTCAAATGAATATCGTCGTGCAAAAATTCAGGATAGTATTGAAAGAAGCTCGAAAGCGCACAGGTGGCTTTCACGGCAGAATCTTTCAAAAGCGCCTGTAATTGAACAGAGCATTGAAGAAAAACAAAAAGATAAAATTTTCCTTGTAATGATATCACCAGTCAAGATACTTCTGAACCTCAGTCCTGACTCTCCGATTCTTGGAATGGTTAACAAAGGTGAAAAACTGCCTCTCATCGGTGAAGGCGACGCATGGTGTAAAGTAGTATATCGTGATACTATCGGATGGGTTGAGAAAATCCAGGGCAAAGTTATCGAAACCGGTTCAGCATCATTTTTCATTGAGTACAGTAAAGAGTTGATCATTGCCGGAATAATTATTATTGTTCTTCTGATTGCTGCAATAATTCTGTTTATTATAATGAAGAATTCAAGACACAACAGACCGCAGATAAAAAGTGAAAATACAGCCAATAAAAGGGTTCTTATTATCGGGAAAGAGATGAAATCTGTATCAAGCTCTCTTACAGGTAAATCATCAACAATTGACAAAAGTTTCCTTGAAATTGGTTTCTCCACAAAAGTTACATCAAACATACCAAACCTGCAATCAACAATCAACACATATGACCCCGATGTTCTTCTGATTGACTGGCGGTTTGACAAATCACTGCTCAATTCAATTGACCGTTTTTTTGTTGCGTCAGGTAAAGCAAGCAGGATTATCATTGTCATTTATAATGTTCCTGATCCTACATCAATGTTTGCAAATCCCAAATTGCCCCGCATGGCATTCCTTGGCACCTCATTTTCAGACAGTGAGCTCTTTAAAATTGTTACACCACTACTGATTACTATTGAAGAGAACACACAATCTGAAATGAAGCAGTCTGAAGAACCATCCGCGCTTGAAGGCGAAATAGCCGGTGGAAACCTTATTGAGGTCATGCAGTTCATTGAAGCAGGAAGAAAGAGCGGGTGCCTGCTTGTAAATCTTGAAAACAAGCCATTCTGTCTCATCTATGTTGATGCCGGTCGAATTATTTATGCAGCAAATGCCCTGGGGCAGATCGGCCGCAATGCCATGAATTCTGTTCTTGATCTTAAAGAGGGCAGCTTCAGATTTATGCTTGACAAAAAGCCCAAAGCTGCAAACACCAGTTTGTCAATCCTTGATGTACTTATGTCATGGACTAAGGACATTGATGAAGCTTCTAAGCATTGATTACGGGCGACGCAGGATTGGCTTTGCAGCCACAGATGAGACTGGAACGATTGTCCGCGGCCTTGACACTATTGACCGGAAATTATCCAAAGATATTATTGGTGATATCGCAGCGCTGATCTCTTCCGAGAAGCCATCAAAGATAATTGTCGGGCTTCCTCTTGATCATGACAATAATGAAACTGCTATGACAAAGGAGATACGCGCATTTGTTGACAATTTAACAGAGCGCATTCCATTACCGTTTTCTTTTGTGGATGAGAGTTATTCATCAATACAGGCCGCAGAACTGATGCGAACACGAAAAAAAAAGCAGCGCAGAGAAAAAACAGCCATTGACAGAGTGGCAGCATGTCTGATTCTGGAAAGATACATAGAAGAAGGTTGAGGTTAAGGCAGAGGTTGAGAATAAGATTTTTCCAACCTTAACCTTAACCTTAACCTTAACCTTAACCTCAACCTTAACCTCAACCTCAACCTCAACCTTAACCTTAACCTTAACCTTAACCTTAACCTCATCACTGGATATCCAATTGTCACTATACATCGTCGCAACGCCAATCGGCAACCTTGAAGATATAACTTACCGTGCTGTAAAGATCCTCGGAAGTGTTGATCTTATTCTTGCGGAAGATACACGTGTTACACGCATACTTCTTGAAAGGTATAATATTTCAAAACCGCTTTTTTCGTATCATGATTTCAACAAAGAGAAAGTGACACCTCAGATAATAAGGCGACTTCTTGACAAAGAAGAGATAGCACTTGTCAGTGATGCCGGAACGCCCGGTATTGCAGACCCTGCTTTTAATCTTGTACGTGAAGCAATACGTGAGAATATACCCGTTTTTCCGATCCCGGGAGCATCAGCAATACTCAGTGCAGTTGTATGCAGCGGTCTGCCGACTGACCGGTTTGTTTTTGAATATTTCCTTCCGCACAAAAGCAGTCAGAGGCTTAAATTCTTCGAAACGCTTAAAAGTGAGACACGCACTGTGGTTTTTTACGAAACGCCGCACCGCATTGTGAAAGTACTTGACGAAATGAAGCAAATAATGCCCGATACAATGGTTGTTATCGGACGTGAATTGACAAAAATACACGAAGAATTCCTTCGCGGGACACCCGCTCTGCTTCTTGCTCATTTTGTAAAAAAGCCGCCGAAAGGCGAGATGGTTGTGCTTGTAAATCCAAGAATGAAAGAGATTTAATAATTTACAGGGTCAGCGCCACTAATCTCCGTGGGACTTCATAAAAAACAAAAAGGCCCGCAAAAACACTACAGTGCTCTGCCTGGCCTTTAATTGAAACAGGACGATATTATTTCACAGCTGCAACAGGGTAAGTAGCAACAGAGTTTGCCCCTTCAAAACGGATAAATTTCATACCACCTGCTGACCCGTTAAAGAAAAGATCTGTTGTTCCGGCTGTCAGTTTTCCATTCTGTATTATGCGCCCGTCAAGACCTACCAGAGAGTAGGACTGAAACTTATGATCTGATGAAAGAACCGCACGGAAGCCATTATCAACTGACATGATATTAATTGGCGACTTTACAGCTGCAGTTTTTTCCGCCGGATATATTACAGGTGTGCCGCCGTAGCATTTAACAGTTACTGAATTTATAGATGAACGTATTGCTGAAATTCCCCAACTATCATTTGGACTCTTCTGCGTAATTGCGCATACGCCATTCGAAATACGATTTTTGAGATTGTTTACATCGTCCCATGTAGCGTCATGTCCAGTAGTACTACCACCAGTTCCATAGCCATCATCAGCGATTATCGGTTTTCCAGATGCACTATAAATTCCTGCCCATGTAACATTATTGTTATTATCATTACGAATACGATCACTTCCAGCTTCTGTACGGCCCCCTGTGGTAGCCATAAATGTAATCTGAGACATATCAAAATTTTTGAGCCAGCTTGACTGATCATTATTCCATGGTGATATGTCAAGTGCAATCTGAGCCTTTGGTAACTTGCCTTTAACAATCGAAATAAGCTGTTTCATATAGGTTCCAGCATCAGAATATGATAATTTTGTAGTTTGATTGCCACTGAAATATTGATAATAATCTGGTTCCATAATCCATATAATCGGTTTATCAGTGCCATAATATTGTGCTGCTTTTGTGGCATATTCCGTATAGCGCCGCGAAATTTCACCACTAAAATTTCCTTTAAGATATTCAGCACCCTTCGTTGTTAATCCCCCTCCGACATCACCATCACCAAGACCTGAAGCTTTTGCGATGATATATGCATATAAAACAGGCGTTTTGTTATTGTTTTTGCAATACGAAAGCATTGTTCCATGCCAATACTGATTTACATTAGCATCATTTAGCCAAATTGTTACATAATCAACATTTGTTGCGACATTTCCTTGTTGACGAGTATTCAAATAATCCCAGTCAGTGCCGAACATAAACTTGCACGATGAAAAATCTGCATAAGTATTTAGTGATGCTATAGTCAGAGAGAATGCAATCAGTAGTTTACGTATCATTATAACTCCTTAAAATTTATAACCTGCGCATGAAATTCCTGCATTTTGACAGATTATCTGTTCAAAATCCATTGTCAACATATGCATTACTTTTTAGAAAAAAAACAATGAATTTTGAA
>Ga0209800_10002662_pt1 | contig 15340 bp, 10 predicted proteins | sample Higcelweek8metaG_FD_187174 | JGI IMG/M metagenome (GOLD analysis project Ga0209800, IMG submission 187174) | Freshwater pond sediment microbial communities from the University of Edinburgh, under environmental carbon perturbations - High... | ecosystem: Environmental > Aquatic > Freshwater >...
TGGCCAGAATCCGCCCATCTGAGACAGGGGGTCATCAAGCCACCTGTCAAATGGTATTGTCCTCAGTTCCTTTATACCTAGCACTCCCATCCGTTCGGCAAACACAAGTCCCTGCTGCTCTGCTCCTTTCAATGAGATCATATATTCGCCCATGCCCCTGCTGTCACTTACAGGGCTGAATGAACCACCGCTCTGGCTTATGGCGCCGGAGAAAAGTCCTTCAGCCAGGGGGGAGGCACACAACATGCTTACAGAGATTGCACCGGCAGATTCTCCGAAGATTGTAACCCTGGAAGGATCGCCGCCGAATGCTTCAATATTCTGTTGCACCCATTTCAGCCCTGCTATCTGGTCAAGGATGCCATAGTTGCCAGACACTCCGGCCCCTGATTCAGCGGACAGCTCAGGATGTGCCATGAAACCAAGGGCACCGAGCCGGTATGCAACACTGACAAGGATTACTCCGTTTGCGGCTATATTAGTGCCGGTGGTACCGAAAGTGCTGCCGTTGGAAAAGCCTCCGCCGTAGATCCAAACCATCACGGGAAGCTTCTCCCCCCTTGATCTGGCTGGAGTCCATACGTTAAGATAAAGACAGTCCTCAGACATTTCAATATCACCCATCCACTGTACTCTGGATTGTACCGGTGAGGGGGCGAAACGGACAGCCTCCAGCACCCCTTCCCAGGGGGCAACCGGCTGCGGAGCCTTCCATCGGAGATCACCCACCGGTGGCGCAGCAAAAGGAATACCCCTGAAGACAGCTATCCCGTCCTCCATGGTCCCCTGCACAACTCCGTCATTCAGCCTGACCGTTGCCTCAGCGAGGTTGCCCCTTCTGCATCCTGCATTCAGTACAAATGCAAGCAAAAGCCCAATTATTGTCACTGTTTTCATGATTTCAGATTATAGCTTTTTTTGGGTCATAAATACTTTAGTTGCTTCAGTTCCGTGCCTTTTCATCTCGTGGTCACAACCCCGGAGGCTTTCATATTCTGAATGGCCCCTTCAGGAAGCACCCAGTTGTTGTCAAAACGGCCCTGAGCGACAGCATCGTCAGGACTCTCCCTGAACAGAAGAAAATCACTCATCCCCTTCAATGCCTCGACCTTTGTTCCGCTGAAGGCGTATCCTCCCTGTCCTCCCTGCTTTTTCGGTGGTGTCCACCAGGGCAGACCAGAGTTAACCAGGATATAATGCCTGTTCATCGGGAATATATACACCAGGCCGTAGTTCTCCGCTGCGGGATTGAGGTGCATGGGCAGGTTGTCAGCAAACTTTTCGATGATTGAATTTGTTTCCCGGGTGCCGAAAAGGATCAGGTTTGACCTGACATAGTCGCTGGATCTGACATCCCTGTCGGCTATGACCCTCGGAAACACCGATATTCTGCCTCCCATGCCGCTCCAGTCGGCAGCAGCCATGGCCTGGGTCCGCCGGGCGGCCAGCACGTCGGCCGGAGGATTGTCAGCCGTACCGTAAACATATACATGACTGCCTGTCACTGCTGCATAAAGCGGACCTTCAGCACCCTGCTGTTTGGAGGTAAGTCCGGGGGTGAAGCGGGCGTTCACCCAGCTGGTTCCTTTTAGCTGGAATGAAGCTGCGTCAGCGCTATTTATGCTGAACGACTTGCCGTTTACGGAGACCGAAAGCTTCCTGCCGGGGTTGAACTGAGGGTGACCGTCCAGGCTGAGAGTAAATGCCTGTACGCCTGATGAGATAACGGTAACGGCATTTAGACCGGTGAACTTCGCCTCTATTGTTGCCGTCTCGCCGGGAATCATATCGTCAACCGTGACCCAGTAAGCCTTATTGTACTTAAACCACTTCGTTGTAAATGAGACCTTTTCAGGGAAGAGATCGCGCTTGAACTGTGAGAACCAGTCGAAGATGAACCCGTCCTTGTATGCCCACTCCCAGCTGTTGTGCCCTACGCCCGGATACTCAACGTAGTCGAGCCGTTGTGCCGAGGATTCCAGCTTTGCCTTCCATTCGGAGGCCGTCTTGTATAGAAAGTCCTTGTCACCAATGAAGAGATGCACCGGCAGGTTGGCCGCATTGCCGGCAAGATCCATCGTCCCTTCGGGGGGAGCCGGACAGACAGGGGCAATTGCGGCCCATATGTCAGGCCGGGTGAGGCCCAGCCACAGTGTGCCGCCGCCACCCATCGAGAGACCGGTCAGATAGACCCTGTCCTCATCTATGAGAAATCTCGTTTTAAGGTCATCTATCATATCATAGACATCCTGTTCCGGAACCCCCTGATAACCGGCAGTGCCTCGTGCCAGAGGTGCAGCTGCTATGTAATCAACCGGCCTGAAGGTGGGCCAGTAACGTGTGGCTTCAACATCATTCTCATGGGGCACGCTGCCCGGTTTGATAAAGTCATAGCCCTGGCTGTTGCCCACGCCGAAGAGACGCCGCATCCCCAGACGGTGGTTTGACCAGGCACCATGCAGAAACACCACCAGCGGATAGCGTTTTGATTCATCAAAGTTATCAGGAATATAGACTGAGTAGGGCTGATCTGTATCATCAACTGATGAGAAAAAGGAGAGGTCCTGAGGCCCCGACTTCAGCCGCTGGGCATCGGCAGAACCGGCCGTACATATCATTACAAGGGTGAATATTACCATATTGCGCACCCAAAACTGAACTCTTTTCATTTTTTTACCGGGTTTGTGGTTGAATAACTGTGGAGCATAAAATTAACGTTTTGCGTTGAATTCTGCTTCCGGTGACCGGTTTTTACGTCCATCCTTATGGCTGCCGTGCAATTCGTCCCGGCAATTGGTGCAACAATTATGGAAGATGTGATTATATTTGATGCAATGCAACAACAGTAAGAGTGACTTTTCCTGAAAAAGATCTGGTTGAAAGGCTGAAAAGGGGTGACCTTGAGGCTTTTGACATGATTTACGACATGTATTCAGGTCGTCTATATGCCTTCAGCATGAAGTACCTGAAGTGTGCAGAAGAGGCCGAGGAACTGGTTCAGTGTGTCTTCATGAAGGTATGGGAAAATCACAAACGGCTCGACAGAAACCTTTCATTCAAATCGTTCCTGTTTACAATTGCATACAATGAGATGTGCAGGCTCTTCCGAAGAAAAAGTTATCTCAAAAAATATATTGACGAAACTCTTCTGATGGGCAAACTGTCAGACACAACCCCGGAAGAGAGCACAGAATTTAATTCTCTCCTTGCTGAGGTTGAAAAATTAATAGCAGGATTACCTGAAACACAGAGAAAAGCATTTTACATGTGCAAGATTGACGGGAAGCCGGCAAAAGAGGTGGCTGACGGACTGGGCCTCTCACCAGGAACCGTTGATAACTATGTCTCCGCAACAATAAGGATGCTACGCAGCAGACTGACACGCGAAAATCTGTCTGTCATCCTCTTTGCTGCCCTTTTCCTCTTCTGAGAGCATTCTTCTGAACTCCTCCTGAATTTTTTTTCATTTTTTATGTGAGATTTCTGACCTTCACGGGTATCAGATGTATCATGGGGAGAAAATCCCCGCAAAACAGGATATTTGATGAAATTGATCAACAACAGGGAAAAAGAGAAGCTTAAAAACTATATCAACGGCAACCCGGGCCCGGGGGAGGCTGAGGAAGTAATTGCAATGATGGCCGGCGGCGAGGATAATGAGGTTCTCAGAAGTTATCTCGAAGAGGACTGGGACGCGCTCATCAAAAATGATACTTCAACCAGCCGGGAGCTCAGGCCTCTGCTTGACAATATTCATCATCAGATAAGGCTGAAGGAGTTTAACCGAAGTAAAACCCTCACAAGGAAGCTGTCGGGTTTTTATGCCAGGGCTGCTGCTGTAATCCTAATCCCGCTTCTTCTGGGTACGGGATTTCTGCTGCTGAGAGGAATGACCGGCGATGCCGGAAAAGAGGCTGTTGCATCAATATTTGCTCCTGCCGGGTCACGCGTTTCATTCACCCTGCCTGACGGTACGGAAGGGATGCTTAACAGCGGATCAACTCTATCCTACACAATGCCTTTCTCCACTGAACGCCATGTCAGACTCACCGGAGAGGCCTGGTTCGAGGTTGCTCATGACGAGAAACACCCCTTCGCTATTGATGCAGGGGATCTTGACCTTACAGTCCTGGGTACCGCTTTCAACGTCAGCGCTTATCCTGAAGAGGACTATGTAGAGGTGGTGCTTGAAAACGGGAAAGTGCTTGTCAACTGTGGACAGTATAAGGACGGGATGATAATGAGCCCCTCAGAGCGACTTGTCTATGAGAACGGCAAAGTGACAAGAAGCAGGGCTGAAACCGTCAAGTATTCATCATGGACTGAAGGGAAACTCGTCTTCAGGAGTGATTCGATGTCGGAGGTTGCAAGGAGAATTGAGCGATGGTATAATGTACAGGTGGAGATCATGGACGAGGAGCTTGAAAAGTACTCTTTCCGCGCAACCTTTGAGGATGACCCGCTTGAAGAGGTGTTGAAGTTCCTGGGTATGACTTCGCCGATCAGGTATGAGATCACCCCGAGACAACTCACCGCAGACTCGGTCTATTCAAAGAGCATTGTAAAAATATTCCTTAAACAATAACCCGGAACCAAAAACTCAACCCGATGAAGACAATTGACAGCACCTAGCCTATTAAAAAAAAGGAAATCGCGGCAACGATTTCCTTAAAAACATCCTTGAAAGACATTTTTAACCTGAAAACTTACAAAGTTATGAAAAAAACCAACCCCGGGGGAAAGGCACCATGCCTGCCCCTGAAAAAAATCCTCCTGACGATGCGTATTGCAATTGCTCTTATGCTGCTTGGGATAATGCAGGCTTATGCTACAGACGCTTACTCCCAGAAGACAAGACTGACACTGAACATGACCGATGCGCGTCTTGTGACAGTGCTTGACAAGATAGAGGCAGAGACGGAATTCTTCTTCCTCTTCAATGAAAAGCTCCTCGACACGGACCGCAAGGTGTCGGTTGCAGCCGATAATCAGCTAATTGATGCTGTCCTCGACAAACTCTTTGCGGGGACGGATGTGACCCATACGATTATTGACCGCAAGATCATTCTCGCCCCTGGTTACCTTACCGAAGAATCTGCAGTCCAACAGCTCAGAATTACCGGAAAGGTTACAAACCCTGACGGCGAACCGCTTCCCGGTGTCACTGTTGCCGTCAAGGGCAGGATACTGGGCACGGCGACGGCGATGGACGGAACCTTCAACCTGGACAATGTGCAGGCATCTGATGTGCTTGTGTTTTCGTTCATAGGGATGAAAAGCGAAGAGGTTCCGGTAGGATCGCAGACTGTCTTTAACATTGTCCTCAACGAGGAACTGTTTGGAATGGATGCTGTGGTTGTAACCGCCCTCGGCATAAAAAGGGAAGAAAAGGCCCTTGGTTACGCCGTTCAGAAGGTCTCTGGAGATGTGGTCTCAACTGTCAAGGGTGTTGACATAGGGACCTCCCTTACAGGAAAGGTGGCCGGCCTGCTGGTGAAGAACAGCTCTGAGTTCTCTGCAGAACCGGAAATATTCGTTCGCGGCGAGAAACCGCTGCTGGTAATTGACGGCGTGCCTTACGGCAACATGACTCTCCGTGACCTCCCCTCCGATGATATTGAAAATATCAGCGTGCTTAAAGGCGCCACGGCAACAGCTCTTTACGGCTCAAGAGGAGCCGGCGGTGCAATAATGGTGACCACCAGAAGAGGAGCTGACAAAAACGGGCTGACAGTCACCCTGAACAGCAGCACAATGTTTACCGCCGGGTACCTGGCCATCCCGGAGATGCAATCAAAATACGGCCGCGTTGTCAATACATCAACTAACACCTATTCTCGATCCGGAGACGGATCATGGGGAGTACCCCTCGACGGCAGGGAGGTGATTCAGTGGGACCCGGTCTCCAAATCGATGAAGCTCATGCCTTACCTGCCTATAGGTAAGGATAACTTCGAAAACTATCTCGAGCAGGGATTCGTGCTTAACAACAATATAAGCATTGTTCAGCAGAGTGAGCTGGGCAGCCTGAGGGCATCAGCCACCTCCGTACAGAACAAGGGACAGTACCCGAACTCGATGTTCAACAAGATGACCTATACAATCGGCGGCGATATCAGAATAGACAAGTTCTCCCTCTCCTCATCCATAGCCTACAACAAACAGACTTCCCCCAACGTGGGATTCAGCGGCTATACAGGGTATGACCCGATGTACAACATACTTGTCTGGTCAGCACCTGATTATGACATCCGAGACTATACAGACTACTGGGTAGTGCCTGATGAGGTACAGAACAGCAGCTATACGAGCACAAACAACAACCCGTATTTCGACAGGTACGAGAGAATCCACAGCATCAACAAGGATGTCTTCAATGTCAGCCTTGACCTGGGATATGACATCATGCCGTGGCTGAAGGCTATCCTTCGCAGCGGGTATGACATCTACAGTGACCGACAGGAAGTAAGGGTCTCAAAGGGCTCATTCCAGGGAGGAGGAAGCTCAACTGTCATTCCGGGCGGAACCCAGATATGGGGCGAGTCACAGAGAGGCTCATACAACCTGGGCCTCAGCAGGGGATACAGTATCAACAATGACCTGATGCTGACTGCAGACAAGACTTTCGATGATTTCACAGTCAGCGCACTTGCCGGCGGAACGATATTCTTCCGCCAGGATGACGGTATAGAAGCCAGGACACAGGGGGGACTCACAATTCCGGGGTTCTATTCGCTCACAGCTTCAATTAACCCGGCAGCAGTAGGGTCATCCATCAGCCGCCAGCAGGTAAACAGCATCTACGGCCGGCTGGCCCTTTCATGGAAAAGCCTTGTTTACGCCGAGGCAACACTTAGAAACGACTGGAGCTCAACACTGCCCGAGACTACACGTTCCTATCTCTATCCTTCAGTGTCCGGAAGCTTCATTGCCTCAAATCTGCTTCCGGAGATGGATTGGCTCTCACTGTGGAAGATCCGCAGTTCATGGACCTCCTACAAGACACCGGCCAAAGTGTTTGACATAAATTCGGTGTACACAATTACAAATAATGCATGGGGAGCTCTCAGCGCAGCCTCATTGCCCACAACAATAAGGGGTACCGACCTGTTGCCTGAATCCGCAGGAACATTTGAAATCGGAACAATGGTCAATCTTTTCAAAAACAGGGCGTCAGTCGATCTTACCTGGTACAGGAAGAGAATGTATGACTTCATAAAATTTGCCCCCATTACTCCAGCCACAGGATTCTCCAACAGACTTCTCAACATTGACGAGGAGTGGGCAAGAAAAGGGGTGGAAATAGAGGCAAACGTGACCCCGGTCAAGACAAAAAACTGGCAGTGGGATTTAGGCCTGAACTGGTCAACATATGCTACATATTACCTCCAGCTTGACTCCCTCTACTCTGCTGACAAACCATGGGTTCAGGTGGGTGCCAGAACGGACCACTATGTACTCAGGGATTACCAGAAAGATCCGCAGGGAAATATAATTCATAACAACGGACTGCCTCTCTACTCCGGCTATGATTCCAAATTCGGAAATTATGATCCGGACTGGATCTGGGGCCTGAGCAACACAGTAAGGTTCAGAGACTGGTCACTCTCTGTCTCTGCCGACGGCAGGGTAGGTGGTATTGCACAGACAACCACTGAGATGTACATGTGGAGAGCCGGCTCACATCCGGGTTCAGTAGTACCTGAACGCTATCTGGATGCCACTCAGGCGGGAACAAAGAACTATATTGGTGATGGCGTCAAAGTCGTTGAAGGAACAGTTACCTATGACACTTACGGAAACATAACAAGTGACACAAGGGTCTATGCACCCAATGATGTCGCCGTTACCTATAAAACCTACACGGAAGCTATGCATAAGGGAACCGCCTGGGGCGGGTCTCCCTCAACAGTAGACGCTTACAGCACTACATTCTTCAAGATAAGGGAAGTCGCTCTTACCTACCGCGTTCCGCAGGCGTTCTGCGACCGGCTGGGCATTAACGGAGTCTCCGTCTCTGCAATCGGCCAGAATGTGCTTTTATGGGCAAAACAGTTCAAGTACTCTGACCCGGACGGCGGCTCGGAAAACTTCATTGACCCTGCAGTGAGATACCTGGGTCTGAACCTGAAGATTGGTTTCTAATCATTTAAAATACAAAATGATGAAAAAGATGAATAAAATTACGGTCCTCGTGCTGCTAGTGGCAACAATTGCTGCCGGATGCAGCAAGTTCGAGGAGATAAATACCGACCCGAATAAAACGACAATTTCAAGCGCATCCATGCTCTGCACCAAGGCAATCCTGAATGTTACCGCCTTCAGCGGCAGAGACGGCAAGGTGATGATATCAGACAATGCTTTGCCCAAATATGTAGGTTACGCCAACGAGGGTCAGCTTGGGACACAGTACAACACATTCGGCGCCACTGACTTCGGTGGACTGCTGATCCTGCCGAACCTTGACCAGATGCTTGAAGAGGCAGAGGGGACGGTAATGGAAAACTCATACAAGGGGGTTGCAAGTTTCGTCAGGGCCTACCGCTTCTTCCGGCTCACAATGGAGACAGGTGACATGCCCTACTCCGAAACTAACAAGGGGGCTGAAGGGCTCTACAGGCCAAAGTATGATACCCAGGAACAGATATTCCTTGGTATCCTCGACGAACTGAAGGCAGCTGATCAGTACTTCGCTCAGGGTGTCACCTTCAACGGTGATCCCACACCTTACAACGGAGACCCCGCTAAATGGCGCAGGGCAGTAAATGCTACTGCACTCAAGGTCCTGATGACACTGAGCAAAAAGGAAAATGTGGCTTCGCTGAATGTAAAAGGACGCTTCGCCGAGATCGTGAGCGCAGGGTTTCTTCTGCAGCCCTCAACGGGTTTTCTGGGTCTGAATTATTCAACCCAGAACAAACATCCTCTCTCAGGCACAAACGACCTCTTTACCAGCAGAACGGTTATGAGTTCACTTCTGGTAGACAACCTGAAACTCCTGAATGACAGGCGAATGTATTATTATGCGGAACCGGCTGCAGCACAGATAATTGCCGGTTTTACTGAGGTTGATCCCGAGGCCTATGCCGGTGTGGATGTTTCAATTGACTACGCTACGATGAACGCAGGTCACAGCGCCGGTTTATATTCTCTTCTGAACAAGCGGTATCTGCAGGAGGAAGCCACCGAACCCCGCCGGCTGATGACTTATGCCGAGCAGCAGCTGATACTTGCCGAAGCCAGGATCCTCGGCTGGATTACAACCGGAACAGCGCAGGAGTATTATGAACAGGGAGTAAAAGCCGCTCTCGGACATTTCCTGACGGTCAATAATGCTTATTCCCATACGATGACTATCAACCAGGCTTATATTGACGGTTATCTGACCGGGGAAGCAGCCTTCAAGACGGAGCAGGAAGATCAGCTGAAACAGATCTGGATGCAGCGTTATCTGCTTAATTTTATGCAGGATGCACAGTACAGCTACTTTGAGTACAGAAGGACCGCTTATCCGGAATTCCCGATCAACCCCGCAACCAGCCTCAATGAAAATAATCCGAACGGACTTCCATTGAGATGGCTTTACCCTTCATCAGAGACAAACTATAACCGTGAAAACCTGATCGAAGCCCTTGACAGGCAGTATGAAGGTTACGATGAGATTAACAAGCTAATGTGGTTACTTAAATAGATTTTGGTTAGTGGTTTTAGGGTGGACGTACCGGTATAGAGTTCCGGACGTCCTGGTAAAGACCCCGGGGTGGTACTCCGGGGTTTTTTTTAAAGAACCGGTGTAACTCCCTTTATCAGAATAATATTTCCGTACCTGGCTGTCTCCCCTGTCATGACAACGGCAAATGCCTTCGCGGCACGTTCGTAAAAGGCGAAGCGGTCAATCTTCTTAACCGGAGGCACGCCGGGTGCTGACTTTCTTATCTGTTTCATATAGGAATCCTCGACAGCAGGATCAGCCTGGTCGCCGGCAACCGGCTCCATCATCATCACCGGATGCGGAACATAACTATCAAGCTCAAATAATGGCATGATGGCGCCAAGAAGATCGGCAATCCGGAGCCCGTCTGCCCGCACCACCCTTTTGCCAATGCTTTCGCCCGGGAAATGAGCATCAGCCAGAACCAGTTCATCACCATGGCCCATGCGGGCCATCACCTCAAGCAACTGAGGTGAGATAAGTGGAGAAATACCCTTAAGCATAATAACTGTCGTTTGGTCCGTGAATTTACAATTTTCGAAGGAACGGGGGAAATTACCAGCCTGTAAATGCAGTTGAACAATCAGTTTTTGATAAATTAGCGGAACAGGAGATTATCATATTAAAAACACGGAGGCATATTTATCCCCTGCCACAAAAAAATCTGCATCATGAACAACGACCGTCGTGAATTTCTAAAGAAAGGCTTACTGGGTGTTTCCGCAGCAGCATTAATTCCCGGGGTGATCAAGAGCTCGCCTGTCACTGCTGAAGCCTCAGCATCACCGGCTGATCTGCCGTCCAGAGTGCTTGGCCGTACCGGCATACGGGCCCCGCTCATCAGTCTCGGTGCCAGCGGTAATGTGAATCCCAGCTTCATTACCGGAGCTTATAAGGCCGGTATTAAACTCTTCTTCTCCGCCACCTATTATGGCGAGGGAAACAATGAGATCATCGTCGGGGAAGCCCTCAAGGGACTGCCCAGAGACTCCTTCGTGGTGGCCACCGCAGCGCCATGTAACGAGATTGATAACCGCACCGGCCTGCTGAATGATAAGTTCAGCGCAAGGGCATACATGGAGAAGGCGGAAGGCAGCCTCAGGCGTTTCGGGCTTGATCATATAGATATCATACTCTTTCCCTATGCTGCCAAAAGGGAGACCGTCTGTAATGAAGAGATCCTGAGGACCATGGAACAACTAAAACAGCAGGGGAAGGTCAGATTCACGGGGATAGCTTCACACGGCGGTACTGAAGAAGCGCTCGACGCAGCATCTTCAACCGGGATATATGATATCGCGATGATCTCGTATAACTTCAAAATACAGAACCGGAAGGCTCTTGATGCCGCCATTGCGAAGGCTTCAGCTTCAGGGATGGGCATCGTTGCAATGAAGACTACCGCCGGAGTTTTTCGCAACAAGAACGGATCGGGCATCAACTCCGATGCTGCATTGAAGTGGGCTCTCCAAAATGTCAACATCTCAACGATCGTCTCCGGCATGACGACGACTGAACAGATGCAGAAGAACCTGGCAATGATCAGAAACCTGAAGATGACCGAAGAGGATCTGACACAACTTAAAACCGAAATGGCATATTCAGACACGGGACTGTTCTGCCAGCAGTGCGGCAAGTGTCTGCCCCAGTGTCCGGCCAGCCTTGACATACCCATGATAATGCGTGGCTATATGTATGCATACGGATACAGGAATCTGCTGCAGGCAAGGAACACTCTGTCGGCAGCCGGATTGCCTTCCGGACCATGTGCAGATTGCAAATCATGCAGTGTAAAGTGCAATTCGGGATTTGACGTCAAAGGTAAGATACAGGACATAGCACGCCTGTCAAAAGTGCCCGATGACTTCCTGCTGTCCTGATATTAATTTATTGTTATCTGACCAATCCTGTCTGATGTTTGGTGCATGTGGATGAAATTGCAGGGAACAACCGGGCGGATTTTCTGTTAATAGAAGTATAAACCAACAAGTCAAATGAAAACAACTGATTCCTTTAAGCTTTCGAATGGCGTTAATGTTCCTGCAGTCGGTTTCGGCACATGGCAGATTCCTCCCGGGGATGTGGCCTATAACGCTGTCCGTGAGGCTCTCCGGGCCGGGTACCGCCATATTGATACCGCGCAGGCATACGGCAATGAGGCCAGCGTGGGCAAAGCCATACTTGACTCGGGCATCCCCCGCAATGAGATTTTTGTGACATCAAAGCTCCCTGCGGAGATAAAAAATTATGAGCAGGCTGTCCGGAGGATCGACTTCACAATGAAAAAGATCGGCCTCGACTATATTGATCTTTACCTGATCCACGCCCCTTGGCCCTGGACGGAGATAGGCGCAGAGTACACAAAAGAGAATATCGAAGTGTGGAAAGCGATGGAGGAGTTTTATGAAACCGGTAAAACAAGATCTATCGGCATTTCCAACTTCAATGTCCACGATACCGATGCCATCCTTGACAACTGCCGCATAAGACCAATGGTCAACCAGATCAAGCTTCACATCGGCCACAGCCAGGAGGAGATCACCGCACACAACAGGAAGAACGGGATACTGGTCGAGGGCTATTCACCCCTTGCAACAGGACGGTTGCTGAATAACGGAGAGATAGCACGAATCGCAGAAAAATACGGAAAAAGCGTTGCCCAGGTCTCCGTCTGGTACGTTCTTCAGAAGGGAGCTCTCCCTCTTCCCAAATCAGTGCACCCTGAATATATAAGGCAGAATTTCGATGTCAATTTTGAAATTTCCGGGGATGACATCCGCAGCCTTGACAGTCTGAAATAGTTTTTATATTGTCCGGCAACACCTGAAACGGATAGAAGATGTTGCCTGAAGTCAAATACTACAGCCCGTCTGATGACATTGCCTGGATTGTAAAGCAGTTTGAATTCATCAGCCACTCAGATTACAATGACCTGACTGACAAGTTTGTGCCGCGTCAGGATGTTTCCCTTGTTTTTCAATTCGGAGCCAGGCCCCGCATGGTAAGCCCGGTTGAACAGCATCTGCCCGGGTATTTCATTGCCCCGTTGACGCCATCGGCGAATTCCATCTGCATCTCAGGTATTCTCGATTGTTTCATCGCTACATGCAAACCAACCGTGCTGTCCAGGGTGCTGGGCATAAGTCTCGCCCATGACAGCCGGATCTATGTCCCGCTGGCCGATGAAGTGTTCGGACCTGTATATGAAAAGATGAAGAGAGACAAAACCCCGGAGGAGAGGATCGCATTCCTTACCGGCTTCATAAACTCCCTTCATCCCGGCAAATACATCCCGGATGAGACTGATCTGATCTTTGAAGCCATCGTGAAGAAAGGAATCAACACAAATCTTTCTGACATCATCAGCCAATTTTCCATCAGCGAGCGAACACTGCAGAGAAGATTCAGCCAACGGCTGGGAGCCACGCCCAAGATGCTGGTGCGAATAATGCGAATCAACTACATCTGGGATTCGATCTCCACAGATAAAAAAATTGACTATCACGATCTTGTCTTTCTCGGCAACTATTTTGACCAGACTCATCTTATCAAGGATTTCAAGTCCATCACAGGGGAAACACCCGATGTGTTTTTCAGGAGAAACCTTGAATTTGCGCGGATCCTGAGCGGCAAATGAGCGCCGGCCGCCCGGGATGGTGTCGGTTTTTTACTATTGTACCCCGGTATTTATTTCTTGTTTTAGGGTTAAATACTTCACTAAATCCGGAATCATGAGAATCAGAGTCTTTTTTACAGTATTTGTGATATTGTCCTTTTTGCTTTCAGGTCGGGCCGTCAATGCCCAGATAGTCAAACCGAAAGAGGTTGTTAAGGAGCAGGGAACCAACAGGACGAACAACAAGATAGAGCAGGGTGTTGACGCAGGTTTCAACAAGATAGAAGAGGGCGTCGGGAGCCTGTTTAAAAAGAAGAAGGGTAGTAGCGGCGAAGAGGAAGAGGCGGAGGAAAGTGATTCCGCATCCGATGTGGAGTCTGAAGAACAGGAAACCGACGAGATGCCGGCTGCCCCACCGCAAAAGCAAAAGCTTGAGAGTTATACCCAGTATGATTTCGTTCCTGGTGACAAAATCCTCTATTTCGAGGATTTCAGCCAGGATGCAATAGGTGATTTCCCGGCTTTATGGACTTCCAACGGTGGCGGCGAGGTCAAAACGGTGAATATCGCTCCCGGGAAATGGATGCATATGAACGGAGAAGATGCCGTATACTGCTATGCAAAAACAGTATCGTTCCCGGACAACTTTATAATCGAATTCGATATAATTCCTGATGAAGAATACGGACACGGAATGGTATTTACATTATATGAAGAGAATCCAGATGACCCGAAGGAGATCAACGACGATCTTTATCCCGGGAAAAGTGGTTTCCACATCACGCTTAAAAGTGACGGATGGGAAACAAGGGGCTACACCAACGACCCTGAGGGAGACTGGATAGAGGGGCAGGCTTCAAAGAATCCCGTAATACCCGAAGAAGTTAACCATGTGATCATCTGGATACAGAAGAGAAGGGCCAGGATCTACCACCAGGGGGGAAAGGCGCTTGATGTACCGACTAACATATATTCTCATACCAGATTCAACAGGTTCCTTTTCTCGGGTTGGGACAGGGCTTCATGGCCGATGGTCTCCAACCTTAAGATCACCACGGCAGCTCCCGATACCCGCAGCAAGCTGATCACCGAGGGAAGGCTGACAACATACGGCATAACCTTCGATGTAAACAAGGCTGACATCAAGCCTGAATCACACGGCACATTGAATGACATAGCAACGGTACTCAAAGAGAATCCTGCAGTTAAGGTAAAGATCATCGGTCATACCGACAGTGACGGCGACGATGCCCTCAACCTCAGCCTCTCGAAACTCAGGGCTGAATCGGTGAAGAACGAACTGTCATCAAAATTCGGTGTGGAAGCATCGCGAATGGAGACAGAAGGTGCCGGTGAGAGCAAACCCGTTGCATCCAATGATACTCCTGTAAATAAGGCCATGAACCGCAGGGTTGAATTCATCAAACTGTAATTGCCTGTTTCAAAGTTAAGTATGCAGATAAATCGCTTAAGGGTATGAAGTAATATTTAACGGGCTTTTACTTAACTTTGTCTTGATGTAATTCCTTTCCCTGTGATCACTCCTGTCCGCAAGAGGAACCTTTCGCTGCTGACCAACCCATTCTTTCTGGCAGCAATTCCTTCCATTGCGCTGTTCTTCATCATACCGGTCATGCACCAGCGCTTCAGGCTTGACATGGTGTCTTCCTTACAGGTGCCGGAGGGATATTATCACAGTTACTGCGACCTCGACGGTGACGGCAACTCGGAAAAGATTATCGCATTTGATGAAGAAAACTCATCCGGCATCACCATTTCAAAGGAGAACCGGGTACTGAACCAGTGGAATGTCCGAGGCAACTTTAACTTTTCCAGCAGGAATACAATTTACATTCCTGCCGATTGCAATGCAGACGGGGTAAAGGAAATTTATCTTTTCTCCCTTGCCGGCGACTCCGTGTTACTGCACTGTATTCCCGGGCCCGAGGCAGAAACCTTTTTATGGGAGAACCGTCTGGTTGATGTAACCGGGCGGGGGATAAAAGCCCCCG
>Ga0209800_10002663_pt1 | contig 15337 bp, 12 predicted proteins | sample Higcelweek8metaG_FD_187174 | JGI IMG/M metagenome (GOLD analysis project Ga0209800, IMG submission 187174) | Freshwater pond sediment microbial communities from the University of Edinburgh, under environmental carbon perturbations - High... | ecosystem: Environmental > Aquatic > Freshwater >...
TATCCGTGCAGATGTAGTCGTGCTCGCAGAGGTAGCGGCGGTTGATGCCGTAGGAGGAGATCTCACCGTTGTGCACGATGGACCAGTCGAGCAGCGTGAAGGGGTGCGCCCCGCCCCACCAGCCCGGCGTGTTTGTCGGGAAGCGGTTGTGCCCGGTCCAGATGTAGCCGGAGTAGTCCTCCAGGCGGAAGAAGTCGGCGATGTCTTCCGGGAAGCCGACGCCCTTGAAGGCGCCCATGTTCTTGCCGCTGGAGAAGACAAAGGCCCCGGCGACCTTGTGGTTGATGTGCATAACCGCGCTGACCACGTAGTCCTGCTCGCCGAGATCTCGGCCCTCCTGGGGGCGTTCCTTCTTGGGGGTCAGGAAGTAGCGGGTCACGATGGGCGGGTTCTTGATGGCCAGGACCTTGCGGGTCGGGATGGGCTCGGCCAGGTGCACGGTGAAGTAGTGCTTGATCACCTCTTCCGCGCTGTCCAGGGCGGCCTGGTTGTCGCACATGAGGTGGAAGGCATACTTGTCGGCCAGGTCGGGGTAGATGCCATAGGCCGCGAAGCCGCCGCCCAGGCCGTTGCCGCGGTCGTGCATGCAGGTCATGGCGCGGATCGGGATGTCGCCCGGGATAAGGCCGCGCGTCTTGTGGATCACTCCGAAGACGCCGCATCCGGAGATGTCCTTCTGGAAATCGTAATAACGTTCAGGTGCTTTCATCTGCTCTATGCTCCTGCGGGGGATATATCGCCAGCCGGGTGCCGAAGGCCCTAGCGGGCGGCCTTGGCCGGGGCCGGGTTCCAGGTCTCGTCAAACAGCTTCTCGGGCCAGAGGAAGACCTCGGGACCGGCGTTGATGAGCTTGTCCTTGGCATCGCCGCCAAGCGCCATCTCGAACTTGATGAAGGCGGTGAACATGCCGGCCTTGTCGATGTCGCCCACGAGGACATAGCCCACCAGCTTCTCGTCACGGAACACGAGCTTGCGGTAGGTCTCCTTCTGCTCGTCCAGCAGGGCGAAGACCTCGAAGCCCTTGTCGCCCTCGGGCGGGTTGACCACGCCGACGGAGATGGTGGGCAGCCCATAGAAGCTGATGGAGTTCATGGGCAGGCCGCCCAGGTAGGGCTCCTTGGCGCCAGCCATGTTGCGGCCGGAGGCGTAGCCCTGGTTGTAGGCGTTGGGCCAGATGGGCACGACGCGGTGCTCGCCGGAGAGCTGGTCCATGGCCTGGGCCACGTCGCCTGCGGCGTACACGTCCTTGGCGTTGGTCATGAGCTTCTCGTCGACCATGATGCCGCGCTCGACCTTGATGCCCGCGTCCTTGGCGATGGCGCTGTGCGGCACCACGCCGATGGCCACCACCACCACTTCGGTCTCCAGGAAGCGCCCGTCGGTCAGGAGCACGCCCTTGACGCGGCCATTCTTGTCGCGCTGGATCTCCTTGGCGGTGACGCCGCAGTTGACCTCAATGCCGACGTTCTTCAGGCGGTTGGCGGCAAGGGCCCCGGCCTTCTCGTCGAACCCGGCGGAGAGGATGCGCGGGGCCAGTTCCAGGATGGTCACGGCCACGCCGCGGTCGTGCAGGCTCTCCGCGGCCTTGAGGCCGATGAGACCGCCGCCGATGACCACGGCGCGCTTGATCTTGGCCGAGAGCTCGATGAGCGTCTGGGCATGGGCCAGGGTGGTGAAGCTGTAGATGTCCTCGCCCTGCACCCCGGGAATGGGCGGGATGAAGGGGATGCCGCCGGTGGCGATGAGCAGGCGGTCGTAGGCGATGGTCTCGCCCTTGTCCGTGGTCACGGCCTTCTTGGCGGTGTCGATCCTGGTCACCGCAGTGCCGAGCTTCAGCTCCACCTTGTTTTTGACGTAGTAGTCGTCGCCGCGCAGGGCCAGCCGGTCCGCGCCGATCTTTCCCGCCAGAAGGTAGGAGATGAGCGGGCGGCCATAGGCGGCGGAGTCTTCCGCGCCGATGATGACGATCTTGCCTTTCTGGTCGTGCCGACGGATGCCCTCGATGGCGCCGATGGAGGCCACGCCGTTGCCGATGATCACGTAGGTCATAGCATCCTCATGAGCTTTGCGTTTCGTGACGGGCATATGCCCCTCCTAGCGTTCCTCTTGCTTCAACGCCTGATTGGGACAGGCAGCCACGCAGGCCGGACCGCCGGGGCGATCAAAGCACAGGTCGCACTTGACGATTTTATTCTCCAGCGGGTGCCGGGCGATGGCCCCGAAGGGGCAGGCCATGAGGCAGGACCAGCAGCCCACGCACTTCTCGCGGTCATAAGTGGTGCGGCCGGACTCGGGGTCCTTCTGCAGCGCGCCGGAGATGCAGGCGGCCACGCAGGAGGGCTCGTCGCAGTGGCGGCAGGACAGGGCCACACAGGTCGGCCCGCCCTCGTGCACGTGCTTGCAGGAGGAGAGCCCCTCGCCCGTGCGCTCCACGGTGTAGGCCAGGATCAGATCCTTGCTCTTGGAGTGCGCGGTGATGCAGGCCAGCTCACAGATGTGGCAGCCGATGCAGTAGTCCTTGTTGGGGTAGACGCGTTTCATGATGCAAAACCCCCTTAGCGACCGGCGTGCTTGACGCCGAGGATGTCCATCTCTGTGTCGGAGAGGCCGACCGCGCGGAGCTTGTCGCGGTTGCCGCGCAGGCTCTCGATGGAGTTGAGGCCCATGCCGCCGAGCATTTCCTCGATCTCGTGGCCCCAGGCATGCACCAGGTTGACGAGCTTCTTGGCCGCCACGTCCGGATTCTGGCGCTTGGCCAGCTTGGCGTCGTTGGTGGCGATGCCCCAGGGGCACTTGCCGGTGTAGCACTTGCCGCAGAGCGTGCAGCCCACGGCCAGAAGCGCTGCGGTGGCGAAGTACACGGCGTCCGCGCCAAGGGCGATGGCCTTCACCACGTCGGCGCTGCAGCGGATGCCGCCAGCGGCCACGATGGAGGCGCGGTTGCGGATGCCCTCGTCGCGCAGGCGCTGGTCCACCTGGGCCAGGGCCAGCTCGATGGGGATGCCCACGTTGTCGCGGATCATGCCCGGAGCCGCGCCCGTGCCGCCGCGCATGCCGTCGATGGCCACGATGTCGGCCCCGGCGCGCACGATGCCCGAGGCGATGGCGGCCACATTGTGCACGGCCGCGATCTTCACGCTGACGGGCACGCGGTACTCGCTGGCCTCCTTCAGGGCGAAGATGAGCTGGTGCAGATCCTCGATGGAATAGATGTCGTGGTGCGGCGCGGGCGAGATGGCGTCGGAGCCAAGCGGCACCATGCGGGTGACGGAGACCATCTCGTTGATCTTCTCGCCGGGCAGGTGGCCGCCGATGCCGGGCTTGGCGCCCTGACCGACCTTGATCTCGATGCCCGCGCCCGCGTTCAGGAAGTCGCGGTGCACGCCGAAGCGGCCCGAGGCCACCTGGACGATGGTGTTCTTGCCGTACTGGTAGAGGGTCTTGTGCAGGCCGCCCTCACCGGTGTTGTAGCAGATGCCGAGCTCCGTGGCGGCGCGCGCCATGGCGATGTGCAGGTTGAAGTTGATGGAGCCGAAGCTCATGGCCGAGAACATGAGCGGATAGTTCAGCTCGATGTTCGGGGTGAGCTTGGTCTTCAGCTTCGGGCTGCCGTCCTTGGACTTGGTGAACTCAAGCTTCACCGGCTTGGCGCCCAGGAAGGTCTTGAGCTCCATGGGCTCGCGCAGCGGGTCGATGGAGGGGTTGGTGACCTGGCTGGCGTCGAGCAGGAGCTTGTCCCAGTAGACCGGGATGTTTCCCACCGGGCTGCCCATGCCGGTCAAGAGCACGCCACCGGAATCGGCCTGCTTGTAGATATATTTGATGAACTCCGGCTTCCAGAGGGCGTTGTCCTTGAAGTCGGACTTCTTCTTCTGGATCAAAAGCGCGGAGGTGGGACAAAGCGCCTCGCAGCGGTGGCAGCCGACACACTTGGCGTTGTCGTGCATGACCTTCTGGCGCGACTCGTCCCAGTAATGCGCCTCGTAGGCGCACTGCCGGATGCAGACCTTGCAGTTGATGCAGGCGTCCTTGTCGCGGACAATGGAAAAATCGTGGTAGTTTCGGTTGATCGGTTGGAAAAGCAAAACCGTTACCTCGCTCCAAATGGTTTGGCTGTTATGCCTCTAATCCACCATCCCCCGCCTTGAAAAAACTTCCAAAGCAACCAGGAAAGGGGTCGACAGAAAATCACAAGGTCTACTTGCTGTCAACAAAAGTTTCTGCAAAAAGGTCGAATTTGACAAAAATGTAGCGACGGCTGGCAAAAACTGTGGAAATCGACGCGGCTAAACGTGCAATATCTTGATGTTACAATGAATCACTGCCTGTTAAAAACAAATCCGTCAGGCTTCCGTGGCCCAATGCAGCAGGCCCAGGGCATGGGAATCCAGGAGCAGCGGGTGGTGCGGCAGAATGCGCACGGTGAAGCCGAAGCGCCCGGCCTCGGTCGGCATCACCTCGCCCCGGTATAGGTGCCAGCCCTCGCCCAGGTCCTTCTCCGGCGACATGACCGAGGTCTTGCGCTTGGAGAAGCTTGAGTCCTGGGCCACGGGGCCGTAGTAGATCTCCACCTGGACGTCGCGCGTGGTCAGCCCGTCGAGCTGCACCTGGGCCTCCACCAGCACCGGCTCCTCCACGAAGACCTGGTCGTGGGTCTCGGTGCGGATGTCGCGGATGGCGAGCTTGTTCCAGCTGGTCATGAGCTTCATGCGCCACTGGGCCAGGTCCTTGGCCGCGCGGAAATCGTCGCGCACAAGGCTCTGGTAGTTGCGGCACGAGGGCAGGTAGGCGCGCTCGGTGTAGTCCTCGACCATGCGGTGGGCGTTGTAGATGGGGCCAAGCTCGCGCAGGGCGCTCTTCATCTTGAGGATCCAGGTCCGGGGCAGGTTGCCGTGGCCCCGGTCGTAGAACTCCGTGAGCACGTCGTTCTCCAGGATGTTGAACAGGGTCTGGCTCTCCACGAAGTCCTGGTAGACGCTGTCCTCGTACTCCTCTCCCCTGCCGATGGCCCAGCCCAGGCTGTTGTCCTGGCGATAGGCCTCGTCCCACCAGCCGTCCAGGGTGGAGACCTGGAGCACGCCGTTGGCCAGGGCCTTCATGCCGCTGGTGCCGCAGGCCTCAAGGGGGCGGCGGGGGTTGTTCAGCCACACGTCGCAGCCCTGCACCATGCGGCTGGCGATCTTCATGTCGTAGTCCTCGAGGAAGACCATGGACAGGCGGCAGTCCTCGCGGCGGCACAGCTGCACCAGGTCCTGGATGATCTTCTTGCCCTCGTTGTCGTTGGGGTGCGCCTTGCCCGCGAAAATGAACTGCACGCGCCGCTCCTTGTTGGTCAAGAGGCGCACCAGGCGCTCCTTGTCCAGCAAGAGCAGGTTGGCGCGCTTGTATGTGGCGAAGCGCCGGGCAAAGCCGATGGTCAGGGCCTGGGGGTCGAGCACCTCGTCGGCATGCTGCAGTTCCTTGTGCCGGGCGCCCTTCTCCATGAGCTGCTTGCGCAGGCGCTTGCGCACGAAGTCCACCAGCCGCTCGCGCAGACGCTCGTGGGTGCGCCAGAGTTCGGCGTCGGGGATGCCCTCGGCCTGGTTCCACACGCGCACGCAGTCCGAGTCCTCGCGCCAGTTGCCCAGGTAGCGGTCGTAGAGGATGGCCATGTCCGTGGCGACCCAGGTGGGGGTGTGCACGCCGTTGGTGATGGCCCCGATGGGCACGTCCTCCACCGGGTTCTGGGGCCAGACCTTCTGCCACATCCGCCGGGAGACCTCGCCGTGCAGCCTGGACACGCCGTTGGAGAAGCGCGAGAGCCTGAGCGCCAGCACGGTCATGCAGAACTGCTCGCCCTCGTCGCGCGGGTCCTCCCGGCCAAGGGCCAGAAAGACCTTGAAGGCCAGGTTCAGCTTGCGCGAATATTCCTCGAAATAGGCGTGCATCAGCTCCTGCGGGAAGCGGTCGTTGCCCGCGGGCACCGGGGTGTGCGTGGTGAACACGCTGGAGGAGGCGGTGAGTTCCGAGGCGGCCTCGAAGGACAGGCCCTGGTCCTGCATGTACACGCGGATGCGCTCCAGGCCGGCAAAGGCCGAGTGGCCCTCGTTCATGTGGATGACCATGGGCTCGACGCCCACGCAGGCCAGGGCCCGTATGCCGCCGATGCCGAGCAGGATCTCCTGCTGCAGGCGCATCTCCAGCCCGCCGCCATACAGGCGCGAGGTGACGGCCCGCAGCTCAGGCGAGTTCTCCGGCACGTTGGAGTCCAGCAGGTACAGGATGACCTTGCCCACGTGCACCTCCCAGACCCGGGCGTGCAGCGGCCGTCCCTGGCAGTCCACGCAGACCACGCAGGGATTGCCGTTGACGTCCTTGGCCGGGCGCATGGGCATCTGTTCGAACTCGTGGTCCGGGTAGCGCTCCTGCTGCCAGGCGTCCGGGGTCATGTACTGGCGGAAGTAGCCCTCGCGGTACAAGAGGCCCACGCCCACCAGCGGGATGTTCAGGTCGCTGGCGGACTTCAAATGGTCGCCCGCCAGGATGCCCAGCCCGCCGGAGTAGATGGGCAGGCACATGGCGATACCGTACTCCAGGCTGAAATAGGCCACGCAGGGCGAACCCTCAAGGCCTGCGGGGAACTTGAAGGCCGAGTGCTTGCGCGCCAGGTAGTGGTCCAGGGCGCGCTTGGCGTCGGCCAGGCGCTGGAGAAAGAAGTCGTCGCGGGCCAGCTCCTCGATGCGGCGCTGGGGCAGGCGGTTCAGAAGCCGCACGGGGTTCTGTTGGCAGGAGACCCAGAGATTGTGGTCGATGGTGGTGAAGATGTTCGTCAGGTCATTGTTCCAGGAGAACCAAAGGTTGGTCGCGATGTCCCAGAGGGCCTCCAGTTTTGGCGGCAACTTGGGAACAACGCTGAATACGCGCAGGGCCTGCATTGATACTCCTTGATTAGGCGGGGGGGCTGACGTTTGAAATGGCAGGGTATAAAGGCTGCGGACAAAAAGCAAGCACCCCGGACAGCCCGCCGCAGGCGGCCTTTGCCGCATTGACACGGGCGGAAATTCCAGAGAAAGGAAGGCTCTTTGCAGATGGAGGAACAGCCATGGACAAGTCCACCAAATCCGCGCCGCGGCCCCTGGCCGTGAACGTGCGCTTCCTGCACCCCGTCTGGGACGAGCACGCGCTGGCCTACGCCACGGACCACTCCGCCGGGCTGGACCTGCGGGCCTGCCTCGACACCGGGCGCCTGGACATCCCCGCCGGAGGCCGCGCGGCCATTCCGGCCGGCATCGCCATCGAGATCCTTGAGCCCGGCGTGGCCGGGTTCGTGTTTTCGCGCAGCGGCCTGGGCGCCAAGGAAGGCCTGACCGTGAGCCAGGGCGTCGGGGTCATCGACCCGGACTACCGGGGCCAGATCATCGTGTCCCTGCTGAACACCTCCGGAGAGATGCGAAGCGTGGAACGCGGGCAGCGCATCGCGCAGCTCGTGTTCCTGCCCTGCTTCATTGCGCGTCTCATGAAGGTTGAAGAGCTCGGCGCCACAGAGCGCGGCGCGGGCGGCTTCGGCCATACCGGAAAGATTTAGCACGTCTATAAGGAGAGCGTCATGACCCAAGCTCCGAGCCAAGCATACAACAGCCTCGTCAGCCGGGACAGGAAGGTCCTGTGCCAGACCTATGGCCGCTACCCCCTGGCCATTGAACGGGCTGTGGGCTCACGCCTGTTCGATCTGGACGGCAAGGAATACGTGGACCTGCTCGCGGGCATCGCCGTGGTCAACCTGGGCCACAGCCACCCGGAACTGCTGGAAGTCATGTCCAGGCAGGCCCAGGACCTCATCCACATCAGCAACCTGTTCTACCAGCCGAAACAGGTGGAGCTGGCCGAGAAGCTTGTGGCCACCTGCGCCTGCGACCGGGCCTTCTTCTGCAACTCCGGGGCCGAGGCCAACGAGGCCGCCATCAAGCTGGCCCGGCGCTTCATGCGCACCGTGCGCTACAAGGACGCCTGGGAGATCATCACCCTTTCGGGCTCGTTCCACGGCCGCACGCTGGCCACGCTGACGGCCACGGGCCAGGCCGGGCGCATCAAGGAGGGCTTCGACCCCCTGCCAGAAGGCTTTGTGACCGTGCCCTTCGGCGACATCGAGGCCATGCGCGCCGCCATCGGCCCCAGGACCGCCGCGGTGCTCATCGAGATGGTCCAGGGCGAGGGCGGCGTGCTGCCCCTGCCAGAGGCCTATGTACGCCAGGTGCAGGACCTCTGCCACGAGGCCAACTGCCTGTTCATGGTCGACGAGATCCAGACCGGCCTGTGCCGCACCGGAAAATTCTGGGCGCACCAGCACTTCGGCCTTGAGCCGGACGTCTTCACCACGGCCAAGGGCCTGGCCAACGGCCTGCCCATGGGCGCCATGCTGGTCAAGGAGCACGTGGCCCGGGGCTTTGCGCCCGGCTCCCACGCCACGACCTTTGGCGGGGGCGGGGTGCTCTCGGCCGTGGCCTCCAAGGTCGTGGACATCCTGCTGCGCGACGACCTGGCCGGGCGCGCCCGGGACCTGGGCAACCTGGCCCTGGACGCCTTCCGCAACATCCAGAAAGCATTGCCTGACAAAATCAGAACCGTGCGCGGCCTGGGCCTGATGATTGGCATCGAGCTGGCCGGACCCGGCGAGGCGGTGCACGCGGAGCTGCGCGAACGCGGCTTCATCTGCAACCTGGCCCACGGCAAGGTGCTGCGGCTTCTGCCGCCCCTTGTCATCGCCGAGGATGATCTGCTTGCCTTTGCCTCGGCCCTGGAGGATATTCTCAAGCAGGACAAGTAGCAGGAACAGCAACGAGCGCAGGAGCTGACCATGACCGTGGTCGATGCGATGAACCAGCCCAGACCGCTGGAGACCGTGGAGCAGCGCCCTCAGGGCGTGGCAGCGGAACCGCATCTGCCCACCGGAAAGCCCCTGCGCTCGATCCAGCCCCTGCCCCTGCCCCTGCTCGGCGCAAACGAAGGTCCAAAAGAGCCCCTGGACGAGCAGGCCCTGCACAGGCAGGTGGCCCTGACCAGGGCCGGGATCACCGGCACGGGCGTCATTGTGGACACCGTGGCCTGAGCGCGCCCTTTCCAGCAACACTCCAACACCCCAATGGAACCGCACCTGCCATGACCGTGTCCCTGCTCAAGATCGAGTTTTCGCTGCCCCAAGCCGACTACGACGAAGCCGTGGTCTTCCTGTCCGGAGCCATCCAGCACGGCTGGGAGGAAACCCAGGCCGCAGACGGCGCCACGCACTTCAGCACCTACCTGGAAAACCACGAGGCCGCGCTCGAAGTGGCTCGGCGGATCAAGGAGCTCTGGCCGGATTCGGGCATCCGCACCGAGGAGAGCATGAGCCAGGACTGGGGCGAGACTTGGCGCGAGTTCTTCACGCCCATCGAGTGCGGCGGGCGCTTCGAGATCCTGCCGCCCTGGCTGTCCGAGGAAGGCCACGACGACCTGACGCCCATCATCATCGAGCCCAAGATGGCCTTCGGCACCGGGCACCACCCCACCACGGCCCTGTGCCTGGCCTGCCTGGCCGACCTGTTCCGCGACGGCCACCTGGCCAAGGGCATGGACTTCCTGGACCTGGGCACCGGCTCGGGCATCCTGGGCATCGGCCTGGCCAAGCTCGGGCTCACGGGCCTGGGCCTGGACATCGACCCCCAGGCCATTTCCTGCGCCGACGAGAACGCCACCATCAACAACGTGGCCGGCACCTTCCGCGTGGCCGTGGGCGGCATCAACACCGTGCCCGAGGGCACCACCTTCCAGGTCGTGGTGGCCAACATTTTGTCCAAGCCGCTCATCTTCATGGCCCCGGACATCGTGCGCCGCATCACCCCCGGCGGCTGCCTGGCCCTTTCCGGCATCCTGGTGGAGCAGGCCCCGGACGTGGCCCGTGCCTACGTGCGCCTGGGCCTGCCCGAGCCGGAGCTGCGCGTGAGCGGCGAATGGTGCGCCCTGCTCTGGACCAGCCTTGCGGCCGAACTGCCAGAGCCGCAGAGGGCCTGATGGGCAGACGCGCCGACACCATCCAGGGGCTTTACCGCGCCTTTTCCGGGGCGCTGGGCCCGAGCCGCTGGTGGCCCGGAGAAACCCCCTTTGAGGTGGCCGTGGGCGCCATCCTGACCCAGAACACCAACTGGCAGAACGTCGAGAAGGCCATCGCCAACCTCAAGGCCGAGGGCGCACTCACGGCCCAGGGTCTGCGCGCCCTGCCCTTGGCCAGGCTGGAGGAGCTCATCCGCCCCGCCGGATATTTCCGCATCAAAACCAAACGATTGACAGATTTTCTGGATTTTCTTGAACAGGAGGCCGGGCTGGAGATCGAGGCCCTGGCGGAGCAATCCCTGGAGCAATTACGGCCCAAGCTTCTGGCCGTGCGCGGCATCGGACCGGAAACGGCGGACTGCATCCTGCTCTACGCCCTGGGCAAGCCGAGCTTCGTGGTGGACGCGTACACCGTGCGCATGTTCTCCCGCCACGGCCTCATCCCCGAGGTCACCGGGTATGACGAGGTGCAGGACATCGCCCAGTCCGCCCTGGAGCCAGAGGTGGCGGACTACAACGAATTCCATGCGCTCATCGTGCGCGCGGCCAAACAGTGGTGCCGCAAGAGCAAGCCGCTGTGCGCCAGCTGCCCCGCCCGCGCGCTATTGCCCAACCCGGACGAGCTGCCGTCATGAGCCGGTGCCTTCGCCTGTGCATTGTCCTGGCCCTGGCGGTCGGCCTCGCGTCTTCCGCCCTGGCCCAGTCCGGCCAGATTGAGAAGGCCCTGCAGCGCGAGCACCAGAAGGCCGCAGAGCACAAGGGCGTGGTCAGGCAGCTGGCCGAGCGCGAGAAGGCCCTGGCCAGCCGCCTGGGCGTCATCGAGACGCGCATGCAGGCCGCCGAGGCCCGCATCGAGAAGCAGGAGGCCGCCCTTGAGGTCATCCGCAAGGAGGAGGCCCAGTACGCCCAGATGCACGACGCCGTGCGCGCCAAGCGCGAAAAGGCCGTGCGCGAACTGCGCCGCCTGCTGGACCTGCTCTGGCCCATCAACGCCCAGGGCATGCACGAGGGCGCCCGCTCGGCCGACAGCTGGGACTCGGCGGACCGCCGCTTCCAGTGGACCGGCGCGGTCTACGCCAAGGCCCGCGCGGCCCTTGAGGTCGTGCGCCTGCAGGAGCAGGAGCTGGCCGGGGTGCTGGCGCACCAGAAGGAGCTGGAGGCCCAGGTGGACCAGCAGTTGGGGGGCATCAACGCTGACAAGGACGCGCTCTTGCGCGACCGCCTGGCCGTGAACGCGCGCATGGGCCAGGTCAGCAACCAGCGCCAGGACCTTGAGGGCGAGCTCCAGATGATCCTCAAGACCATCCAGCAGCTGAACTATCAGCTCTCCAGCCAGCGCAGCCGCAAGTTCGACTCCTACAAGGCCATCCTGCCCTGGCCCGTGGCCGGCCGCGTGGTGGCGAACTTCAGTCCGGACGGGCGGCCTTCGCGCCGGGGCATCGGCATCGCCACGGGCGAGGGCTCCACCGTGCGCAGCGTGTTCTGGGGGAAGGTGGTGCACAATGACGTGCTGCGCGGCCTGGGCAAGGTCGTGATCGTGCTCCATGGCGGCAACTACTACAGCCTCTATGCCTACCTGTCGGATGTGACCGTCCAGACCGGCCAGGAAGTGGAGAAGGACGAGCCCATCGGCCACGCCGGATATTACCCGGAAGCCCACGGCAATGGGGTCTATTTCGAATTGCGTTTCCACCAGAAACCGATTAATCCCCTGCTGTGGCTCATGCCCGCCCAGTAGACGCCAAATCCTAAGACGTCTGCGGCTTCACGGAGGAATTTATGCGCACTGGCATCTGGTTTGTCTGTTTTGTCATGCTGTTGACCTTGACCATCGCGCCTGCTCCGCTTGGGGCCGCCGCCGTCAAGGATGACCAGTTCGAAGCCCTGCGCCGGTTCAGCCAGGTCGTGGACATGGTGGAGACCCACTACGTCAAGAAGGTGACCAAGGCCGAGCTCATCCAGAACTCCATCAAGGGCATGCTTGAGCAGCTCGACCCGCACTCGGCCTTCCTCTCGGCCGACGACTTCAAGGAACTGCAGGTTTCCTCCAGCGGCGCCTTCCACGGCATCGGCATCGAGATCAGCTCCGAGAACGGACGGCTCATCGTGGTCTCGCCCATTGAGGACACCCCGGCCTTCAAGGCGGGCCTCAAGAGCGGCGACATCATCATGGAGATCGACGGCGAGTCGACCATGGAGCTGGGCCTGAACGACGCGGTCAAGAAGATCCGGGGCGCGCTTGGCACCAACGTGACCCTGACCATCCTGCACAAGGGCGCACAGCAGCCCGTTGACGTGGTCATCGCGCGCGGCACCATCCCCATCGTCAGCGTCAAGACCCAGGAGCTCGAAAAGGGCATCCTCATGTGCCGCATCACGCGCTTCAACGAGCACACCACCAAGGAACTGCGCGACAAGCTGGCCGAGTACGTCAAGAAGACGCCCATCAAGGGCATCGTGCTCGACCTGCGCAACAACCCCGGCGGACTGCTGGACCAGGCCGTGAGCGTGTCCGACACCTTCCTGGCCGACGGCCTCATCGTCTACATCCAGGGCAAGGACCCGCAGTCGCGCCGCGACTTCAAGGGCACGAAGGAAGCCGAGGACCTGGTCGACGTGCCCATCGTCACGCTCATCAACGCCGGGTCCGCCTCGGCTGCGGAGATCGTGGCCGGAGCCCTGCAGGACCGCAAGCGCTCCCTCTTGATCGGCGAAAAGACCTTTGGCAAGGGCTCGGTGCAGACCGTGGTCTCCCTGCCCGACGGCTCGGGCATCAAGCTCACCACCGCGCTCTACTACACGCCGAACGGCCGCTCCATCCAGGCCGAGGGCATCGTGCCGGACCTGGATATCCCCTTCGTGGCCCCGCCCTCTGACGTCGACAAGCCCCTGAAGGACCGCTTCACCTTCCGCGAGAAGGATCTCTCCCGCCATCTGGAGAACGGCAGCACCAAGAAGGCCAAGAAGGGCGCCAAGGCCGCCGCCGAATCGGATGAGACGGCCCGGACCATGATCGAAAAGGACAACCAGATGCGCCTGGCCCTGGAAATGGTCAAGACGCTGCCCAAGATCAGGGAAATCCGCTAGCCGGGAATCCGCATGTGCGCCAAGCAGACCGACGACGAGCGGGCCGGGTCACACCGGCCCGTTTTTTCATCCGCCCTGGGGAGCACCCTCGGCCGCATCCCCGTGGGCGTGTGGATCGCGCTGGCCCTGGTGCTCGGTGTGCTCATCGGGATTTACGCCACCCGCCAGTTTCCGGGCCGCGGCCCCACTCCGCCTCAGCCTCAGCAGGCCAACGCCACCTACGAGGAATACCGCGCCGGGGAGTTTGAGAACCGCATCAAGCTCGTGGACAGCGTCCTGTTCAGCAGCCTGCGCTCGGTCAAGCCCGAAGTCGACCGGCTCCAGGTCCAGGCCGTGGAAGGCCGCGAGCACCAGGGCCGCGAATACCTGCACCAGACCATCCGCCTGCCCCTGGCGGCTGGCGACAAGGCAGCCTTTGCCAGGCGCCTGACCAAGGAGCTGGCCATTCTGGTGCCGGGCGCGCAGTTCACCCAGCCCTCGCCCACGCAGTGGGACATCGCCGTCGACGGGGTGTCCACCCACCGCCTGCTCGTGCCCGCCGAAGCGGAAAAACCGGCCAAGCCGCAACGCCCGCAGGCAGGCAAGGGCCACCTGGCGCTGATCATCGACGACATGGGCGAGGACGTGGGCTTTGCCAAGAACCTGGCCGCCCTGGACGCGCCCGTGGCCTTCTCCATCTGGCCGGACAGCGGCAACCGCGAGGCCGTGCTGAAGATCGCCAAGGCCAAGGGCCGCGAGATCCTCATCCACCTGCCCATGCAGCCCAAGGGCTATCCCAAGGTCGAGCCGGGCAGGCACGCCCTGCTTGTGACCATGACCGCCGAGCAGATCCAGGCCGCCGTGCGCCGGGCCGTGGAGCGCGTGCCCGGGGCCATCGGCCTGAACAATCACATGGGCTCGCAGTTCACGGAGAATCCCTTTGGCATGCACGCCGCCCTGCAGGCCATCAAGGACAAGGGCCTGTTCTTCCTGGACAGCCGCACCACGGCCGAGACCGTGGGCGAACGCGAGGCCAAACGCCTGGGCCTGCGCTTCTACAAGCGCGACGTGTTCCTGGACAACGAGCAGAACGTGTCCACCATCCTGCTGCAACTGCGCAAGGCCGAGGCCTTGGCGCGCTCCAGGGGCTATGCCATCGCCATCGGCCACCCGCACCACGAGACCCTGCTGGCCCTCAGGCAATGGCTGAAGGACAAGGACGACAGCGTCAGCGTCGTGCCTTTGACTGCGCTTCCGGTCCACTAGCTCCCTTGCCGCCTCTCTTCGGCTTGCCAAGGACCAGGCAATGGCTGTAGGCTTCATCAAGCATCGTGCGGACTAAAGCCCTGGCCGTTTCGGTCCGATTCTTGCTTTAGGCACTGCGGACAGCGCAGTTGCGCCCTGGCGGACACTTTTCTGGCGAGGAAATGCGGACATGAGCAAAATTCTTGAACAAGATGAAGTTGATGCCCTGTTGCGCGGGCTTTCCGGCGGCGAGGTGGAAACCACGCCAGACCTGCCGGAGGACGACTCCGGCATCGTGCCCTTTGACCTGACCAACCAGGACCGCATCATCCGGGGCCGCATGCCGGTCCTGGAAATCGTCAACGACCGCTTCGCCCGGCTCTGCACCAACGCGCTGGCCAACACCATGCGCAAGCGGGTGGACATCAACCCCATCTCCATCGACATGAGCAAGTTCGGCGACTTCATGCGCTCGCTTCCCGTGCCCACCAGCATCTCCATTTTCAAGATGGAGCCCCTGCGCGGCAACGCCCTGCTCGTGGTGGACTCGCGCCTGGTCTTCGCCCTGGTGGAGAACTTCTTCGGCGGCGCGGGCTCCCAGCCCAAGGTTGAGGGCCGCGACTTCACCCCCATCGAGCAGGCCATCGTGGACAAGGTGGTCAAGGTCTGCCTGGCCAACATGGAGGAATCCTGGAAGCCGGTGCATGAGGTCCACATCGAGGTGGTGCGCTCCGAGGTCAACCCGCAATTCGCGGCCATCGTGCCCCCCAGCGACGTGGTCATCGTCATCACCTTCGAGGTGGAACTGGAGAACGCCATCGGCTCGCTCATCTGCTGCCTGCCCTACGCCACCATGGAGCCCATCCGCTCCAAGCTGCACGCCTCGTTCCAGTCCGAGCGCCTGGAAGTGGACCATGTCTGGATCAACCGCTTCAAGGAGCGCCTGTTCGAGACGCCGGTG
>Ga0209800_10002664_pt1 | contig 15336 bp, 7 predicted proteins | sample Higcelweek8metaG_FD_187174 | JGI IMG/M metagenome (GOLD analysis project Ga0209800, IMG submission 187174) | Freshwater pond sediment microbial communities from the University of Edinburgh, under environmental carbon perturbations - High... | ecosystem: Environmental > Aquatic > Freshwater >...
TCCGTATTACTCGTATCGCTTTGGTGTATGCCAGTTGTATTCGGACAGGCGCGACCCGGAAAGCCCCATTCAGTACATGCAACCGTATATGAAAGAGCTCACCGGCGAAGATGCCATCATGGTGTATTATCATCTGGGAGTGGCTTTTCATCAGGCTTATCGTTTTGGCGAAGCGTTGAAATCGTTCGAGACTTTTCTGGGCCGTGTTCCGCTCAAGCATCCATACGCCAAAGAAGCATTGATTCAGAAGCAAATGTGTTCAAACGGGATTTCGCTGTTGCAGGATTTATCGGACTTAATGGTGCTGGAAAAACACGATGTGACCATTGGCAATTTTTTCCGTTCTTACGAAATCTCGCAGTTTGGAGGGAGCCTTGGTCTCAAACCTGAATTTCTGAAAACCAAGCCAGATCGGCTTTCCAGTGACCCGGAGCTGATTTTTTTCAGCGACACACATCAGGTTGTGTATTACAGCAGTTATGGTCGTAAAAAAGTTTCCGGCCGCGATATCTATCGTGTAAACAAGTTACCAGGCGGCAAATGGTCGGAGCCTGAAAAATTAAGTAATGCCATCAACACACCATATGACGAAAATTTTCCATACCTGCTGCCGGATGGAAAAACCTTGTACTTTAGCTCCAAAGGCCATAATTCGATGGGTGGCTACGATATTTTTAAAACGGTTTTCGATTCTTTAAAAGGCGACTGGAGCCCGCCGGTAAATGTCGATTTTGCGATCAATACACCGTTTGATGATTTTCTTTTTATTACCGATCCTGCTCAGAAATATGCCTGGTTCTCGTCGTTGCGCAACAGCGACAATGGTCATATTATGGTTTTTCTCGTTCGTATTGATAAAACAGTTCCGGTGCACGAAGCCTACAATCCTGATCTGATCGGAGCAGTGGATGCCGATTTCAGCAGCGAAGAATACATGAGCTCCGTCGCTCAGTTGCGCGAAAAAGCAAGTCTTGAAGTCAACACCAATGAACCGATGGTGCTGGATACGGCCAGAGCAACGGCTTCGAGCGACAATGCACGTTACAATATTCCGCCGAATCCAACCGGAGAAGAAGTGATTGATATCGCTTTTCAACATGTAAATGCAGCTGAAAATGAGCTGAACAAGTTCCGGAATCTGCGGGATGGTTCGCTTAAAGTTTCGGAAATGAAAAACGAAATGTGCGCTGAACTGCAGAAGCAAAGCCAGGTTGCGTACGACAAAGCCATTGCTGAAACGGATTCGAAAAAACGCAAGGAACTCATGACGCAGTCAAATGAGTTGTCGAAACAAGCCCTGCAAAAATGTGATGAATCGACGCTGGCAAAACAAATGTACGATCAGTACGACGATGCCGCCGATCTTCAGGCGAAAACGATCAATAAAATTCAGGATAAAGCCGGATATGTGCAACAACTTGCTTTATCACGGCAGGTTGATACTTCGGTGGTTTTACTGAAACAACTCATTGACGAAGTGGATACTTTTCGAATTTATCTGCATGACGTCGATCAGATTATCCGGGCCGACAATCAATTTATTGGTTCACTTGAAAATGAAATTGCCGATGATCTTTCACAATCGAAAAAACTTGACAGCGAAGCTGCACAGCTCGATAAAGAAGCGGCTGTCTTTGTGAACGAAGCTGCATTAACGACCGATCCGGAGCAAAAACAGGAGTATCTCGACGAAGCCAATATGCTGAAAGAAGAGTCGGTGAAAAAACGGAACGAAGCCACGCAGCTGAAGTCGGATGCGAAAATCAAACAGGATCAATTGGTTGAACTAAAGGCTACATCAGGCAATCGGACCGACATCATGGCTGAAGTACAGGAAGTAATTTCTAAGGATACCAGCTTACTGGCTGATCAGCAAAACAATCAGCAAAATCAACAACAAAATTCCAATATCAATCCATCTGATACCACTGCAAACAACGCGCAGAATCAGGCGAACAACAATGTTGCAGATAACAACAATCAGCAGAATAATAATCAACAACAAATTGCTGACAACAATCAGCAAAACGCTGACAACAACAATCAGAACAATGCTGACAACAACAATATACCGCCTGATACTGCTACGCAGGTGCAGCCGCAAAACCGCAGCGAACTTATTGCAACGCAGGTTCGATCGAACATAGCGCATACTGCTGATTCGGTGAAGTCGATGCTCAATCATCAGCAACAGCAGATGGATGCTGTGAATTTGGCGTATGCCAACAAGAAAAGCGATGCCGATTTCAAGCTGAGTGAATGGAATAAACTGAACAGCAAAACGTCGCTCACGCAAAGCGAACAAATCAAAAAAGCGGAGCTTGAAACCGATCTCAACAACCTGAATTTGCAGATGGATGTACTGAGTACCTACTATGATGAACTCAGCCAGCAGCGCGATGTTCTGCAAAAAGCCGATCGGGATTTAACGGCATTGAATAACAGCATCAAAACGAATGTTCCAACCGATACAACGCAATGGCAGAAGATCTCGCAGGACAGTAAAAATATTTTAAGTACTACCGTTACGGAGCCTGTAAACACGGACCAGGCGCTGAATATGCGCACCACTGATTTGCAGGCTGACATCAAAGAAGTAGAACAGGAGCGCGATGCATTGCGTAAGGAACTCACTCCGCTGGAAAAGAAATTAAGTGAGGCTGAAACGAAACTTGAAAATACTTCGAATCCGAAGAAGCAGCAACAACTTGAAGAAGACATTGCTGCGCTGAAAGTAAAAACTGCTGATGTTCAAACCCGCGTCGATGCTGCGAATACAGCCATTCTGCAAAAAAGCGATTCGGTTGTATTGCTCGAAAAACAGCATCAGCTGCTGGCTGAAGTCAGGTCATCGTATGACATGATTCCTGAAAGCGAGCTGCTCACAATGTCGGAGAGTTGGCAATCGGCTCCGGTGAAACCCGACATTCATTCTGAATTTAAATTGCCTGACTTTGCTACAGCCGCGCAGCAGAGCGATGTTGCGGATAACAATCAGCAGAATAACAACAACAACAATCAGCAGGACAATAACAATGTCACAGCTGATAACAACAATAATCAAAACAACAATCAGCAGAATCAGGATAACAACAATCAGCATATTTCCAACAATCAGAACGCAGACAACAACCAGAATCAGCCACTGGCGCAGGTTACGGCCAGTGACGAAGAACAGGATCTGATTCAGTCGTCGATGTATGAATCGGGTGCCGAATCGTTTCTGATTCGTATTGCTTCGCTGAAAAAACGTCTTGCGCAACAACCGGCCGATTCCGCGCAGCTCCGCAACGAAATCCGCATGCTGGAACAAACCATGAATGCGTATCTGGCCGAGTCGGACGCGTATAAAAACAATGCGGAAAATAATCTGAAACTACAGGGCAAAACGATTCCGCAGGACATTCCTGCCTACCGCCCGGTGGATATGATTGGCTATCACGAACAAGCCTATAAGACCGACATGCAGAAAGCCGATAGCCTGCGCAAACTGGCTGCTGCTGCCACCGACGCGAATACTCAGCAATCGCTTGAACAACGCGCCGCCAATTTTGAAGAATCAGCAAAGCGGCATTACCTGATGGCATCGGACATCTACGGCGTCTGGAACAACAGCGAATTTGAAAGCAACAATGTAGTGCTGGCTGAAAACAGTGCTGAAAGCGGAACACCGGAAGACGAGGTTAAACAGCTCATAACCGAAGCGCGTCAGTTGCGCAGCCAGGCTTTCCGTTCAAACGATTTCGAAGCAAAGAAAAATCTGCTGGAACAGGCTCAGGAAAAGGAAAAACAAGCCATTGCCAGGCAGCAGACGCTGATTACGGAGCGCAATCTGAATGCAAAATTCATTATCCGTAAAACCATCAGCGACATTGAAAGCAGCACCGGATCGGATGTTGCGGCATTGACAAAATCGTACAGCGAAAATGCCAACGTGATGGACGCCTACACCAAATCGCCGGTGACCAACGATGCAGACAATGCCAACAATCAACAGAATATTGCTGATAATTCCAACGTACAAAATGCAAACAATCAGACCAACGTTGCGGTTAACAATCAACAAAACAATAATCAACAAAACAATAATCAACAAAACAATAATCAACAGAACAATAATCAGAACAACAATCAGCAGGATAATACGCAGCAAAATAACAACCAGCAACAGGACGCAAACCAGCAACAGGGGCGCGACAGCAACAATGTGAACAACGTGCAGACTGCGGATAACAATCAGCAGAACAATGTCAACAACCGCGATGTGAATGCCGGTAACAACAACGCGCAGCCCGCTGTGAATCTGTATTACCGGATTCAGATTGCTGCATCGCGCAATGAAATAGATACGAATAAATTTTTCAAAGGCCTGAATCCTGTGATAGACCGCACGGGCACATGGCTTCAGTATATGACCGGATATTTCACTTCGTATAATCCCGCTGCGGCAGAGCTGGCGCGGCTGCGCACGAATGGTTATGCCGATGCATTTGTGGTGGCTTATTACGATGGTAAACGGGTGCCGGTGTACGAAGCCCGCAACATCGAGCGTGGCGGTCCTGCTGCAACTACCACGGCGGCTAATGCCGGTGCGGCTTCCGGTAATTTTGCCATGACCGATGTTGAAGGTCTGGTGTATTCGGTGCAGGTGGGTGTGTATGCGAAAACCCGCAACAGCACTTCGTTGTTTGGCATCAGCCCGCTGATTGAAGAACGCATGACCAATGGCTATTACCGCTATTACGCCGGAACCTTCAACAACATGAACGACGCTGTGGGAGCGCGAAACAGAATACGCACCAACGGCGTGCCCGATGCTTTTGTTGTCATTCTGTACAAAGGAAAGAAAATTACACAGGCCGAAGCAGCTCAGTTGCAGGCCAGCGGAACCACGTTCGGCGGTGGCTTGAAACCATCCGGCGCGACCACACAAACTCCGCAAAACCGCACCACACCTGATAATGCAACACCCGGCGCAAAACCGGTATATAAAGTACAGATTGGCGCCTACAGCAAAGATGTGCCTGTGAATGTCGTGAACGAACTCATTGCCTTAGCCGGGCAGGGCATCGAAACCACGAAGAACGATGCGGGTTTGACCGTATACACCGTCGGCAATTTCACCAAATATGCCGATGCCGAAGCCAGAAAAACCGAACTCAACGCCAAAGGTTTGACGGATGCGTTTGTGGTGGCTTATGTTGATGGGAAAAGGGTTTCGATTGGAGAGGCGCGGGGAGCTGAATAAGTTTATAAAGTTATAAAGTTGAAAGTTTATAACGGCTCAGTGGTAAGTTTTGGGGATACTTTGATGCGGGGTTTGGGGAGTGAGGCAAACACTCATAATGCTTCAGGAAATCACTTTTATCAATGAAGTGGCTTAATAGTACTCCTTAATGTAATCATAAGCTCTATTAAACAAATCCTCATCTTTGATTTGATATTTTGTCCAAAGAACCTTTCGTAATTGTTTCTTTACTTCACGTTCTCCAACAGTTGAGTTCTGCCACCCATCGAAACGTACAATGCGTACAATTTCGTCAATGTCGTTTACAATTCGTTCTACAATGGCAGGTGTGGTGTCGTTTTTTAACTCGAGAAAAAGCTCTGTTAATGCGGCCTTTGCACTTTTCTGTTCTTCAATCGGGTCAGTTTGTTTTTCAGCTTGTAATGTTTCTTTAGCTATCTCGCAGAGTTCTTTTATAAACTCAATAGAGTTAATCAGCCCTTTTTCTGCTTTGTCGCGAATGGTTTCCAATCGTTCACTCAGTCTTTTAAATATCGGATTGAAGCCATGTTTGTGTAAGCGACTGACGAGAATTTTTAAAACATTCTCTGCTTTTTTCGGGTCTTTCTTATTCATTAATTCATCAATCACATCTGCATCCAACGTCATTTCTTCCATTTCGTGATTGATGCCGGATACATGAATATGCTCATGAATCAATGCTGTAGTCTGGGCTCCCAATGTATGCCAAAGCAATCTTCCATTGTCATCTGATGATGGTTTTACTGAAGTATACACCTGAGAAAGCCATTTGTAATCTCTTTCAAATTGGTTTAAAATCGGATCGGGTGAAAGCGCTTCCCAAAGTCGTAACAAACTGCTGAAATCTTTTGCAAAAGCATCTCTCTTTTCATTTGTGTTGATACAATCCTGAGCCAAAGACAATCCTTCGAATCCTGCAATGGATCTGTCAACTCCTGCAAAATGGCTTAAACACTTTTCCATACATTCAGGCAGTTGATCCTTTAATTCCTGAAGATTGGTAATAACCTGTTTCACACTTTCTTCATCAAAAGCCAGTGCTCTTGCCGTGTCATCAAAAACACCAAAATAATCTACGATCCTGCCGAATGATTTGTTCGGAAACAGCCGATTGGTGCGACAAATAGCCTGCAAAAGTGTATGATCCTTCAACGATTTATCGAGATACATGGTTTGAAGAATCGGTGAATCAAAGCCAGTGAGCAGTTTTGCAGTCACAATTAGAAACTTCAATGACGAATCAGAATCGTTGAATTTCTCAATCAGCTTTTCCTGTTGATCTTTATCCAGGGCCCATTTCTGTTTGAAATCTAAATCATCATTGGCTGATGAGCTGATGACAACAGCACTGGCCTCTGTTTTTATCAGACGATCCAATGCTTCTTTGTATTGAATACATGCATAACGATCTGGAGTGACAATCATTGCTTTCAATCCTTCGGGTTCTACATGCGATCTGAAATGTTCAACAATATCCGCAGCAATTGTTTCTACCCGTTCGGGCGATTTTAAAAATACAGACATGTTTGCAGCCTTCTGGCTGAGCTTGTTCCGGTCATCTTCGCTCAGGTCGTTTGCCATTTCGCGGAATGCAACATCCAACCCTTCCTTGTCGATATGATAATCGGGCAAACGTGGTTCGAAATGCAATGGCAATGTTGCATTGTCTCTGATACTTTCCTGAAAAGTATATCGGCTCATATATCCGCCACTGTCCTGCTCAGAACCAAATGCCCAAAATGTATTCTTGTCTGCTTTATTGATGGGCGTACCGGTTAAGCCAAACAGGAATGCATTGGGTAGTGCGTTGCGCATTTTACGACCCAGATCGCCTTCCTGTGTACGGTGCGCTTCGTCCACCATCACAATGATATTGTCGCGCTTGTTCATATCGGCATAGGCCTCTTTGAACTTATGCACCATTGTAATGATAATTTTCCGCGTATCAGCTTCCAACAACGAATGTAGTTCCCTGATACTGTCGGTTGTAATCATGTTCGGCACTTCGGCCGTATTGAATGTTGCCGTTATTTGAGTGTCCAGATCAATGCGGTCAACCACAATCAATACTGTCGGATTATTTAGCTCCTGCTGTTTTCGAAGTTTCTGTGCCGCAAACAGCATCAGAAGCGATTTTCCTGAGCCCTGAAAATGCCAGATGAGTCCTTTTTTTATCAGTCCTTCTTTCACTCTTTCAACAATGGCATTAGCTCCTTCGTATTGCTGATACCGGCATACTACTTTTATTTTTTTCTTCTTGCTGTTGGTTGCATACACCGTAAAGTACTGAAGAATATCGAGTAATGTAGATGGTTTGAGCAAATGCGTGAGTTGAGAGCCCACATCCTGCAGGCCTATCATTTGTCCTAACTCGTCTTTTAAATCTTCGATTCTCCATGGTGACCAGAATTCCAAAGGCGTGCGCACCGCACCGATAAATACTTCTTTACCTTCGGTAGCAAATGAAAATACATTGGGGACAAACAACTGCGGAATAGCATTTTCATAAACCACATTAATGTCGTGTGCTCCGTCAAACCATGACACAGCGGGCCGCACCGGAGTTTTAGCTTCACCAACCACGAGAGGAATTCCGTTTACAAACATGACAATATCCGGAATTTTTATTTCTCGGGCACGCAGTTTAAACTGATTGGAAAGAACAAAACTGTTGTTTTTCAAATCCTCAAAATCAATCAGGCGAATGGCTACATGCTTATTGTTTTTTCCAATGGGCATGGAAATTTCGTTGCGGAGCCATTTTGCAAATTCCTCATTGGCCCTCACCAAACCCACATTGTTTACAGTGATCAGAATGGCTCTGAGTTTATGAATTACCTCGTCGGCTTTATCGGGTTGGGCTTCAATATCGGGATTGAGCCGGCAGAGCGCTTCGCGTAATTCTTTTTCAATAAACACTTCGTCAATTTCGCGCGGCAACATATCGGGCTGAATGTATTTCCATTTTACCGTATCATATTCCACGGAATCTTCTTTTACTACATGCTCATGCACCGCATTCAGATTCACTCCTGTGAGTCGGTGAATGATGAAATGTTCTACTGAATTTAATTCGTTGAATGACATTCTATTGAATATTAATTCTATTATGAATTCTTAAAATATATCCAGTCTCGTCTAGGAATAAATCCATCCTTTTTTGTTGGCTGGATTTAAATATCGGGTGCTGTTTATTTGCTATATATGCTAATTTGTTATCGTATGTATTTGCCGACTCTGTTCCTTCAAAAACTTCAATAGTGGATTTTAATTGCGGTATTGCATCTAGTACCCATGCATTCCTAAGTGGCTGCCGATCTTTTAATTCGACAAAAATTACAGTATTGTCATAAGTCAGCATTCCATCACAACGTTGCATCATTTTACCTGATTGTCGTAGAATATCAACGCAGTTATCAATAGCTGTAAAAGTAATATTGCGTCGCATTTCATTTTCAACAACAGCTATCCATTTTGCCCCGTCTGTTTCGTCAATATAGGCCGGAGTCTTTGCCGGATCAGGATCATCACAAAGCCCAAAAGTCTTTTTTCGTGAATGTGATTGGCACCTTAATTCAGTAAAATTCACACTCATATACCTTGTTGTATTTCTAATAATTGTGCAAACAGTTCATTCGAGTCTTCAAGACTACTGTTTAAAAAATTCTCATCCGAAGGGAGACCTTTGTAATCGGGGAGCTTTTTAAGAGTTCCATCTTTTTCAGAAAACTCATATATAACGGTATCTTCAGCCGATATCATTGAATCAAGTGGGATAATTGTTGCTAGTTTTGCTAATGATTCTTGAGTTCGATTCTCCATGTTTTCAATACTCTTAGCTTTAATGGCTAACGTCAAATAGTTGATTAGATAAGGGCTGTGAGTAGTCATAATCAGTTTGTTCCCCTCATTCATGTTATTGAATTCCAACAAGCTTTTAAGCATACTCCATTGAGAACTTGGAAATAAATTTTGTTCAGGTTCTTCAACAATATTGATAAACGAAGATTTATTGAATTTTGAGGATAAAACAGATAGCGCAATTCTTCTTTGTTCTTCAGTTAAAGACTCGTTTTCCCATATTTCATTTACACCTTTTTTAAAGCGTACTCTTTCTTCAGAACTCATTGATTCCGGCGAAACTGCAGATTGTTTTTTCACAGAATTAGCCAAAAACCACGAAACCAGATATAGTGGAACTAACGATTGAAACCCACTTGAAGCCTCAGCCAATCTGATTTTATAGTCATCTCCTTTTAGATTAATGATATCATTAAGCTGGTCATACTCGATATCTACTTCATTTATTGGCAAGGGCATTCGACCTTTTATCATTGTTTTGGCTTTATCAAATTCTGATAGAAACTCTTTCAATGAATCGGACGATAATTTCAATTCTTTTGGACTTTTCACGTAGGAAATAAAATTTCTCTCTGCAGGTATATACATGATTTGAGGCAGAGGATATTTAATTCTAACATTTTCAGTAACTTCAAGTGCTCCATTTTTGTAAATCAAATTAAATGCATTACCTTGATACGCAATTTCAGTATCATCAAACAGGCCGCCGCTACCATCAAAATAGTTTTCTAAGCGATGATAAGATAAATAATGTTTTTTGAGTCTATTTCTCTTCTCAAACCAATTTTTCTCATAATCCCCTCTTACTAGCGCTTTCTCAATCCACATTAACGTCGAAATCAGCTTCGCAACAGTACTTTTGCCGCTGCCCTGGTTGCCAATAAACACGGTAACTTTCTTTATATCAATCCAACCGTCATTGTCAAGACAGCCTTCTTTTATGGGTCCGAAATTCTTTATTCTGATTCTGCTCATGGCCAATGTGTTTATTGTTACAAATATACACAAAAATGCCACTAATAAGTATACTTTTAGGTACACTAGTTCGCAAAAACGTCATTCAGCAGGCTCTGCTTCAGGTTTTTCAGAGTCGTTTTCTGTTGCTTAAGCTGGTCAACAGTGCTTTCAAGCTGTTGCAATACGCCTAAAATCCGCTCCTGTGTTTTTAAATCAGGAATTGAAATCGGAATTGTGGACAAGTCTTTCCACTTTGTTCTTGGCGATAGCGAACCGGCCGAAGTGCTGACAGCATGTTGAATAAATGCGTCCGATGAAACGTAGTATGGCAGCAAACCTTGCAGCATTTTTTTTGTTTTTGACCGTATAACTAAAATATCACCTGAGCAAATTCCATCAAAGTCAGCAATGGCAACTTTCTTTAAATAGGCTCTGCGTTTGCCAAACAAAACATCGCCGCTGGCAAAGCGCTTGGTAAAAGTGGTGCCATTGGCAACCAAGCCGAATCCTTGTAACGCGAAATTTTCGGGTTCAATGTTTTCCAATCCGATAAAGCGATCCACCTCTTTATCGTTTTCGGGATATTTACGGTCGCATTCAGCAATTTCTCCAAAAGTGGTTGCTGTGCAATTATTACTGTTTAATAAATTGCCAAAGACAGGTTCCCTGCTCAATAAACCATTCACTAATGTTTTTTGCAACGTCTTCAAATTTTTCTCCTGACTCTCCACATCCTCAATAGCCGTATCCACACTCTGAAACAAAGCTGCAATCTGCTTTTGCTCAGCGAGTGGGGGAAGGGGAATTTCTTCATTGAAAACAATTCTATCTGAAACGGCAGGATATGCTGTGCCTTTTTGAAGTTTGCAAAGTTTCTCAATAAAAACCGGTGAACTTATTGAATAAAATAAATACTCAGGTGCTACTTTATCATTTGCTCTAATTACTGTAAATCCAGTTGAAGCAATTGCATTTGGAATTTCTTTATCAACAAATGCAATTCTTTCTAAATTAACCCGAACAGTTGAAAATAGTGTATCACCTTTTTGTACTATTTGTCTTGCCCTTGAAGAAGCAACAGACCAATCCAATTCTTGAATTTCAGATATTCTTTTTGCTGTGGAATTTATTGAACCAATGTCAATATAATTGAACTTTCCAAATTGCTTGCGAATATCAACGTTGCTCGTCCTTACACAAACTTCAGAAAGCTTTACAGTTGTCCATTTATCTTTTCTCAACTTCATGCTTCTAAACCTAATTGTTTGAGTTGAGAAAACAGATTATCTAAAGAAATATTGATATGTTTTTGCCCAGATTTAATATCGGCAATCAATTTTTCTGTGCTATGTTCAATCCCGCTTGAAGGTTGCTTCACATACAACTGCAAACTTAAATTGCCATTGTTCTCCAACACTTCTTTATTGCTCATAACTTTGGCAAAACCTTCGGCATCTTTAAATTTGCGGTATGCATCGCTGATCTTTTTTATGTGCTGCGGTTCAAGCCATGCATTGGTACGCTCAATGCGCAGTTCTTCCTTGGCGTCAATAAAAATAATTTTTCCTTTGCGTTCTTTCGGTTTTTTCATGCGGCACACCAGCAAACAGCTTTCCATGCTGCTGTTGTAAAACAGGTTTTTGCCAAGACCAATCACGGCATCAACATAATCGTTTTCAATCATGCGTTTGCGTATTTCCGATTCACTGTCTCTGAACAAAACGCCATGCGGCCAAAGCACCACACAGCGCCCGGTTTCGGGGTTCAGGCTTTTCATAATGTGTTGCTGAAAAGCATAATCGGCACATCCCTGCGGGGGCGTTCCCCATATATTGCGTTTGTACGGATCGTTCATCCATTTGGCCTGGCTCCATTTTTTTACGCTGTAGGGCGGATTGGCCATAATCACATCAAAGGTTTTCAACTCGTCGTTTTCCAGTATCTGCGGGCTGTCCAGCGTATCGCCCTGCACAATCAGAAACTCATCTACATTGTGCATAAACATATTTATGCGCGCAATGGCCGATGTAATCAGGTTCAGCTCCTGTCCGTACAATTTCAGAGTTCGGTATTCCTTGCCCTGTTCTTTCAAGTGCAATGCGGAACTCAGCAAAATGCCGCCGCTGCCGCAGGTGGGATCGTAAATACTTTCGTTGCTTTGTGGATCGGTAATCTGCGTCATGAGTTTTACCACCGTGCGGTTGGTGTAAAACTCGGCGGCGGTGTGTCCGCTGTCATCGGCAAACTTTTTAATCAGGTATTCGTAGCCTTCGCCCATAATGTCGTGCGGCACATTGGCAACGCTCAGATTCATTTTGCTGAAATGCTCAATCAGATCAAGCATTTTTTCATCACTCATGCGGCGCTTATTGGTCCATTGGGCATCGCCAAACACATCGTGCAGCATTTCAAAATTGGTTTTTTCAATACCGTTCAATGCTTTTTGCAAATGTGCACCCACATCCACGGTCTTCTTGCGCACGTCTTCCCAATGGCAGCCTTTTGGAATCTGAAAACGGTGATTTTCGGCAAATTCAGCATAACTTAAATCGCCATCGCTCTCTTCGAGCGCCAATTGATATTCTTCGTCCCACAAATCGCTGATACGTTTGAAAAACAACAGTGGAAAAATATATTGTTTAAAGTCGGCCGCATCAATCATTCCGCGCAATATATTGGCTGCGCCCCAGAGATAGTCTTCTAATTGTTTTTGAGTCATTTTGCTGTTTACAATTTCAGCTGGTAAAGGTAGAGATTATTGGGGAATGAGGGGAGAACAAAATCTTTTTCAAAAGAATTCTATATCGATCATAGAAATATTCGAGAAGTGTTGATCAGATGTATTTTGCTGTTTTTACAATCGTAGCGAATAAAGTAAGGACTTCTATATATCAGAACATAACAGTAATTACTTTATGTCTATTGTAATTTCTTTTCTGTTTGCATAATCCTGATAAAACCCCCACCCAATCCCAACAACAGCATTATTTTCAAAAATGATTGGGGTTAATTCATCCTTGTTTATGGCCCTATCATTTTCTTTTTCATCAGTCAGATACCAAAGAATTTCAATTGAATTGCCATCCTTATCCGTTTTAATGTCTCTACTATATGGATTACATATAACTGCTGATTTGTCTCTGATTGACCAATCTTTTGAGGAATATGTTTGAATTGACCTAACTCCACCCATTTTCTCAATAACAATTTCTTTCGTCATTCCAAGCTCTATGTTTAACAGGTTGTATTGATTATATGCTCTTACATCACTTTGAACAGGTTTTTTTGGTAACACTTGACAAAACGATGTTAGTGCAAGAATCATTACAGAAGAAATCAAAAATAGTCTTTTCATAATTCAATTTTAAAATGATTTTCATTATTGTTTTTCACACATTTACAAAAATACAAATATTTTCCAAATGCAACAATTGAATATAAAATTTCATTGAGAGCATGACTGGAGCAGGGCAGGTGAGTTGTCATGTCACGGATTACATCTCAGATTGCTAATTGGGGCTGCGGCATGGAAGGTACATCCGCATTTTACAAATTCAATCCATGCTCAATATTGCGCGACAGATCGCTGATAAACCGGGCCATGGGTGCGCCATCAATCACATCATGATCAATCAGAACGGACATTCTGAGTATATCCCGGATTTCAATGCTGTCATTTATCACAGCCGGTTTTTTAATTATGGAACTTACTCCAAAACATACAGGGTGAACTGATATGGGAATGAACCAGCCATCGACTTTCCCCATCATTCCCAACGATGTAAATGCCACATTTCCCATTTTTCTGAAGGCCAGCCGTGGGTGCCTGAGCAAATACCGCCAGAAATATCTTCGCAGGAATTTCGGAAGTGAATAGTAAATCCTTTCAAATTTTCGGGTTTTGCGCTGGAGCACTATTTCTTTATCTGATAATGAAATGTTTTTTGCTTCTGCAATCTGCATTGCTATTGAATCAATACTTCTTTCGTGTGCTTTTTCGATGATCAACGGAATGGGTACTTTTATTCCGTTTATTTCTTTCTCCACAGCAACAGACACATGAATATCATCGAAAATAATTTGTCTGTTTTTCCTCAAAAGATATGAGCCTGAAGCATCATATTTTTTCATTGTGCAGGCTATCACTGAAATCAGCCAGGCATTGAATGATATTCTGTTGACATGTGTTTTATTATACGCTCTGATTTTCATTCTGCTATCGGTAACATCAAACTCCATCAATCCGGTTACATGGTGTTTCTGCTTTCCGATTTCGCACACATCCATGCTGGCAATTCTTGAATCAGGGAATTTTTGAATCCTGTAATTTTTCATCGGCTCAGTCTTTTTCTGCATGATGCAAGGCTTGTTTCACAGTATACAACTTCAACATCATTTCCGGCATAACCATTTGAATGGAATTGCAATATGGGTTACATCCCACCCCCAAAAATACGAACATTTTCCAAACGTATCACTGTATTTTTGCGGTCAAGCGAATCCAGCGGGAATGACGCGTGACTATGCAACTCAAAGGTGCTTCTCGTGGGCTTTCTCCCTGGGGCTTTGCCCAAGGGCTAACATCTATAGCGCCGTCGGCGCATCCGATGGAGCTTCGCAGCTTTCATTATGCCTTCGGCTCTATGAGGCGTTGTGTCCGCCGCGGCGGATTCGCTGAAGAAAAAGTGGAGAGGCTGCGTGTATCCATGTCACGGATTATAAATCCGCGCCATGGGAATGCTGCGTGTATCCATGTCACGGATTATAAATCCGCGCCATGGGAATGCTGCGTGTATCCATGTCACGGATTGTATTCCGATCGCTGTCGGAACCGCGCCATGTTTGCTACGTTGCTATTTGCAGCTGTTTTTCTTTTTTCGTTTGCTGTGTTTGTTTTTGGCGGGCGCTGATTGCGTGCCTTTGTCGCTTTGGTCAACTGTGGTTTGTGTGGTGTTAGGTTGATCGGTTTTCACAAGGCGTACAAACCAGGAGTAGGGCGGAATATCGAATTGCTGAATGCCATATCCATCGGTCGATGGGTAAGAACTGTGCAGCCACATCTTTTTTCCCTGCACATTGATGGAGTCAACAATGCCGCAATGGCCCCAGGAGTGGTCGTGCCAGAACTGTACAAAATCGCCGCGCTTTACTTGTGTCCAGTCATCGATGGGAATACCGGCTCCTTTGCGGATGAGCGCATAATACACGCCTTTGGGCTCGGGCGAATTCTTTTCTATCTGCAAATAAAT
>Ga0209800_10002666_pt1 | contig 15303 bp, 17 predicted proteins | sample Higcelweek8metaG_FD_187174 | JGI IMG/M metagenome (GOLD analysis project Ga0209800, IMG submission 187174) | Freshwater pond sediment microbial communities from the University of Edinburgh, under environmental carbon perturbations - High... | ecosystem: Environmental > Aquatic > Freshwater >...
GATATATCTTTTTGCTAATCCTTTTAGATATGTCTAGCTATACAGGATTAGATATGTTTGTACATGGCGCTATACAATGCTTATGGACGTGGGTTCAATTCCCACCGTCTCCACCATATAAAATATATAGTTCTAAGTAGATGAAAGAGGTAAAAATTCCAAAGTTCGTTTTGTTTTTGTTCGGTTTTCTTCTCATAACAGCGAGTGTCTTGATAGGTATGCTCCTCTTAAATGAAGAGGATTGCGCTATTGAAAATTCAGAAACAGAAACCGCTGAGACGGTCGAAATCTCTGATATTAACGATAAATGTAAAGATGTTGATTTGTACGGGGAGTCTGGAGCTTTGAGAAATTTAGAGAATATAGAAAAAATAGAAAATGAGACATCATACGGAATTGTTATCACAGTCAGAGAGATGGATGAAAATGGTATAGAAACAGGAGATTGTAAGTTGTATATCACGGATTATATTGAAGAGGGACTGGGAGTCTCAAACAGTGATTTAGGTGCCTTATCAAAGATTGTTTATCTTGGGGAAGGAAGCGTTGCATATAATTACGGAAATGCTATATATACACAGAAGATAGAACAGGGAGCGAAGGTTGTTCTATTAGCCAATCAAAGTCTCGCCTCGGAGACATCTCTTGGTGAGAAAGGCGAAATTCTTCTTTTCGAGGGACCATTTCTGGTAGATAATGGAGAGAAGACAGGTATCTCTGAGACAGGGCAGTTCGTTTTTCTTGTTAACTTTACATTTGGTTGTGAACCAGATACTCCTCCAGAGTATTGTACTGGGATGTCGTCTTTATACAATGAATTAGAAGAAAAAGGTGTTACAGGTTGGTGGATGTATAAAGGTGCTCCAGACAAAGAAGTCGTCCACTTCTTAGAGGAATAGAAATTTATAGCAAGTTCGGTCTTTAGTTTATGCTCATACTCTTCAATATATCATCAACCTTTAATAACTCCTCTCCCGTTATTGCTGTATTAAAACCATAGAAATATGCCTCATATGGAATATTAGTCTCATCGGTATATGATAACCCCTCGAAAGTAACAATAACATTAAAACATGGAGCCTCAAAATAGTTATTCCCCTCTGTAGCGTCTAAATAAATCTTAGTAGCTATTCTTCTAACAGTTCTACCTAAAACCTCATACTCAACATATGGCATATTACTGAAATCATTAATATTCATAGGATCACCCATCTCATCAGCAGCAGCCTGAGCTTCAGCTCTAAATGCAGGATTATCATCTGCAAAAGCATAATATTCGCTACAACCAGCAAATCCAATACCATTAACACCAGCAAGATAGAACATGGAAGTATTACTTGCATTAAAAATCTTAATACCGGTTAAACCCTCGTAATCAGGTCCCGTTGAAAGATATTCAGAACCTTGACCATCGTAATATTCCTGCATAGTCCAACCAGTTGGTAGGGTAGCGGTAACAGTTTCTCCAGTAAATGTAGTTGTAGTTACAACCACATCCTCTTCATCTCCCGCTTCTGTTGTTTCTCCGTCTGTAGTATTTGTATCTTCAGATGTATCCGCCGAAGAATTCGTTTTACTCAAGAATGGAATCTGTATATATTCCTTCTCGTATGCAATATACAGGAGTAGACCAACAACAATTAACGAAAGTAATATTGCTAATACAACTAAGCCACCCTTGTTCTTTGGTTTTTGAGCAGGTTCTAGAGGAGGTTGTGGTATTGGTGGAGTAGGGGTTTCCATAACTGCATTTGGGACATTATCCATAATATATATTTATATAATTTAATTAGTATCCGTGCATGCCATTACGGTACAGATGACCTGACCATTACTACATGCGCATGAATTACAACCATCAGAAGATTTAAAAGTCTCGGAATCAGCATATGACCAACCAGCATATGAACATCGTGCTTTTTGTTGAGAAATGGTGTTGAAATATACAATGTAACTAATTAGACCAAGGACAATCGTACAAAGGGTAATACATAAACCAACCAGAAAATCGTGCTTCTTGTTCTCTTCCATATCTCCAGTATATATTATTTTCCTACAAAACGAGAGTACATTTCAAAGTATAGTCCTTCGAGAGCTAAAAGCTCTTTGTGAGTACCTTTCTCAAGGATAGTATTGTCCTTGATCAATATAATTTGATCTGCATTAAATATCGTACTCAGCCTATGTGCAATGATGAATGTAGTTTTTCCTTTACATGCCTTTTCGATGGCTTCTTGCAGCATCTTCTCTGATTTGGTATCTATTCTTGCTGTTGCTTCGTCTAAGATTAGGATCTTTGGTTCTCTAAGAAGTATTCGAGCCAAAGCGATGATCTGTCTTTGGCCTGCACTAATTTCATTGCTCTCAGTACTAATCTTGGTTTCTAAACCATTAGCTAAGGACTTGATAAATGGAGTTACACCCAAATCATCAAATACTTTTAATGCTTGTTTCTCTGTAATCTTAGGGTTATTGTATTTAAGATTGTTCAAAATGGTATCTTCAAACAAGAATGTATCCTGAATGAGGTATCCAATATTTTTTCTCAAAACTTCTAAATCCCATTCCTTAATATCTCTCCCATCGACATATATATTCCCATTATCTGTATCATACAAACGGGCAATGAGGTTAACAAAAGTAGTCTTTCCTGCACCAGTAGGGCCAACAATAGCAATGGTTTGCCCTGCATCTACTTTGAAGTTAACATCGGAAAGTACTTTTTCATTCTCGACATATGAAAAATCAACGTCTTTAAATTCAACCACTCCGTTTACACTCTCAGGAATATATGGGTGAGGAGTGTTTGAGATATCACTTTCGAGCTCCATGACATCACTCAATCGTTCGGCAGATGCCATTCCTGTCTTTATGGTTCTCCATATATCTGCGATGCTTGTGACCTGTTGTATGAGGCTCTGCATGTAAGAAAGAATTAGGATGACCGTACCAATGGTTATAATTTGTTTTGCATACAGATTTAGAGAAGTCATGAGCAAAACTGCTACAGCAATGACACTTAAAAGGGTAAGAATTGCCTTTGAAGATGCTGCGATAAGTGAAACTTTCTTAATTGTTGTGTAATATGCTTCCGTCTTTTTCTGGAAATTCCTAGTCCAACTTTTTTGTTGATTAGTAGATTGTATAGCGACAAAACCGTCTAAGGATTCTTGGACATTTGCACTCATATCGCCTTCCTTTCTCAGTGATTCTGAGATTGGTTTCTCGATTATTCTTCCTTGAATTATTATATATATGATCATAACAAAAGCACCTCCCAGCGAAATGAAGCCAATTAACTTACTTTGTAGGAAGATGGATATGAGAATGATGGCAATTGAAAAGACAATATCTAATAACCTTATGATTCCTTCCGAAAAGAACGAGCTTAATGCGTCCACATTGCCAGTTAGTCTTTGAATAATGTCTCCAGACTGATTGTCAGAAAAGAATTTGCTAGGAAGAGTTTGGATTTTGTTAAAGAGTTCTTTTCGAATATTGAAAAGAATGCTTTGACCAAGTTTACCTGTAAAGAAAAGTCTGATGTAACTTAAAACTAAGTATATTAATGCCAAGGCTACAAATATTAATGTTGTATGCGTTAATCCAGCGAGATCTTTGTTGGTTATATTTATATCTATAGCCTGTTTGAGTAGGCGAGGAAGTATGGAGTTTCCAAGAATAGTAGCTGCTAGAAGTGCTATGGATATTAATATGAATGGAAAGAGGTATGGTTTTACATGTCTTAATACGAGTTTAAGCCCTTTGTTGTAATCCACATTCCCATCTAATTGTAGGTTGTATCTTTGATTTTTACTCATCGTAATTACTTTGTGACAATTCAATTTCTCTATACAAAGAAGAAGTTTTTAGGAGTTCATCATGTGTACCCGATTCTGAGATTTCGCCTTCATCAAATATATATATCTTGTTACAATCTTTTAAAGAAGAAATCTTTTGACTTACAAGTATCATGGAAATATTTGGGTAGTTCTTTTTAATATTTTCAAATACTCTTCCTTCGGTATTTGCATCTAATCTACTGGTTATATCGTCCAATATGAGTAGGGAAGGATGATCTACCAATGCTCGTGCTATCATGATCCTTTGTTTTTGTCCTCCCGAGAGGTTAGATCCTTTTTCTCCAGCTATGGTTTTGTACCCTTTTTCTAACTTTTTTGTAAATTCATCTACGTCTGCAATTCTCGCAGCTTTGAGGATATCTTTCTCTTCGATATCTCTTCCAAATCTAATGTTCTCATATATTGTTTCATTTATGAGGAAATTCTCTTGGAAGCAGAAACCGATTTCTTTTCTTAGATCGTATGCTTTGTATTCCTTAATATCTTTCCCGTTAATTAATATCTCTCCATCGGTTGGTTCTACAGCTCTAAGGAAGTGCTTTAAAAAAAGAGTTTTTCCAGAACCAGTTAAACCCATTATTCCAATCTTTTGTTCCGTTTCTAAATCAAAGTTAATATTATTTAGAATATTTACACCTTCGTCTTCAAACGAAAGTTTTTTGACATGTATATCGTTTATTCTTTCTAGCGGCTCTTTTCCATCTTCAAAATCGATATCTCTATCCAACACATCGCTTATTCTTTGTAATGACGCCATGGACTGTCCAAGCATTGTTGCCATGAAGCTTAATGATACTAATGGCATTATGAAGATTAATACGTAGAGGTTGAAGGCAGAGATATCTCCAATTTGGAGTCTTCCAGCTATGGCTTCTTGTCCACCTATCTGGAGTATGAGTAAGGAACATATGTAAAAGAGGGCGCTGATGGCAGGTATTACCAAAGCGAATATCTTAGTTACATCTATTCCAAGCTTTCTTGAGAGTATATTTTGAGTTTTGAATTTTTTGATTTCAGTTTTTTCTGCTACAAAGACTCTGACAAGCATGGATGCTTTTATATTTTCATTTATAACCTTGTTTAGGCTATCTCTTACCTTTTGTATTTCTTTAAATATCTTGAACCTGTTCTTTATGACGAGGAATAGTATTGCTACAAAGGCAGGAACAGCTATGACCACATAGGTAGCTAATTTGGCATTCAGTGAGAACATCATTATTACACTGCCTACTAGTAGGACAATTCCTGTTATTGCAAAAGCGATTGCCTGTATGAAGGAGGATTTTACATAGTTAACGTCACTGAGTATGACGGTAAGAATCTTTGAAGGTTTCTCTTTAACCAAGTAGTTGTAGTCCTGTTTTAGGACTTTTTCCATTAATCTGTTTCGAAGATCAGTACCTATCTTCTCTCCCAAGAGAGCAAAAAGATAGTTCTGGAGGAGAGAGGCAACTGGAGAGAGTATGGCTAGTGCCCCAACGATTATGTAGAAGATGGTTGGAATTGCTAGAGAGGCTTGGTATTCATTTATTACACTAGAGACTATCTTTGGTATGGCTAAATTTTGGAGATTTAGAAGAACTAGGAATATGAATGAACCTAGGAAGAGTAATATATATTCTTTCCGAGTTGCGTATTTTTTAAGAACTTTAAAAGGATTCTTTTTCTGCATAGGTCATCATTATACTCTGAGTAGGGTGGCGATTAAATATCCTGCTACAGAAGTGATTACGGATACAGAGGTTCCCCAGATTATGTCTATTATGGTAACGGACGTAGGCCAATTTTTTAATGTTGCGAGATTGGTTAGGTCATATGTGGAGTATGAGAGCATTCCAAAGAGGGCTCCAAGGAAGATGGTTTTCCATATGTTTTGTGATTCATATCCAGGTAATACGGCAAAGATGATTATTCCTACTACAAAGATAAGGTAGAAGATTAATGCTGGGACAAGTTTTGGTTTTGAAGCCATGAGGTGTCCGATTTTGGTTGAATAGAATTTTGTAGCTACAAATTTCAGCCAGATGAAGTCTATTGCAAAGAAGACTAAAAAGGTAAGGAGGTATAGATAGATGTATGTCATATTAATGATACTAAGATTATATCCCTATATTACCATTTTAAAGAGATCTTTTTTTGAATAGGAACTTGTGATAAAAGGGTTGAGAGCCAGAATAATCAGTGATGTATTGAGAAAGGGGTTTTTCGTAAGAAGGGTGGGGAATTTTTACTGTAAATAATTCAATTTTAAACCCTAAGGCATCTTCAATGTATTTAATTTGTTCTTCCAAGTTTGAGATATAGTCGACCTCGTACAGATAGTAAATATTAGTACTACATTGCAACTTGTAGAAATGATTGTCTGGGGAGGTGGACATTATGCCAACCAGTTTAACTTCCTCAACGGAGTCAGGAATATTAAAGAGATTTACAATTCCAATGAAATCAACATCAAAACGATCTAAATGATTAACCCGAAAAGTTTTTTTCATAATTAGTATATCCTACTAAGTAATACGGAGAGGGCGGGATTCGAACCCGCGATAGGTTTTAACACCTATGACTCGTTAGCAGTGAGTTCCCTTCGGCCTCTCGGGCACCTCTCCATAGAACGTTGTAATTATAATCTATTTAATCCATTTGTGCTACAATAAACTATGTATTACGGAATCCATGCATCCTCAGCAGGAGGAATAGAAAACACCATAAAATTGGCTCAGAAATATGGAGTCAATGCTATCCAAATAATGCCAACCATACCAATGAGATGGGCGACCAAACTCTTACCAGAAGAAATGACATTGAATTTTGTTAATGAATTAGAGAAATCAGATGTAAAAAAGATCCTTCTACATGGGATATATCTCACAAACTTAGCCCGAGAAGACAAACAAATGTTCCACTTGGGAAAGATGGGATTAGTTGTTTACTTAGACTTTGCAGAAAGAGTAGCGAAGGAGATTAAGAAGAGGGATATGGATGCAGAGATATTGGGAGTATGTTTCCATCCAGGCGCACAAAAAGAATTGTCATACGAAGACAGTATGGAACGAATATCATATGGAATACAATGGGTATTGAATGAGGTGCCGGGCAAGCAGAAACTTCTCATAGAGAGTACTGCGGGAACAGGGGGAACACTCGGCAGAAGTTTTACTGAACTTGGAATCTTAAGAAACAAAGTAGAAAACAAAGAAAGGGTGGGGTTTGTCATAGATACTGAACATACATATGCTGCGGGATATGATTGGGTGAATAATCTTGATGGAGTAATGGAAGATTTGGATAGGGAAGTAGGAATAGAAAATATAAAGGCAATACATTTGAATGATTCTGCAGTAGAATTAGGAAGTAACAAAGACAGACATGCTAATCTAGGAGAAGGAAAGATAGGGGAGGAAACCATTAAAAAGATCCTCCATGAATCCAAGTTTAAGGAGATGCCATTCATAATGGAAACGCCCGGATTAAAAGATCCCGAATCTACACTTAAAGAAGTAGAAACATTAAAAAAATTAATTAATTAAAAATATTATGACAAAGAATCTAAAGACCAAGCTAACAAATTTCCTCAAGCAAACCCCAAGCCCTAAATTGATGTTAGTTATAACGGGTGGAGTTATTTTGGCTCTGATTGCCTACATCACTATATTACTTCTATCCATGAGATAGCGTTGGAAATAAATCTCAACGAAAATCAACAAAAAGCTGTCCAATATACCCAAGGGGATCTTCTAATTATCGCTGGTGCTGGAACTGGTAAAACAGCCGTAATTACCCAAAGGATCCTGTACCTAATTAAAAAATGCAATGTAAAACCATCTGAGATATTGGCGCTAACGTTCACCGAAAAAGCGGCAGCCGAGATGCAAGAGAGAATAGACAAGGAAATGGAGTATGGGTATGAAGAGCCATGGATATCTACATTTCATTCGTTCTGTGATGGAATATTAAGGGAAGAAGGTTACAATATGGGATTGGATGGAGGCTATTCATTAATGACAACCGCCCAATCATATATATTCCTTCGAAAGTTCTACCATGACCTTCCGCTCGATACTCTAAAACCAAGAGGGCAGGTCACTAAAACATTGAATGATATATTGAAACACTTCTCCAGGTTACAAGATGAAGACGTCTCTCCAGAAGACTATATTAAATTTGCCAAAACTTTGCCTAAGAATACGGATGAACAGAAAGCAGACTTCCAAAAGTACAAAGAGCTTTCTGAAACGTACAAAGTGTATTCGGAGCTTAAAATGCAAGAATCAAAAGTAGATTTTGGAGATTTAATTATCCTAACATTAAAGCTATTCAGAGAAAGGCCGAATGTATTAGAAAAATACAGAAAGAAATTCAAATATATTCTTGTAGATGAGTTCCAAGATACCAACTATACCCAAAATGTATTGGTGAATATCCTGACATTAGGATTAGATGAAAGTAAGAAAGGGAAACAAAGGCCACTGTTAACAGTAGTAGGGGATGATGATCAAGCCATTTACAAATTTAGAGGTGCCGCCATATCGAACATCCTTCAGTTTAAAGAAACATATCCCGATGCTATGGAAGTTGTATTAACTGAAAATTACAGATCAAGGCAGGAGATCTTGGACGCATCACTTACACTGATTAGGAAGAACAATCCGAACAGATTAGAAGTAACAGAGAAGATAGACAAACGATTGGTGGCAAAGGGAGTATTTGAGGGTGATGAAAACGTCGTAAACCTCATAGCCGCTGGGAATGAAAGCGGAGAATCAGAACAGGTGGCGGATGAAATTGCAAAACTTACAGGTTTTGGAGAATATGCAAAACCTGTCGAAGGATCCGAAGTATTTGATGAAAAAGGGCAATCATCTTTTGTAAAAGGTGATAGTGGGAAGCAGCCTTTGAGATTTTCTGATATTGCCATATTGATTAGAGCCAATTCCCATGCAGAACCATTTGTACAAGCATTAAGAAGTATGGGAATTCCATACAAGCTTGGAGGTTCGAGAGGGTTGTATTCAAGACCGGAGATTCAGAACTTAATAGCTTTCCTGAAAGTATTAGTAGATTACTCTGACGAAATTGCGATGTACAAACTACTCGCTATGTCTGTGTGGAAATTAACGCCAAGGGAGTATATGGATATTAACAGATTGGCGAGGGAGGAGAGAATAACCTTGTTCGAGGAATTGGAAAAGCTTTGGGATATTAAACTTGGGCAGGAAGAAAATGCTGATATCCAAGAAGTGGGGGATATTGAGAGTCCAATAATTGAAAAGATATTTAATGCTGATTCCATCGCGGGAGTTACAAACCTCTTAACGATATTGCAGAATAGTATATTAAAGGTAAAAGATAATCGTCCTATGACAGAGATCTTGTATGAATTTGTTAAATCTAGCGGATATTTAGATTCATTTGTAAATGAAGAGAGTGCGGATGGATTATTTGCGGTCTCAAATATCCAAAAATTCTTTGAATCAATTAAAAAGTATGAAAAGGACAATCCAGATTCAAATATATATGAGTATGTAGACTTCATTGAATATTGTATGGAAGTAGGGGAATCCCCCGTTGTAGATCAATCCGAGTTAGAAGATTTTAATGCAGTAAATATCTTGACTGTACATGGAGCCAAGGGCCTTGAGTTTCCAGCAGTCTTTTTGGTAAATCTGGTGGCTCAAAGATTCCCATCAAGAAATATGAGTGATTCAATACCAATGCCAGAGGATTTGATTAAAGAGATGTTGGACAAGAAGATGAGCCAGGAAGAGGCACATGTCCAAGAGGAGCGAAGGCTTTTCTATGTTGGAGCTACCCGTGCGAAAGAAAAACTGTATCTTTCCGCAGCTAGCTTCTATGGGGACGCTAAAACAAAGAAAAAACCGAGTGTATTTTTGTATGAAATATTGGATAGAGATGTAGCAGATGAGTTTAATTTTGAGAAAGGGAAGGTGAGTATTGAGGGGTATGAAGAGAAAGACAACCTTTCAATTGTTCCAAAGGAAGTAAAAATCGAATTAATGAAGAATTTTAGCTACTCACAGTTGGATACATATGAATTATGCCCACGAAAATATGAGTATGCATATGTATTAAGAGTGCCACAGAAACCTAATGCGTCTTTATCATTTGGAACAACAATACACAATACCTTGAAGGATCTCTATACATTACTTAAAACATCGAAAGAGGGAATAGAGGGAATTGTTAGTGAACCAACATTGGAAGATCTCTTAAACTCATACAACAAGAATTGGGTAAGGGCAGGATATGACAATACTAAACATGAGAATATGAAAAAAGAGCAGGGGGAGAAAATGCTAAAGAAATACTATGAAAGAATATATTCCAACGAAGAGAGGCCTTTGAATTTAGAGGAATCATTTGTAATGCACCTAGGAGAGAGCACATTCGCGGGGAAGATAGATAGGATTGATTTTGTAGAAGAGATAAATGGGGTAAAACAGGTATGTATTGTGGATTACAAAACAGGGAAGGTTAAAAAGGAAGATGATATTAAGAAGGATTTACAGTTGTCACTTTATGCAATATTTGTTGAAGAGAAGTTAGGATACAAAGTAGTTGCAGCACAATATATTTTCTTGGAAGAGGGTGTGAAAATAGAAGCAGATATATCATCTAAACGAAGAGAAAAAGCCAAGGAGAGAATGGTCGAGATTATTGAAAATATAAAAGCCAGGGACTTTCATGCAGAACCGGACATGTTTAAATGTAATATGTGTGACTATCGCACAGTTTGTGAATTCGCCAAAACCTAACGTGATATAGTATAATATCAGCTATGAATATTGTAGAAACAATAAACAATTTATTCGTTCACAAGGCCTACGCGTCTTTGGGTACAACTTTAAACGACCAGTTGAGAGATGTACAAGGGCAGGGAGTAGATGATACGAAACTTGTTACTGCGATTGTAAATATTGCAACCCCAATAGCAGTTACTGCGGTAGTGCTTTTATTGGTATATGGAGGTTTTATGCTCATGACTAGTAAGGGTGATCCGGACAAACTTCAAGAAGCCAAGCAAATAATTACTAATGCAATCATAGGCTTCGCGGTAATTTTATTATGCGTAGCAATTTTACTATTAATTTCTGATACATTAAACTTAGGAATATATGGATAAACTATTAGCAGCTGTGAATATATCGGGATTAAGTTCATGGGTTAATAATAACCTTTATAGTGATAAAGATGCTCTTATCTCAGGAAAGATCACAACAGCAATAAACTTCTTTGTCGCATTCTCCGCTGTTGCAGCTATTATCATGTTAGTTGTCGCGGGGTATATGTTTATAACCTCAGCTGGAGATGCGGATAAAGTAGAGAAGGCAACGAAAACGGTGAGTGCTGCTATCATTGGAATGGTAATAGTTTTTGTAGCAACTATTCTTGTGAAGTATGTACTTCAGGTAATATCTGGAGAGTAGTATTGCATGTTGTCGTTCGTTTTTATATAATTGGTACATAAATTAATATATTTAATCGTTCTATGAAGACTCCAAAAATATTAGCAACCGCAGCTTCAGTGGTTTCTGGCTTGTTCTTAGCATCCGCAACTTATGCTGATGATGCAAATACATATATAAATGAATTAATTGGTAGAGGGACAGGAACAGGACAAACAGACTTAATGCAACTAATCTACGGTATTATTAACTGGGCCGTTGGAATTGCAGCTTTGGTATGCGTTGTTATATTGATTGTAAGTGGTTACAAATATATAACTGCAGCAGGTGATGAAAACAAAGTTGAAAGTGCAACAAAGACTCTAACATTCGCAATAATTGGTTTAGTTGTCTGTTTTATTGCAGTCATCTTAGTCAAATTTGTTGTAGGAAGTATTATAAAGTAGTTTATACTTTATAGTTAACCAACTTAAATCTTCAGACAAAGATATGATAGTCAACCTTGATCTTTTAAACGGTACAAGCTTCGAAAATCTACAGGATTTCTTGTATTTCGTAATTAACTATGCAATCACAATATCTACAATCTTAGCTGTTGTATCTTTGATACTATCAGGATTTAGATATATGATTTCATTTGGAGATGAAAAGAAGATAAAGGCGGCTACAAGTTCTTTGATCTATTCGATAATAGGATTGGTACTTGTATTTATAGCCCCAACAGTTATAAAATTTGTTATTAATACAATATTAAAAGCATAATGAAAATAGTAAATACATTTCTCCTCGCGCTATCTACATTCTTTTTAACATCTCCGGTATTTGCAATTAGAACAGAAGGAGGGAGTGAAGGTGAAATCGTTACTGATACATCGATTACTTCAGAACCACCTAAGCTTGATGCAGGGATTGATAGTATCATAAGCAGTGTTATGAAATTAGTGTTTCCAATGGCAGGGTTGGTATGTGTCGTCTTCATTATAATAGGTGGCTATACTTGGATAGCATCTGCAGGGGATCCTGCAAAGGTAAAACAGGCTCAGGGTACATTGACTTGGGCGATAATAGGACTCATTTTCGTTCTCATAGCCGCCCTCATAATTAGTACCGTCACAGACTTCTTGGCTGAATAAATCTCTTCTCAAAGATAGTGTATAATTGGGTATGGTCAAAAAGCCCCGAATTTTGTTACAACTTCTTTTAGTTGCGGTATTAAGTATATATACCTTTTCTTTGTTTACCCATCCAATCTATTCAGATGAGGCTTCTGATTTGCAACAACAGATAGATGCTAAGAACCAAGAGCTTTTACAAAAGCAAACAACTCTTTCAAGTATAGAGGCGAAGATAAAAGAAATAAGTGGAAGTAATAACTCTGTAAGTCAGAAAATTGTCTTAATTAATGCTGAGATTACAAAGTTAAATGATAGTATTGCGCAAACAGAGGGTGCGCTAAATGCAAAGATAAAGGAGATAGAAGATAAGCAAGCATTAATAGAATCAAAGAAGACAGAGATGGATAAGCTGTCGACTGATTTGTATATACGATCTAGATATAGGATGGCTACATTCTTCTTGTCTGGTAATGATTGGGATACATTAGTTAAGGAATTTTTCTTAAAACAGAATAGTATTTCTACTTTAAAAAATGAGGTTGAAGCAATTAATGGTGAATTTAGTAGCTTGGCTGAGAGTAGGGCGGAATTAGAGACACAGAAAGCATTATTAGGTGCTCAAAAGAAAGATATGGATGATTCTTATGCGTTGTTGGCGACTGAGAAAGCTAAACTGCAATCAGAATTAAATAGCCAATATTCCACTAAAAATAGTTTGACCAAAACAATTGGAAATTTGTCAAAGGAAATCTCGCAGCTTCAACAGTTCTTAATAGTTGCTAAATCCGGTGGAACGATTATAGATGCAAACACAGTGCCTAATAGCTCTTCTGATCCCGCATCCTCACTTGCATATTTTAGGAGTAATGCACCTGGAGGGTCTTTTGCAGTCTTTGCATTTGGAGCATACACGCATAGAAATGGTATGAGCCAATGGGGAGCAAGAGCAAGGGCTGAGGCTGGGCAAACATATCAACAAATCTTGGCAGCTTACTATCCTGGGAAGACCTTTGGAACCGGTACCATTATAAATAAGTCATCAGGCGCAAGTGAAGCAATCATGACCAATATTTCTACTACCACATACGGCACTCTCAACTTCGAAGATGATTATCTATTAAGGCTTAATGAGATGCCAGAGAGTTGGGATATGCAAGCATTAAAAGCTCAAGCCATAATTGCTAGAACCTTCGCTATCAACTATACAAATAATGGACAATCTTCAATCTGTACAACAGAATCTTGCCAGGTAATTGGTGATGGACAAAAGACAGGCCCCTGGGTTGAGGCGGTACAGTCCACAAGGGGAATTGTACTTACAGATTCTGCAGGAAAGGTGTTCTCTGCTCAATATGCAGCAGTACATGGAGGATGGGGCAATGGAATGGGTTGGGATACTACTACGGGAACAGGAGATTATACAAACTGGACAGCCAATGCTTGGGAGAGTATATCTGGTGTAAGTTGGTTCTACAAAACATGGTTTAGAAAGGGTTATGCTTTAAGCGGAAGTGATTGTGGTCATACACCATGGTTATCTAATGCTGAAATGGCAGACATCTTGAATGCGTATTTGCTCTGGATTAGTAATGGAAAAACCTCTAGCGACCCGAGAATCGTTTCAACAGATGTGTATAAGTGCTGGGGTCAAACAGCAAATCCATATAGCATGACAGAACTTAGGAATATGGTCTCTAACCCTGTAACATCGGTATATAGTGCAGTTTCTGCAAACTCCAATGGAACCACTACTTCCATATCGTTTAACACGAATAGGGGAATAATATCTATGTCGGGTACTGATTTCAAAGCTATCTATAACATGAGGGCTCCTAGTTACCTAAGTATTCCTCAAAATAGCTTTGTGAATATCAACATAGAATATAAATAAACCTTGTTCTATCCCTCATTCTATGTTATCGTTATATCATCAAACATATGACTACTAAACAAGAATCAAACAAAATACCAAAGAAATTTAGGAATTTTAAAAAATCATTCATGGAGAATATTACTCTTAAGAATGATCATTCCTTCAAGTCTTTTCCGAAGGGATTGAAATTCCATGGCCAAGAACAAGAAGAACAGGTTATCTTGGTCATAAGATCACATTGGATTGTATATTTACCTCAGGTTCTCTTAGCTATACTTGTTTTGATCTTACCTTGGATATTAGCTGCAATTTCTGCGGACATATTTAAAAGTGCAGTAATATTCTTAGCATTACTAATTACTTCATTGTTAATCGCGGCTAGTATATTAGTTTCTACAATAATCAAATGGTATTACAACGTAGACATGATTACGGATCAGAGAGTAGTGGATTTGGATTTCCCAAATGTGATGGCTCATACAATGACAGAAGCCCAGTTAGAGCACATTGAAGATGTAACTCAGAAACAGTTGGGTTTACTTGGGAGTATATTTGATGTAGGTACGGTATATGTACAAACTGCAGGTTCGAATCAAAACATTGAATTCACGAACATTCCAAGACCAAGGGATGTCCAAGAAATATTGTCGGACCTATTAGAATCTAAAGAAAGCGGAGAAATATAATGGATAATGACATAAACGGTATGCTAAACAACTTAGGAAAGAATCCACTAGGAGGACTCTCAGTTAACGCGGCTACTCTTTTGAAATTCCCATTAGTCTTGGTACTTTTCGGTAACGTTCTCTTCGCCGCTTTACTATTCCTGAGATCCAGAATATTAGCAGACACATTTGAGTCTTCCAGTATTGGTATCATCAAAGCCATAATCACCATATATCTCATCACTACAATAATAGGTAGCATAATCGCTGTACTATTTCTTTTAGTTGGATAATTATGAAAATTACTGCTCAACAGTTCATCTCGAACAATAGGGAGAAAGGTACTTTTGTTACCATCTTAAA
>Ga0209800_10002668_pt1 | contig 15301 bp, 9 predicted proteins | sample Higcelweek8metaG_FD_187174 | JGI IMG/M metagenome (GOLD analysis project Ga0209800, IMG submission 187174) | Freshwater pond sediment microbial communities from the University of Edinburgh, under environmental carbon perturbations - High... | ecosystem: Environmental > Aquatic > Freshwater >...
TAAATAATCTTCAAGATTGTCCTATGTGAGATGATTGGAATTGAACTGCTTGTATTCCTGATTCTTTCACTAAACTTTTACTACATTTTGATGGTAATGTAATTAATTATTGAAGCAATACGTGAATTTTGACCGATCAGATTTCCGCCTATACTTGATGAATATTCTGAACTGCAAGAGCATATAATAGTAATAATAACAGTATTGTTAATGTGCCAGATTCTGATGATTGGAGTTTTTGAACTGGTGATTATACTATTGAATCATGGATATATATTAAGTGAGCTTACCCATCACAATATTTTTGAATATTTTCACAGTGGTGAAATTCTGAAGCCTTTCAATTTTTTATTAATTCTAACTGACAATTAATATCATCCACTGAAGACACGAGTGCTGTAAGAAATGATAAAACTGTAGCTATTGTCAATTGAGTAGTATGACTTAACTGATGGCATCATATTACCACCACATATACGAGCTATGATAATAAATATAATATATTCTTGGATTGAAAAAAAATAGATTCTTATACTAGAACAAACTGAGCACTTAGAAATTCAACATCTCCAGTTCGGATATGACAATTACAATGTTGAGCTTATGCGATTTGCTGGAGTTATGCTACAACAGTTTATTTAGATGAATATCGCATTAGTAAATGAGTAGCACGCTGGACAACTGATTTTACACCTCCTACAAGACAATATTAAACAGAATGAAAAACAACAAAAAAATTATTCTCCACGACACCTTCTTGTACAAATGATGATGAGAGCGCCTAATTATTCTAATGGCAAAAACTCTAAATTCTGATTTGGCGACTTGATTCTTTGCCAAGTGATGATTTGACCTGAAAGAGTTTAAATTTGAAGGAAAAACTTATGAATGTTCAACTGATATCAAAAATAAATTATTAAAAATTCCGAAGTATAAATTGGATTTTTTCACAAAAACCAAATTCTTAAGAGATTATGAAACTGTAATATTAAGTTGAGATTGTCTCGAGGCAGTAAGGAATTGTAGTAAATGAGCTAAGAAATACTATTATTGTCATACTCCACCGAGGTATATTTTTGATCAGAAAGAGCAATATATGGCAAAGGTTGGATTAATTGGAAAACTTGGCTTTCTATTACTGACTTGGGTTTTTAAAGTCTCGTATCTTCATAATCTGAGTAAAATCGATGTAATATTTTCTAACTCTCTAAATACTCAGAAAAGATTAAAACAATTCACTTGATACAACAGTATAATCATTAATCCGCCAGTTGATATTAGTTTTTTTAAACCATCTGATGTTAGATGAGATTATTATCTTAGTTATTGAAGACTTGCGAGTATCAAGAGGATTGACAGAATTGTTGATTCTTTCAAAAAAATGCCAGATAAGAAACTAATTCTCACTTATTGAGATAATCATCCAGAGAAAGATAAAATACTCAAATCTATTAAGAATTATCCCAATATTACAGCAATTAAATCGCCAAGTGATGATGAACTTAAAAAATTAATAAGTGAAGCGATTGCGACAATATATATTCCAATAGATGAAGACTTCTGAATGAGTCCCATAGAATCAATGGCTTGTTGAGTGCCAGTTATTGGAGTTAATGATTGATGATTAAAAGAAACTGTAATAAATTGAAGAACTTGAATTCTTATCTCTCCAAAAGCTACAATAGAAGAATTAATAAATGCAGTACAAGAACTTACACAAGAAAAAAGCCTGCAGATGAAGGAAGATTGCATCATGCAGGCTAGTAATTTTAGTCTAGATAAATTCAGTGAAAGAATTCTAGATAATATCAAATAATTATTTTGAGACTCTCTTCTCATTGTACTCATTAACGAAGTTAGTGAGCATTGGAGGAGGATTTTTTAATACCCTATTAGAATAATTGATTATCACTCAAGTAGTAAGGGCGGTTGATCACTCAGTTCATCTAACATAAGTTCTATTTTGAGATAGATTTTCACTATTACCATATAGACTTCACTCTACTATTAATTGTTTTTCAGTCGCTCAATTGCTTGATCATATTTCTCAGCTCATTACTAGGAATACTCAAGAAATTTTTGAAACATTTTTGGCTACTAGAATATTTCCATTTTTTACCACAAATGCCCAAGATGAGTCTAATCATAGATAAGAAATATTTCTATTAATTATCAAATCTCAATTTTCGATTACAATTGTTTTAATTCATGATAAGAATATATCAGAAGCATTATAATCAATAATTAAATTCTTGTTTTTGATTGTTCTAATATTACCATTATCACCAACTTGAGCTAATTGATTAAAATCATTAATATCGCTAATAATAACATCGGAAAGATTATTATTCTTGGTCAAATCAGCAGTATTGATTTGTGAACCTTCTTTAGCATTTATCTCGTTAATTTTGTTATTAAAATTTGAATCAGAAACAATATCAGAAGTCATACTTGATAGGTTTTGTCATAATCTATTTCTTGCATTTATCGAAGTAGTAGTGAAGTTTCATTGAGCAAGTTTATTTATGTAATTGCCAACTACGTAATTTACGTCAAATCATAGCGGATTATAGATATATGCATTTCATCATGAAACATTTGATACAATATTTTTTGTAACTCTTATTGGCATTGCTTCCTCAATATATCCAAGATTAACATAAAAAACATTATTTCATTGACTAGGATAAATGGCCGAAATATCAGTATCTCTATAGATTTCAGAATTACTTAATTTTGAGGTATTTCATTTGAAATAAGTAATTTCATTCCCATCAAAAAGTTTAATGGTTGCTGGATAATTCACTGTTTTGTATACAATATCTATAAGTTTACCTGATCAATCATATACTTTATGGTCTAGGAAATCAACTCTTCATATTCATACTCAACTTGGCAATACATAAATTTTACCAGTTCAAGATATAATACTATTTGCTTTATTAACAATTCAAGCTGGTTGTCATCCAAGATACAAATTAGCAGAACTTTCAAATCTTATCTCATCTTTATCAGTAAATAGAGGCACCCCATCTCAAGCAATTATTTTATAGCTAGATAGTGCAAAATATGAATTAACTACTCATGGATTAGTAATAGTAATTTTTCAAGGTCAATTCTCTCATGGATTAGTTTTTGTCATTAGACAATTCACACACCATGGTGCATTAGTATCACATGTTTCATCTTGTCACTTCGCATTTGGTTTTTGGATTATTCAATCTCAACAATATGAATTAATTCAACTTGATCAACCTCATCATCATCCTCAGCCACCACCTCATCATCATCCTCAGCCACCACCTCATCAAGTAGTGTAAGATGCTGCACAACTTCATCACGATAATCATGCGCAACTCCAAGTATAGGTAGTTGTTGATCAAGAAGTTACTGGTACAAAATTAGACACAATAGCTCATACTGGACATAATCATGTAGATAGAGCGGTCAATGGACTTGACTGAACTCATACTGTTGGTCAAGGTATACATCATCATCCACCTCATCAAGTAGTGTAAGATGCTGCACAAGCTCATCCAGATATTCCTCAACACTCCCAGGTATAATTAGTTGTAGTTCAAACTACCGCAGAAGCAAAATTAGAAACCGTTACTCAAACAGGACATAATCAGACAGAAGCAGCCGTAAGAGGAGAGGTTTGAGCTCATACCGTTGTTCAAGGTACACACATTCATCATGATCAACCAATCGGCAAACAAGAGGCACTACATCATCAAGCTCACCAACCAGTTTTAGATAAATCAGCTGGATCACATGTTTCTCATTCTGCAGTATCAAGAATTCAATCTCAACACCAAGTTACTTGATAATATTTACATTCTAGATGATTAATATCGTCTGTTGTACTTGGATAATCATTAGAATAATCGTAGCTTATATTGTATCTAATTCAGAAATCATAATTACTTCAAGTAGATCTTATAGCTGGATGATTAGCAATTTTCCGTCATGTAATTGGATTATTTCTTGTTGAATCTGTTGATAATACTTCTAAACCTTCTCAATTATTGATTGTAAAATTTTTATTATAAACTGATTGATTCCATTTGAATGGAGATCAAGAATCTAAATAAGAAGGGTTTTCAAAATCTACAACATAATTATTAAGATATACACTTCTTCAGCTATTATTATAGAATTCATCATAGAAATGATAACCTTGATTATATCTCACTGTTCAATAAAAAATCTGATCACATCTTGGAAAAGCTGCGAAAGTGGAATTAGCTATAATTAATCATCCGATTAATACTAATAATTTTATAATATTTCTCATATTTATTGTCTTCAGTTACCAAATTGAGTCTTAGGAGTTCAGTTTCATCAATTATCTCCATACGAATCTCTAGGAAAATTATATAATCTCTTATTTGTACTATACCCAAACTTATAAATAAGTAAAGCGAAAGTAAGAATTACCAATAGTCAAATTAAAGTATATAGGATTTTTTTATTCATATTTATGAATTAATTATTAACGACCTCAACCTTGAGTTCAAGGAGTTCAACCTCATCATGCAGCTCAAGCCAATCTTTCTCAAGGATTAGTAAAAATTGATTTACCTATACCTCATTTTGGATTTGTAGTTATTCATCAAACTCCAATAGTTCATTCCGTACTTTCATTTTGCGTTAATGCTGCTGTGGTATATTCCAATGTTCAGATTTTTGGAAGACCAGTTTCTATTTCTTTTGCATCAAATGAAAATTTGATATTACTAATCATATATGCAGAGTTAAGACATGTATTCCATCTTACAAAAGATAAATTAAAACCTCATTTTAATCAATGTTTATTTTCTCACTTGAGCACTCATTTGATGAACTCTATTTTTCAAGCATCATCTTTGATTCATCTCATTTGACTTAATAGTTCACCAGAATCTTTATTTGCTTCAAGTTTTGCAAGAATTTGGTCGAATTTTGAAACCAATACAGTATTAGGAATTTTATCAACGAATTTGTTTCTATATTTTTGATCATCAATTACACATTGAGCTCAGTCATGAATCTCTTCATCTCAATATGTAGCGATAACATTATGAAATGTTCTTCTTCATTTTGAATCCATTTGTGTGAAATTCTGGAAGATTATAGCGTCTTTCTCAATTCTGAACTTCTTTTCTTTTTGTTCTCCTAGTTTATTAATTTTGTTATAAGAAGTGTAGTATGTATCAAAGTTATTTCTTAATTCTTGTTTTTCTGCTTCGTCTTTGATTTCAAAAAATCTAATTAAATTCTCTTCTTCTGCTTTTCTTATGGCACGACTTTCAATTAGTGACATATCTTTATCTTTGATATCTCAGATAGTGAAGTCTTTCTTTAATCATAATCTTTTTCTTTCTGCGTTTGCCCAAGTATTATCTTCGTGTAGTTCTTTGAATAATCTAATTCTCCAATCTCAAGCAGTTAATCATAATATTGATTTCATAGCCTTTTCTTTCTCAGACGTATCGTCTTTGATTACATTCATAAAATCTATGATCTGTTTACCTTGAGATTTTGGAAGCTCTTTTGCAAAAACTGATAATTTATTCCATGCATCATCAAGATTTCCAGTTTTATACATATCTGCAACAGAATTCTGGAAATTGATAAAAGATTTTTTATATCTTAAACTATTATTCTTTTCGAATAATTTATTCATTATTTCTGTAATTTGTTTTTTGTTTTTGAATTCACCAAGACTTCAAATATCTGCAAGTGTTTCTTTTGTGGATCTAACAATAGATGGTTTTCTGTGAAGATTTTCTGTAATTTTTGTTTTGTATTCTGATTTTTCTGTTTCTCAATTGAATGATAGACATTCTTCTGATGATGTATTATCAGAAATATATGCTTTAATTATTGAATCTACTTTACCTGATATATAGACTTTATTGCTAACTTCTTCGATTTGAACTTCGTCTCATGCATAGAAATTCCTTAATTTTCCTGTATATTCATAAACACTATATTTTTGTCCTTCTTTTTCAAGAACTGCAGATTTTAAATTAAGTTTTGCTAGTTCTTCATTAGTCGCTTCAACTCAATTATTAGCAGCTCCGCTGAGAGCCTTATTTTGGTCTGCTTTTCTCACTTTTTCTGATTCCTCTTCGAATTTTTGTGTTCTTGTTTGGAAGTTGATTCATATAAAACTTGCTAGAGTTGCAGGATTTAGAATAGAAAATAACATTCCAATAGTTATTCAAGAAACATTCCATCATTTGTTCTCTCTGTATAATTCATTTGATACAAAATTAACAGTGGAAGTTTTTAGATGATTTAATAATCTTAAATCCAACTCTTTATTTCCTGTTTTATAATCATTATAATATCACTCAAATACATTAAGTATCTCTTTTAAATTCTTTTTTGCCTCCTCGTTATCTTTAATTCAATATTTCTCAATAATTTTGTCTTCATCAATAACTAGTTTTCAGTTTTCTCATAATGTAATATAAGAATTATTCTCAGATTTGTTAAAAATTTCGCTAGTTATATTAATATGTTCATTAATTGCTCTATTTTTATCATTGAAGTTAAGTCCAACTCAAGCAGAAACTGATAATGGACTAAGTGCAGCAAATGGAACAATAGTATAATTACCTTTTAGCTCTGCTGCTTTTCATATTTTATCCTTATTTTCATTATATATTGTAGCTGCATAGTTTGCTGATATGTATGGAATAAAGTTGGCAGCTCAAATATTGATTTGTCATTTTTTATTTTCTGTTTCATAGATTTTCTTAGAAACATAAAAACCTAGAATTCATTTATATTCTCACATATCAAGAGCCTTGATAACTTGTCATAACAAATCTCATCATTTAGGATTTCCATTAGTAGATATAGTTCAACCAAAAATTCCCCATTGAATTTCAGAATTTTGTTTAATTGTTCACTTTAGAAGCTCTTTAATTCTCTTAAAATCATCAGTTGAATCAGCTTTTTCAAGACCATATTGATCTTTTAATTCTACTATTTTTTCCTTAATTTCTGGTTCTCTTTCTAATAATAATTTATCGATATCTTTGTCTAGATTTTCTTCATAATTAAGTTTTTTCTTCATGAATTCTTTTTCTTTTCCATCAAGAATTGCATTGAATCATTCAAGTTTACCATTGCTTCATAGAATAGTCATTTTCTCGATTAGTTTCTTCCAGAATTCTTCTTTTTTTACATTTAATTCTTCTTTTGTAGTTTCTTGTCTGATTTCATCAATCCCAAATCTCTTAAGAAGAGTATTGAAAGATTTAATATCCTTGAACTTGCGATTAAGAGTTTCTTTCATAAGTGTTTCTGATAGATTTTGTCATTGAGCCTTATCACCTGTTAACCACAAATAATACCATTTTGTATCTACAATATTTTTATTTTCAACTTTTCCGTCTCAATTAATATCAGATATAAAATTATTAACATAACTAATATTACTTGGATCAAATTTTTCAACATCATAAATAGAATCTTCTAATTCTATCTTGAATCATTGTTCTTTTATAGATTTTTTAAAATTCTTATATTCTGGATCAGTTGCTTTATTTGGATAATTAATAACTTTATCAAGTTTTTTGGCAAAAACTCAATCAGAGTTATATTTTTCTTTTAATTTATTAAGTCTTTCAAGTTCAGAATCTGTGAATCTCATTCATTCATGATTATATCAGGCTTTCTCCCAATCTTCTTTCGTATTTCATTCTACACTTTTAAAAACATTCATAAAACTTGCAATACTAATATTCTTATATTCATTCTTATTAATACCTAAAAATGACTTAAATATATTAGCATATCAAGCCTCAATTTCTTTTGTGAACTCAACTTTTGGAACAGATTTTGGAGTAACAGCCTCAACTCCTGATTTAGGAATAACTGTAGCTGTCTCTGTTTTTGGAGTAGCTTTCGCTGCCACTACTGCTGTTTTTGTAACCTGCACTGGTTCAACCTTTGTAGTCAATTTAGCTTCTCATAAATTATATTTAGCGATTACTGCAAGAACTCTTTGTTTAAATCATACATTAGAATCATATTCTTTATTAAGCTCATTTAATCTTCATAATTCCCAAGCATCAAACCATCAATCTGGAGTATATCAAACATCTTTGTTTGTCCAAGAATTAAAATCATTTCATTTAACTTTTGATAAACTTACAAGAGCACTCTTAATATTAATTCAGTTAAGATTTAATTCTTTAGGTGCATCTATTTCTTTTATAATTTTTAATAATTCAAGTCTTTCTTGTATATCTTGAGAGAGTTCGAATTCATCTTTTAGATTTTTTAATTTTGCTTGCGTTTCTTCTGAGAGATTATCTTTTTGTTTTTCAAACTCTTCTTTTTTTGCTCTAAGAGCATTGATAAATTGTTCTGCGGATCTCAGAACTTCATCAGAAGGATTATTTTCAAGTTGTTTTTTGATAGCTTTCAAATGATTTTCTAGTCATTTATATTCACGTTTATTCGCAGCTTGCTCAAGCATTTCTTGAGGATTATTAGTGCCTATTTCTGATAACATAATATGTAAATTTTAAATAATACTTACTAACATCTTATCATACTTTTTTATAAATTGCAAAAAATGGACAAAATAAAAAAGGGAGAGCATCCCTTTTTTATTTATCTATAATTCTAATTAAGCTTTTTTTCTGTATTTGATAAATACAAAACTTAGAAATAATGCAGCAAGCAATAAGAAAATTGATTCTGGACCAGTCTTTACTTTTGTTGCTTCAACTGGAGTTTGTGGAACTGGAGTAATTGGTGTTGGAGTTCAAGCGTAATATGCCACACACTCTGTATGTTGTCTAACTTCTGATTCTTTTGCACTTGCATCAGTATCGTGTAAAGCAATATTGAATTTGATCATACCAATAGCATCTCATTCTTTTTTATCTGTAGATTGTAGTGCATATGAAGCTCCAAGATCAGATTCTAAGAAATTAACAGTTTTATTTGATTCTAGCAAGAATTCTTGTTTACCAGATCAAGTTGCAGAGTCTGTCCAAGCAATATCATCAGCAAATTTATAGAATTTATCTGATTCAACAGGATTGCTCAACCATTTTGTATTTGCTCAACCAAGATTGATAAATTCTGGCATTTTTTGTTCATCTTTGTAAATAACCTGTTCTGTTGCATTTGGATTAGTCCAACTGTCAGTTAATCAAGCTATCTTTGCTCATGCGACAGTTCTTCCTCAGTCAAAACATTGATTACATGCATTTGTAGTAAAAAAATCTTTATCACAAGCAACTTCAGGATAATTACCAATCCCCATTTTTGGAGCTACTACAATATCTTTACCAGAAGCGGCATTAAGAGGAGTCTCTACAGTATTACCATCATCAGGAAGAGCATTAATATCATTACCACTCTCAGTATTTGAAGTAGAAAGATTAACATCTCAAGCCTCAATATCAGTAGTTTTATTAGTATTATCAGTAGTTTTTACATCTCAAGCACTGATATCAGCTGCAAATACTGACATATAACTTGTAAGTAAAACTAGAGAAAGAATAAAACTTAATTTTGCTTTCATAAATAATATAATTAGTAAATAAAATAGGTACTAGAATATAGGCTGATTTTAGTTTTTTATAGGGCTTTGTCAAAAAAATGTTAAAAAATCTTTGTCAAAAACTCGCTTCCAAGTATAATGAACTCACATAAAAATTAACATAATCCTATAAAATAGCCAAAAACAAGGTTTATAGAAAATACAAAATAAACAATGTTGATTTTTTTAATTTTTATATTATTTTATACACATTAATACTTAACAACTAATATATGCTGTCTAATCTGAAAAATGATTTATTAAAAGCCTCTGAACATCTTCATAACGAATTCACAAAATTACAAGTATGAAGAGCTCATCCAGGACTTGTAGAGTGAATCCTAGTAACTGCTTATGGTAATACAGGACCACTTAAGAACTTTGCTTCTGTGTCTGTAATGGATTCTCAAACTCTAAGTATCCAACCATGGGATAGAGGACTAATTAGGGATATTGATAAATGAATAACTGACGCTTGATTATGACTTAATCCTCAGAATAACTGAGAATCAATAATTATAAAAATTCCTCTTCTCACAGAAGAAAGAAGAAGAGATCTAGTTAAATATGCTAAGAAACTAGCAGAAGATGGTAAGATAGCCGTGAGAAATATTCGCCAAGATTATCTTAAAAAAATCAAAAACGCTGAGCTAGCAAAAACTATTAGTGAAGATATTGCTAAATGAAATGAGAAAGATTTACAAAAAACAATTGATGATGAAATAGATGCAATTGAGAAAATGCTCAAACACAAAGAAGAAGAAATTATGAAAATATAATAACTTCCCTCTCGAGATTATTGAGAGGGTTTTAATTTTTAAAAAGCAAAAAATGGAAACAAAAGATTGTAATGGAAATATTCTCACAGATTGAGATACAGTAATTGCAACTAAAGATCTCAAGGTCGGATGAGGATGAATAATCAAGAGATGAGACAAATTCAAAAAAATCAGATTGACTGATGATCCAGAAGAAATTGAGTGTGGTAAATTAGTACTTAAAACTGAATTTTTTAAGAAGAGTAATTAATCCTTCCTAACCCCTATCCTCCAGTAGGCAAGTTCCCTTGTTAAGGGATGGACAACCTTTGTCTTCATTATAACAAGGCGGAATTGAAGAGGGTTTAATATTTTATAACAATATAACTATGTACAAAGAATTAAGTGTAATACAATTCAAAGATAAATATCTTAACGAACTAGATAAACTAGAAATAATCGATGTCAGAGAACCATCTGAGTTCTCAGAGATAAGAATCAAATGATCAAAACTCATAAGCATGTGAGAGCTCCAAAACAAGCTATCAGAAATCAACTGGGACAAAGAAGTAATCTTCGTCTGCAGGAGCTGAGCGAGAAGCTGACATGTAGCAAGTGTGCTATCAGATAATGGATACAATGGAACTAATCTATCAGGAGGAATCCAGATGTTGACTCTCAATTGTAGAGAATGTATGGAGAGCGGAGGGATGGATAGGAGGTATTTTGTGTAGGAACTGTAAGGATAAATAAAGAACGATTACACTTCGTTCTTTATTTTTAATTTAAATAATTAAAGTTGATCTTTACAAAATAAATAATACAATATAATCAAACAAATATTCTAATTATATTATGAAAAAAGAATTAACAGTAATCGATTTCTTCTGCTGAGCCTGAGGCTTCTCTGAGTGATTTAGACAACAATGATTCAAAATAGTTCAATGAATTGATTATTGGCAACCCGCAATAACTACTCACAATCTTAATCACAGATTAAATGATACAACGAAAAGTGTTCTTGATTTTTGGTCGGAAGATTCTTGAGATGTTTCTGAAATAGAAAAACTTGAAGATGTAACCTGTATAGTCTGAAGTCCGCCATGTGTTTCGTTCTCTTCATCAAATAAATCATGAAAAGCAGACAAAACTCATTGATTAAAATTAATTGAGGCTTTTTTGCGTGTTATAGCAGTAAAAAAACATAAACCAAATTCAAAACTTGTTTGTCGGTTTATGGAAAATGTACCAAATTCTCAAAAATATGTTAAAGAGATGTACACTTTCAAAGATTTAAATTTAGAAAAATGGGCGAAAACTATTAATAAAAAGTGAAGTGATATAGCTCTTAAGGTTAGAGATAATTGAATAATACTTAATTCATGAGATTATTGAGCGCCTCAAAGCAGAAAAAGATTTATTTGTTGAGAATGGTGTCAAACTTGAGAGTTTATCGCACCAAAAATCACTCAAAAAGAACATGTCACACTTTGAGAAGTTCTCAATAAACTACCAAAACCAAACATTAAGAAAACTGAAGTATTTAAAAATAAATATACTGATCCAAATTATCCATCATTATCATTAAATGGCCCTGAATTAACTGACCATTTTTATGATACTTGATTGTATATTATTGAATGGGAAGAGGCACAATATCTCAAACGAAATCATTCATTTATGTGAAAAATGTCTTTCCCAGAAAATCCTGACAAACCTTGTAGAACAATAATGGCAACTCGTTCTGCCAAAACCAGAGAATCACTAATCTTAAAATCAGAATACGAAAGAATATGAAACTGAGAATATCGCCTTCCAACAATTCGTGAAATATCCTCGCTAATGTGATTCCCAATTAATTATCAATTCACTTGATCTGAATGAAGTAAATGGAGACAAATTGGTAACGCAGTTTCCCCGCATTTAAGTTCTGCTTTAGCAAAGGCTATTAAAGACAGACTTTGATTAAAAAATAATAAGGTTAGTTTTGTTAATTTAGAGAATAATTATAAGAATTTAGAAGTGAAATTAAATACTTTCAGTGAAGCTATTTTTGAAAATCCTAAAAAAAGAAGTAATAATGCTAAATTCAGAAGACATCCATATAAATCATGAAATATTACAGTAGAATTAATGAATTATACAGAACAAAATAAAATTATTAATTGAAATAATTGGTATATTCAAATGTATTTTGGAACATGACTATGATTCCAACAATTAATCATAGACAAGCCAAAATATAAATTATTAAAAATGTTTCTAGAAAAAAATAAAGAACAATTGTCTAATATTGAAGTTGCAATTAATAATTATTATAATAAAATATCACCAATTAATTTAAAAGAATTTCAGAAAATATACGAAAATGATTTGAATTTAGTCAATCCCAAAAATCCTATAAATATACTTAAACAAATCTGAGAAACTATTAATAAAACAGATAATAAAGATACCCTCATTGCAATTCCAAATATTATACCAAAAGAGAATATTCCAATCTGACAATTACTAGTTATTCTGAATTTAGGAAAAATTATTTTTAATATCTAAATAATGATTAAAACCAAATATTGAATTTTAGTTGATATATTAGATTCAATTTGTCTTGAAGCTCCATTATCAAAAAAGGAATATAGACCATCCATGTCAGATTCATGATACACTGAGAAAAAAATGTATGCTAGATGTCTAGCATTAACTCATTTGTATCTTAAGGTGCAATTTTGACTTATAGATTTTGAAGATAGGAAAGTATATGTAACTGAGTGAGCCTGAGATGGTTGAATAGATGGTTATTATATAGATGAAATAAATTTATATGTATATATTATACAATCTAAATTTAGACTCGACGAAGAAAATTTTTTAAAAAAAGAGATAAAGGTCGATGAATTACTTAATATAGAGATTAAAAGAATCTTGAAGTGAGAAAAAACAGATGAGTCATGACATAAATATAATGGAAGAATCTTGGGCTTTCAAAGAAAAATAGAAGAATTATCAAAAAAGAATACATTAAATTATCAAACAATCATAATAGCAAATTTAAACAAAAAAATCACTGATAAAGATATATGTACTGTATTGTGATCTTTTAAGACAGATATAGTAAGATTTAACTATGAACTAATATATAATAAATTAATTTTTCCAGTAATTAGTTGAACTTATTTCAAACAAGAAAACTTAACATTAAATATAGAAACTGGTGATGTTCAAAACGAAAAAGATTGCATAGATTATAAAGTATGCTTAAAGAAAAAAAATCTATGAGTTATGGTTATGTATGTTCCTACAAAAGAAATATGAAAAGCTCTATACAAATACAAAAATGCAATATTAGAATATAACCCTAGATCCTATTTGGAGATGAAATCTTGAAATGTTAATTCTGAAATATATAATTCAATAATTTCAAATGATTACAATGAATTTGCATTATATAATAACTGAATCACTATTTTATGTAGTAATGCGGAATTTAATAATGCGATAGGAAAAAAATGACAATGAATTTTAAAAATTACAAATCCTCAAATAATTAATTGATGACAAACATCATTTACTTTAAGTAGAATATATGAAGATGTCATAAATAATAATTTTCAAGAAAGTATTTTTGATAATAAAACTGTTCTTCTAAAGGTCATTAAAGACATTGATCTTAAAATAGATGGAAAGATAATTGAAAAGATTTCTAGAGCAACCAATAGACAATCATATGTAAAAGATGCAGACAGAAAATCAAATGATGAAATTCAAATAAAAATACAGAATGAAATATATAGAATATATTGATTCTTTTATGAAAGAAAAACTTGAGAATTCGCCGAGTGAATTAAATCAAAATACATCAATGCAGATTTAATTATAAAAAGAGAGGTATTTTTAAAAATGGCTTTATGCACACAATTTGATAATGAACATATATGAAATACAAAAACAAAATTTAAAAACCCTAAAAATACTACTGAGAGTTGGCTCTTTTCAGATTGAGTATTTAATTGAATATTTGACAAAAAATATTTTAATATAGAACAAACAATGTATAATTATTATTTATACTTAGAAATTAGGGCATTTAAAAATGAACAAAGAAAAGACAAAAAAGATAAGGATTGACTATTAAAATATTGAAATGCTTTGAGATATTGAGAAATATGATTAGTTCTAATTACAGGAAAATACTATTATAACAAAACATTTAAAAAAGAAGAAATTAAAACTCATTTATATGCGATATTAGAACAATGGAAGGATTTTGAAATATGTGCCGAGAGACTACCAACAAATAGTGCATATTTTGATGATACCTTGGGAAAAAAAGAGTATTATCAATATTATAAAAGCGAAAATTTTATATACGATTTAAGGCAATATAAAAATTGGTGAGGCTTAATAAAATAATTATAACGATTCTGAAATAAAAAAATTAGTTTTATTAATAAAATTTATTCTCAAAAGTAAGATAAAAAGTTATCCCACACCTCTGCTCCCCTTAGTCCCCCTCATTGAGGGGGAAAGCGAGGAACGAGCAAGGGGGAGCTGAGATATATTCAAAAGACATTGACAACAATTCTAAATCTTTTTTGATTTATTATTGATTTTTATAAAAATTCCTTAAAATAGAAAAGTTGCGAGAGTGCTTTTTTATTTTGTTAAGTTTGTTAACTATGAAATTCGCCAATCCAATATACGAGAATGAAGAATTGACTTATGAAGATGTATTCTTATTCCAACAGTACTTCGATGGAGCATCAAGATTCTCATGACTAAGTATCAAGCCAAAATTCGACCTATGATCTAGCTTGCCTATCGTGAGTGCGAATATGAACGCAGTTACTGGCAAGAGATTGGCTGAGACTCTAGCTAGAATCTGATGAATAGGTATTCTACCTCAAGATATGGATATAGAGACTCTTAAAGATCTTATTCCAAAAATTAAAAACTCTTCTCTCAAATTCGACACTCCTATTACTAT
>Ga0209800_10002672_pt1 | contig 15288 bp, 10 predicted proteins | sample Higcelweek8metaG_FD_187174 | JGI IMG/M metagenome (GOLD analysis project Ga0209800, IMG submission 187174) | Freshwater pond sediment microbial communities from the University of Edinburgh, under environmental carbon perturbations - High... | ecosystem: Environmental > Aquatic > Freshwater >...
AGCACACCTCCCAGGACACCCATCATGCCCCCTAGAAAATAGACAATTGAAATTGTACGGTTAATGGGGATACCCATCAGGCTGGCTGTGGGGATATCTTCAGAGACACACAAAATAGCTTTACCGTAAGGGTGAAATTTCAGAAAGAGCGTAAAAACAACAATAAACCCAACTGCTATGGCCAGGGTGATAATCTGGGTGACCGGAATGGTCAACCCGAGAAAATGCAAGGCTCCCACATTGAAGATCATAGGAAATGAAAGAACCTGGTTTCCCCAGTTCAACTCATTTATATTCTGAATCACATAGGCGGCACCCAATGCAGTGATCATTGAGATCATCCTGTGCTGATCTGAACGCAAACTGCGATATGCGACAAACTCTACCAGGGCTGCCAGAAGACCTCCCCCCAAAGCGGCCAGCAAGATCGCAATAATGGGATTCAGATTGTAGGTAGTCAAAAAGGTATAAGAGATAAAGGTGCCAAAAATATAGACATCTCCATGGGCAAAATTCATCAGCTTCATAACACCAAAAACCATGCTGTAACCGATAGTGACCAAAGTATAGATAGCCCCAACCATTATACCAACCATTAGAACATCAAAAAACATCTCCTCTCTCCCTCTTCTTTAGTACCAATCAGTAAACATGGCGCCATTACAAAAAAACGTGGCTACCACTACATTTGAATGCTACATGAATCCGTGATACGGATGTTTGATTATTGCTGTCTGTACATAATTGATCATTGAGATAAAATCAAAAACAGGCAGGTTCACAGCCTGCTGAACAGCATGAGCGTATGGTGGCAGGTCACTGCACTCCAATAAAATCGCCCCCAGATCATCATGCTTCTCTTTGAGTTCTCTTGCAACCTGTACAACCTCTTCCTGAATAAGCTGAGAGTCAAGCGACCCCTTCTGCCTGAGAATGGAGCCGGAAAATTCAGGCTGATTCTCCATGCCTGCAAGTGCCAATTTTGTGCCATCCTGAACACCAACTGCCTTGAAGAACTCATCTGTCAGAGCAGTTGCATCAGCAGAGATGACACCAACTCTTTTTTTCAGCCCCAGTATCTGATTTATGAATGGCAACTGAAGAAGGCTGGATAGAAATACAGGTATATCAAGCTTTCCGGCAACCTCCTGCTGAAAAAGCGCCATAAAGCCGCAAGCTCCAGTAATCGCCCCGACCCCTTCGTCCTGCAGTTCAAGGGCAGCATCAATAAATGGCTGTATGAGATTTTTATCTTTTTCCCACAGCAGCCTCTCAACAGAGGCCCCTTTTACAACCTTATAACGAACCGGAAAGTTATAGGTGGTGGCATTGGCAACATTGCCAGGAACGCATGGATACTGTACATCAAGAACCAGTATGCCAATGGATTGACCATAAAAGCACTGCTTGGGATTGTTTTGGTAAAGAGCTGTCATAACACCTCTGTCTGATATTACATTATTGTATTATATAGAAAAAGCTTCATCCTCTGTTTTACCCGTCAGGGTATTGCCGCAGTACCAAAAAAATCTGAAACTGCTGTAATGATCATGCTAATCAAAAAATTTGATCAGCAATTTGATCAGCAATTTGATTAAAATTTTGACTAGCATATGGTTAGCCGCAAAGTCAAGAAAATTCTTTGCCCATTAGAGCCCGCAATAAAAGACACTGTGTTACCAGAGCGATTGATTTATACCGATAAATATAGCATATATCGACAATTAGGAAGCCATTGAATTGTACCTGAAACCCGTTGATGATGATATCCCCTTCAGCGAAGGATTGGGATTCCTGGAAATAGCGGTATGACAAGACTTGCATATAAAAAACAGAGCTGCAACTCCTGCCGTAACCGTCACTGTCCCCAAGTGCCATCCCCTGCAAAAGAGGAGTGGTTGAACAACCGGAAAGCGGAACTGCTGCCAGTGGAAGGTGATTAAACTCTGCCCTATGTATGAGCAACAAGTTCATATTCCTCTCAATTTTTCTACAATATATACAAAAATATCCTTGCATTTTTCTGAAGAGCCCGATATTAAACCCATAGCAAAAAAGATGTTTGTCCCAAACTCACTGCGGCATTGATTGTTCAACAGCATTTTTATCAATAATCCCGCTTGCAGGATCTGCATTTTGCATTTTCCTAAGTGGTGGGCCAAATGGATTATTGGGGTTTCTTGGGGAGCGGGACTATTGATAAAACGCTATTAGTTATATTCAACCACAACTATGAGGAGTCGTTATAAGCTATGCAATTATTTGAGATTCAATTTGCTTGGTTCTTCAATCATACGAACTATTTAGATTATGAACAATTAGTTTCTTCTTTTAGGCAGAAAACAAAAAGGCCATTTATAAGTCCGGCCACATACATTCCTCTCCCACCCATGGCACCTCCAGAAATTCCACGCGCTCAGCTTCAAACTCTTGATAATTCCTCAAGATTGTCTATTTCGTTGAATAGAGCAGACTTCTTCATATCAAGTACCACCAACTCTATACTTTCAGAACATGAAGTTGAATCATTCTATGAAGACATAAACTCATTCTCAGAGATTATGCTCTTGAAATCTGGAATCATACGCTTAGGTATGGTTGGGCGAATGTATAAAGAATCATCTAATCCCTCAAACGAAATAGTTTCTTGTTTATTGAAGCGCGAATTTAAAAGCCTACAAGAAGCAAGCGTCAAGTTTGTGGAGCGCCATGTGGCAAACAAATTCACTTACAATGACAGTTTTCAGTTTGACCAGGGCCTAAAACTTGATACTCAGAAAAAAATACTTGTTGTGACGCGAGACATTAACACTGCCCCAGAGGTTCAGCTTATTGTAAGCATGGAGGTTATAAAGGAGTTCTGTTTGCTTGCAAAGGAGCGACTCCATCCAAAATACATTAATGATGTAATGGGGGCATAACATGTCTTCACACCCAACCGGAACAAGTAGTACACAAAACATCACAGGTAGCACATCTCAACAAACAAATCAGTCTATTGATCCTCAACAGACCTTTCAATTACTTCAGGAGTTTGCCAAGCAACACATTTCTTCGCAAATTCAAGGAATGCAACCAGAAATTAACGAAAAAATAGCAGCATTAGTTGACGAAGCTAAAGCAGCTGTCGTTAAAGAAATATTGGATTCAAAATCCGAACTGCAAAACGTCAGAAATTCAGTATTGGGAGCAATTGCAGTTTTCGCAGCATTCTTTACTTTCGTTTCTGTTAACGTAAATATATTCAGCAAAAGCAATGCGGTTGAGAGCTTGGCTCTTATGATTGTTATGTGGATATGCCTTATGGGGTTTACATATACCTTTTTCCTGTTTTTGTGGGATAAGTGGAGAACCGTCAAATTCTGGACTCCAGTTGTAGTAGGAATGCTAATAAACTGCGGAATACTGTGGTGGGTTAAGCCATGATCCCACTAATATAGTACAACAACAAAAATATAACATTCCGCTGGTGTGGGACGCGCAAAAAGCCGCACGCCCAGCCCAGCACCAGAAAGCAGTGCGAACATTCAGTACTTCTCGTTTTTTGATATAATTCACAAACTATCTCTTTTTCCCAGCCCCCAGATTGAGCATAATCTCCTGAATATTAACCCTGATATGAGGAGATTACACATGACACCATTAAAAGAACAATTTCAAAAAGATCTTACGCTGGAAGAGTTTCCCCGAAGAGGCATCATGCCTATATTGGCGCTGTAAAAGGACTTTTCTGGTACTATCACAAAAGCCCTGATCAACTGTAAGATGATCAGGTTGAAGCGTATTGTTACGACCAAGCCAAAAAAACATCACTCTATCCTCTTTCCGACAGCCCTCTCCAGAGCAGCGACAGCACTGAGATATCCATACATGCTTTTAAAATAGTTGGTATCTGCCTGGGTGAGAAAATTTCTGGCATCCAGCACATCAGTTGAGGTGGCTATCTGCTCCTGATACTGAAGCTCTGTAATCCGCCAGTTCTCTCTTGCCTGATCCATTGCCTTTGTGGCTGTCCCGATATTTTTCACAGCCACCTCACAGTCGAGCAGTGCACTGCGTACCTCTTCACGTATCAGGTTGGCGCTGTTCTCAATTGTGGCTTTAATGGCTCTGATCTTCTCTCTGGAGCGGTTCACATCTGCCTTGACCTTACCGCTCTGCCAGAATTTCCATTGAGCCTCTATGGTCATGCTGGCATTATGGTCATTCTGGTAATCGTTACTGCTGCCATCAAAGTTGCCACCACTCTGGTAATACTGCCCCACCAGGCTTATTACAGGGTAACGTCCGCTCCTTGCAATGGTCATGGAGAGGTTCAGCTGCTCAAGTGATGTCTCAAGAAGCTTCATCTGAGGCCGCTGATGCAGAGCCTCAATCTCAAGTGTGGAGGGGTCTGCAATATCTCTTAGAGCCATATCAGCTTCTCTCTCTTTAATGTCAAGGAGACTATCTGGTTCTCTCTTCAGAAGCCTGTTCAGAGAGAAACGGGCTTTATCCACACTGGATCTAGCAATTTCCCGCTGCTGTATTGAATTGGCCAGAGCCACCTCTGCCCGCAGCAGCTCATTTGGCTTGATCAGCCCCTGACTGAAATAGAGTTCAGAGTCCTTTTTATGAGCTTCAAGAGCGCTCACCTCATCATCACTGACATTGAGAAGCCTCTTGAACAGGAGAAACTGGTAGCAGGTCTGCTTCATCTCACGGGTCAGATCAAGAATGAACTGCTCCTTTTCAAGCTTACGGGAGAGAAGCTGTAGATCAGCAATATCAAGAGAAGAGGTGAGTGCAAAACCTGTAAAGATGGGTTGCACAATAGTGACATCCCACCTGTATTTATTCTTATGATCATTTTGAATGGCGTTCCCCCCGAACATCATAAAGGGGTCATCATTCAATCCTCGGAACGACCAGTTCAAGGAGGCCTGGGGAAGCAGATCTGCACGGGCCATGATCCGCTCCTCTTCTGCTGCTTTGACTGTTGCACTCAGATTGTCGATCAATGGATTCTGAAGCAGGGTCAACTCCACCATCTCCTCTACTGTGAAGAGTGTCTGGCAAGAGAGTGCTTTTTGAGATGAGAGTGCGGTTTTAGATAAGATACTCTGTGCAGCTGCAACGTTTCTCACCATAAGAGTTAAGAAAAGCATTGCAAGGGAACAGATCAGCAGGGAACCCGGAATTAAAACTGCCCTTCTTATCACTGATTTCACTCTCACCATCTCCTTGAATTTTTTAATCAGATTCATCTTACTCCACCTCATTATCTACTCTCTGTATGTTAAATACCCGAGCAGAGATAATCATAGAAAATCGTCTAAGAAAAACAACCGGATCAACTCTGTTCCGGTACTTACTCTGGAAGAGGGGTTATATTCCATATTTCGTTTGCATACTGAAGCACTGCACGGTCACTTGAAAATTTTCCCATATTTGCCGTGTTCAGGATCGATCTTTTTGCCCAGGCGTGGTGATCTGTATAGGCTGCACTCACTGCATCCTGTGCCTCAAGATAGGATCGGTAATCTGCAAGAAGCATGTAGTAGTCCCCCCTATCAAGCAGAGAGTGGAGAATCGGGGCAAAAAGATCAGGGTTTTCCGGCGAGAAAAAGCCGCTGCCAACCATATCAAGAGCCCTTTTCAATTCAGGATCATCCTCATAAATCTTTCTGGGGTTGTAGCCTCTCTCTCTTACTGAGGAGACAGCGTCAGACTCCAGTCCGAAAATAAAGATATTCTCTTTTCCCACCTCCTGCATGATCTCCACATTGGCACCATCCAGGGTGCCAATAGTCAGAGCGCCATTCAGGGCAAATTTCATATTTCCTGTACCAGATGCCTCCATGCCTGCTGTGGAGATCTGTTCGGAAAGATCTGCTGCCGGAATAACCTTTTCAGCCTGGGAGATACAGTAATTTGGCAGGAATATCACCTTCAGATACTTATGAACCTGTGCATCCTTGTTCACCTTTTCACCTACTGAGTTGATAAGCTTTATGATCAGCTTAGCCTGTACATAGGCAGGAGCAGCCTTACCTGCAAAGATAACTGTCCTCGGTACACCGGTAAACTTATCAGCACCCTCTCTGATACGGTTATACAGGGTAATAACATGGAGTACATTGAGAAGTTGCCGTTTATACTCATGGATTCTTTTCACATGGACATCAAATAGAGTGCTGGCATTGACCATCAGACCTGTTTTTCTCAGAATGTAATGTGCAAGCCTCTTTTTATTGGCCTGCTTGACAGCCATCCACTGAGTCTGAAACTGCGGGTCATCTGCAAGAGGGGTCAGTTTTTTCAGATGGCCAAGATCTCCTATCCACTCTGAGCCAATGGCAGAAGTTATAAGTTCTGACAATTCAGGATTGGCCTGATAGAGCCACCTTCTTGGTGTAATACCGTTTGTGATATTGATGATCCTGCCAGGAAACATAAGATCAAAGTATCTGAACATCCCCTGTTTGAGGATTCTGGTATGAAGAGCTGCAACACCGTTGACAGAGTGGCTGCCGATTATGGCAAGATGCGCCATCCTCACACGTTTTCTCTCACCATCCTCAATCACAGACATCTGCGATGCAAGTTCCGGCTGAGCTGGAAACTTTTTTTTCAGATCTTCCAGAAAGCAGCGGTTGATCTCAAAAATGATCTCCAGATGGCGGGGCAGGATACGGCCAATCATATCCACAGGCCAGGTTTCAAGAGCTTCTGGAAGCACTGTATGGTTGGTATATGCAAAGGTGTTGACACAGATCTCCCATGCCATCTGCCACTCCACCCCCTCCTCATCTATCAGGAGCCTCATGAGTTCAGGTATGGCAATGGATGGATGGGTATCGTTGAGCTGAATGGCAACAAAGTCTGGAAAACTTGAAAAGGTGTGGTTCTGCTTCTTATAGCGCCGGAAAATGTCCTGAATAGTTGCAGAGACAAAGAAATATTGCTGCCGCAGACGAAGTTCCCTCCCTTTCTCCTGCTCATCATTCGGATAGAGCACTTTGGAGATGGTTTCACTGAGCACCTTGTTCTCAACAGCACCAATATATTGCCCCCTGTTAAAATCTTCAAGGTTGAATTCACGGCTGGACTTGGCAATCCAGAGTCGCATATTGGTGACAAAACAGGGAACTGAACCACCTGGTACAGACTGCCCATCGTAGAGAGATGAACCGTCGGATGAACCTGACAGATCTGCTTTCTCTCTATCGTTATATCCAGGGATAAAGATATCACATGGCATTGCCATCACATTTTCTGTATCTACCCACCGGTGGCGGATACGACCGTTTTCATCAGTGTAGGCTTCAGATCTGCCAAAAAAGGAGATCCTGTATAGGCTGTCACGACGCTTGATCTCCCAGGGGTTGCCACGACGCATCCAGTTATCGCTCTCTTCACTCTGATATCCGTTCTTGATAATCTGATGAAATATTCCGTAGTCATAACGGATTCCATAACCATAACCAGGCAATCTGAGTCGTGCCATGGAGTCCATGTAACATGAGGCAAGCCGTCCAAGTCCGCCATTTCCAAGACCTGCATCCCACTCCTCCTCCTCTATATCATTGAAATCAAACCCCATGGCACTCAGAGTCGCTTCCGCCTCCTCCTCCATACCAAGGCTGATCAGATAATTTTTAAGAAAACGGCCCGGCAGAAACTCCAAAGACAGATAATAGACCCGCTTGGCAAGGTTATCGTAACAGGCGCGCTGAGTTTTGATCCAGTGCTGGATCAATCTCTCCCTTACACTGAAGGCAAGACCGGTAAAGCAGCTGTATCTGCTCGGGCGATATGGGTCTGCTCCCATTGTGGAGAGTATATTATGGAGAATATCATCTTTAAGATCGCCTTTGACAGGCAGTGGCTTCTGTGGATCACTGGACGAGGATTGATGGATCATGGCACATCTCCTGTATTAAATATTTAGATTATATCAACATGGTATGATATTGGAAGATACTGAATCTTCTAGAGACTCTTCCGTGAAGTATCAATTTCAGATCAAATCAACATGGTATGATATAGTTTTTCATACTGCTTTGCACTCTCCTCCCACGTAAAGAGCTGCCTCATTGCACGCTGCTGGATCTCAAGATAAAGGTGATGACGCTCCAGATAGAGAGAGATTGCCTGTTTCAACCCATCATAGCAGCTATTGGTGTCAGGGTAACTGAAACTTATCCCTGTGGCCTCTCTCGTGATGACAACTCCACTCTCCATATCAAGCCCGACAACAGTATCTTTTAGCCCCCCTGTCTCACGTATGATGGGAAGGGTGCCATATGCAAGGCTGTAGAGCTGATTTAATCCACACGGTTCAAAAAGAGATGGCATCATGAAAAAATCAGAACCAGCCTCAATCAGATGGGATAATCCATTGTCATATCCATTAACAAAACTCATTTTATGGGGATATCGCATCTGAAGATGGTGAATTCTGGAGCCATACTCCGGCTCACCAGAGCCAAGCAGAGCCAGTTGCAAAGGGGCATCTTCATACAGAAGCCGTTCAAGCGCAGGGATAAGGTAGTCAAACCCCTTCTGTGCTGTCAATCTGCTTACAAGCCCCAGCAACGGTACACCTCTCTCTTCAGGCAGGCTCATCCTTACCTGAAGAGCACTTTTACACAACGCTTTGCCCTCCATACTCTGTGCAGAGAAATGGTGTGGCAGAAAAGGGTCTGTTGAAGGGTTCCACAATGTATAATCACAGCCATTGAGAATTCCATTGAATCTGTCTCTTCTCTTATTAAGATAGAGCCAGAGGTTGTGGTGAGAGGTCTGAGGCTGGAGAAGCTCCTGGCAGTACCCGGGACTCACCGCATTTATTGCATCAGCATACATTATCCCGCATTTGAGAAGGTTCAGAAGACCATACTCCTCCATAAGTTCACTTGTAAAACGCTCTGGCATTATACCGATAGCATCAAGCCACCTGATATCTGTCCTGCCCTGATAATCTCCGTTGTGAATTGTCAGAAGAGACCTGACCCTGCTGATCATGGGGTGGTGGGAGTAGTGCTCCTTCAGATAGTATGGCATAATGGCCGTCTGCCAGTCATTGCAGTGGATAATGTCTGGTATCCACTGCTCACTTAGACACGCTTCTATTGCAGCCTTGCAGAAAAATGAGTATCGCAGAGCATTATCAGGATAGGAGTCGATCTCATGACCGTAGATACCATCGCGGCTAAAAAAATCGTGGTGCTCCACAAGTCTTACCGGAATGGTTACAGGGCTTGCACCAGCACTGCCAAGCTGAACGTGGTGAACAGAGCAGCCATAACGATCAGAGTGGTTCAGGTTGAAATAGAGAGATTCTGACTTTACCTTATCAAGATCCATTGCAACCCTACCACTGGCAAGGGAGATTTCATCAGGAGGGCGGCCGCCTCTGTACATAGGCAGAATAACCCTCACATCATGCCCGCGCCCTATCAGAGCGCTTGGCAAGGCTCCTGCAAAATCGGCAAGTCCGCCTGTCTTTACAATACCATCCATCTCAGATGTGACCATCAGGATTTTCATATGTTTTAAACCGTTACCATTCTCTTGTTAAAAGTTATCTCTCTATTCCAACCGTTCTGGATCGCTGCAATAATCAACCTGTATCTATCTCACAATGTTAACTTTTCTCAGTTTCAAACTGCACCTCAGATATCTGATTCTAAACAGCCTGATCTCTATCCATGGTCTCCCGACAGCAGAGAGCTGCGCCAAAGGCGATGCAGGCACAGATAAATAGAGGAGTAAATGCATACTGATAGGCAGAGGCAGTAAAGAGATCACCAACCTTACCATGACTCTCCAGCAGATAACCCAGAAATGGCTGGAAAAGAGCCCCACCTACAAAAGGGAAGAGGTTGATAAGCCCTGTTGCCGTACCTGCAATGGAGATTGGAAACAACTCTTTGTTCATGGTAAAGACAATGGCACCAACTGCATTGCCGCAGACAGTGATCATAAAGTAGAAGAGATAGAGCCCCCACACTGGAATGGCGGTTGAGAAGGCCAGAAGCGCTGTCAAAAATACCATTGTGATTGATGTAAGCAGCAGCACAGGTTTTCTTCTTCTGAATACCCTGTCCGAAAGCCAGGTCAGAAGAGGAGCGCCAACCACAAGCCCGACAGCTATCATAGAGAGAATATGGCCAGATTGTGCCTGGCTCATACCGTAAACGTGTATAAGGTAGGGCCCTCCCCACAACCCTCCAAAGGAGAAGAATATGGCGAAATCGAAAAAAAACCATACAGCTACTGGCCAGAAATAGCGACAGAGTAGCACCTGTTTTACTGCCTGCCACAGACCAGCAGACAAAATAGCCTTTTGAACCTCTTCCTGATGCAGTTTCCAACCCTTCTCCTCTGGACGATTACGGACAAACAACCACACAAGTATGGCAAGAGAGAGGGTGACCACACCGATCAGAATAAAGGAGTTCCTCCACCCCACCCAGCTGTTGAGCCACACCAGTGGTGTGGCAGCTATCAATGACCCCACACCACCCATACCAAGCAGTATGCCTGTCATATAGGCAAACTCTCTTGGACAAAACCATTCAGATAAAATTTTCAAGGTGGGCACAAAGAGCATGGATACACCAATTCCCACGATGGTACGCCCCACAATGGCCCATGCTACAGTGGGTGCAAGCCCAAGGATAACAGAGCCAAAAAATGCCACAATAAAAAAAAGGGTGATTGTTTTACGCGCCCCCCAGGAGTCGGAGAGAAGGCCAGCCGGAAGCTGCATAAGCGCATATGGATAAAAGTAGGCTGCTCCCAGAAGACCTATAAGAGATGGGCCAGCACTTAAATCGCGCATAAGATCAACCGCCAGCAGGGATGCACAGAGGCGATGAAAATAGACCAGAATATAACTTGTAGAGAGCAGGGTAAATATAAACCAGCGGTAACGCTGCATCTCCTGTACCACCACATTAGAGGGCATAGTATCTCTCATCTCGTTGTTCATCGGTAAAAAAGTCTGACCTCATCTCTTGGCATAAAAGATCAGTCAAACCCGACACGCGTACCCTTGGGAATCACAACAATTCCCCCTTCAGATACCTGAAACCTCTTTCTGTCAAACTCAGGGTCTTCGCCAATCACTGTGCCTGGCGCAACCACAACCTCCTGGTCAAGTATCGCTCTTCTGATACGGCAACCAGGGCCTATATCTGTATTTCCCATAAGCACAGACTGCTCAATTGAGGAGTGGCTGTGAACATGAACCTTGTAACCAAGAATGCTCTGATTTACAACAGCACCGCTTATTATGCAGCCAGCAGAGATGGCTGAATTTATTGCATGGCCGGTCCTGTTTTCGTAATCATGGACAAATTTTGCAGGTGGCACTGCTGGATGGTAGCTCCGAAGAGGCCAGTACCTGTTGTAAAGATCAAATGGTGGAGTGACAGAGATAAGATCCATGCTGGCCTCATAGTAGGAGTCAATAGTACCCACATCACGCCAGTACCCCTTTGAAGTTTCAGGCTCACCCCGTATCTCATTCTTTGAAAAGTCATACACATAGACATTTCCCAGTCGAACCATCATGGGTATGATGTTATGGCCGAAATCGTGCATGGATTCATCATCTTCAGCATCTAATTGAAGATAGTTCACAAGAGAGTCTGCATCAAACACATAGTTGCCCATAGACGCAAGAACATGGGTTGGACGATGAGGTATGGTCTTGGGACTCTCTTTTGGTTTCTCCTCAAACCCTACCATCCTGCCGTTTTCGTCAACTTCAATAATCCCGAACTGAGATGCCTGGGCTACTGGAACAGGAATGGCGGCAACTGTAAGAGTTGCCCCTTTGCTCCTGTGATAATCAATCATCTGGCGCACCTCCATCTTATATATATGGTCGCCGCCAAATACACAGACGATCTCAGGATCATAGTTATCTATCAGATTCAGATTCTGATAGATGGCATCAGCCGTCCCCTTGTACCAGTGCTTCCCTGTGCGCATTTGGGCAGGTATCGGGTCAATAAAATGGCCGGTCAGACCTGAAATACGCCACGCCTGACTCAGATGCTTCATCAAAGAGTGAGATTTGAACTGGGTCAGTACAAAAATCTGCAGCAGATCTGAATTGACAAAATTATTAAGAACAAAGTCAATAATACGATAACTGCCACCAAAGGGTACCGCAGGTTTGGCCCTGAGACTTGTGAATGGGAATAGACGGGTCCCCTCGCCTCCTGCCAGAATCATTGAAAGAGTGCCGGTCATCAGTTACTTCCTTTTATGAAAAAATTTATCCATTTTTATATTTCAAGCCATTCTAAAGCCTTCAACAAGAATATGTCAAGAGAATGAGAATCTAAATAATAATTGCCCACACCTCTTGATTCAAAGGGGTAATCCTGTTAAATCTGATTCAAAAATCAATGAGATCTTTTAGCCTATGGCAATAGAGTTTATTCAGATGGTGTTGTCATAGTAATGGTAGTGAATTCTAAAACTATAACCTCTGGAGGTATTTATGGGAATTACCAGTTACTGGGCAGATGATTACGTCCATAAGAGAAGATCAGTTGAAGATGCTGTGAGCAGAATCAGATCCGGTCAGCGGGTCTTTATCGGTTCATACTGTGGTGAGCCTCAATCCCTTGTAAATGGGCTGGCTCAGATTGCCAACCGACTCAGCGACGTTGAGATCATCCGGCTGATGTCCCGTGAAACCACCCCGCTTATGCAGATCGCAGACAGTACCAACGACCAGGCCATAAACATCCGCTCCATATATCTTGGTTCAGCCAACTCTGAAGAGTTGAAAAAAAACAGACGTTTCTATACCCCGGTAAACATGGCAGAGGTGCCCCGTCTCTTCAGCAGCCGACGGATTCCAATTGATGTTGCAATGGTTCAGGTAAGCCCCCCAGATGACTTTGGCTGGATGAGTCTGGGAGTCTCCGTTGACGTGACAATGTCAGCAGCACTTTCAGCAGATATGGTGATTGCCCAGGTCAACTCAAGAATGCCAATGGTACTTGGTCAGAGCTTTATTCACGTCAATGATGTCGATTTTATTGTTGAGATGAATGAGGATCTGATGACTATCTCCTCTGGCCCCCCTCCACAGAAGGCTGCCAAAATCGGTCAGCACATTGTCAGGCTCATTGAGGATGGGTCAACCCTTCAGATTGGTCTGGATGCAGCCTCTCAGGCAACCATCCAGGCGCTATCTAACAAAAATGATCTTGGTATCCACTCCCAGTTCCTTACGGATGACATGATGCATCTCTACTCCATGGGGGTGATAACAAACCGGAAAAAAGGGTTTAACAACGGAAAGATGGTGGCAGGCTGTTCTGTTGGAACCAGTGCCCTGTATGAATTTCTCCATATAAACCCAGCTGTTGAGTTTCAGCCATTTGACTATGTAAATGATCTTGAGATCATTTCAAGAAACAACAAAATGGTCTCCATGAATGTTGCACAGACAATTGATCTCTTTGGCCAGGTCTCCTGTGATGCACAATCTTATACACTATATGCCGGAGTATCTGGAATATCAGATTTTGTGCGGGGGGCAAACCGCTCAAAGGGTGGAAAATCAATTATCATGGTCAACTCCACAACCACCGCTCTTGGTGATGATGGCACATACAGAAAGGTGAGCTGCATTGTTCCCCAGCTGACAGACACTATTGTAACTATTCCGCGTGAGGATATCAGGTATGTGGTGACAGAGTTCGGAGCTGTAAATCTCTTTGGGAAAAGTACCCAGGAGCGGGCATTTGCCCTTATCAGCATTGCGCACCCTGAATTCCGGGATGAACTCCTGAGTAACGCCAAGAAAATCGGGATGATTGGGCAGGATCGCACCCTGGGTGAGTCTGTGTATGGTATATACCCTGTGAAGCTTGAGGAGATCATAACGGTAAATGATGAGAGAATCACCTTCAGGCCAGCCAAGCCAGTTGATGACAGAAGGATACAGGAGCACTTTTACCAGCTTCAGAAAGAGGATGTTGTATCCAGATTTTTCCACGAAAAAACAAGGTTCATAAGACCTGATGTTGAGGTGATGAGCCATGTTGACTACAAACGGAATCTGACAATCATCGCACTTGTGGGTGAGATGGGATTTGATCGGGTGGTAGGGGTTGGAAGTTATTACCTTGAGCCTGCAACCAACATGGCGGAAGTTGCCTTCTCTGTCAGCACAGACCACCAGAACAGAGGCGTTGGAAGAGTCCTGATCCGCAAACTTGCAGAGGCAGCAAGAGACAAAGGGATAAACGGACTCTTTGCTGTCACCTCTACCGGCAACAAGAATATGATCAGACTATTCAAGAGCCTGCCCTACAAGGTTCAGTCAGAGATTGATGATGATATGCTTCTGAGTTGCCATTTTACTGAAACCAAATAACGGTCTGCTTCTGACAAGAGCAGAAGATCACACTGAGATATATAAATATGGAAAAGCTCACTCCACATAACATTATGCTCATGCTCCTATCTCTTGGAATTCTGCTTGGTGTGGCCAGGATTCTTGGTGAACTTGCCCAGCGATTTCACCAGCCTGCTGTTGTCGGAGAACTTCTTGCCGGAGTTCTGCTTGGACCGACTGTTCTTGGCACTATCTCCCCGGGTTTAGAGCTATTCCTCTTTCCACCCAGTGGAGCAAACGCCATAGCTCTGGATACCATCTCCACTCTGGCCATTGTGCTCTTTCTGATGGTGGCTGGCATAGAAGTTGATCTGTCAACTATCTGGAAACAGGGCAGAGTGGGGCTCAAAGTTGGCATAACAAGCATCAGTATCCCCTTTTTTTTCGGTTTTCTTATAGCCTGGTTTATCCCACAGGCATTGGGCAGAGAGCAGGATGTTACTCCATTAATATTTGCCCTGTTTATTGCCACTGCAATGTCGATCTCAGCACTGCCTGTGATTGCCAAAACACTTATGGATCTGGATCTCTACAGAAGTGATCTTGGAATGGTTGTAATAAGTGCTGCAATCTTCAACGATATTGTTGGCTGGATAGTATTTGCCGTTGTACTTGGTCTCATAGATGGGACATCAGGAGAGGGGGCAAATCAGATCATATCAACCATTGTGATGACCATTGCATTTGCCGGTTTCATGCTCACAGCAGGACGCCTGCTTATTCATAAGGTGCTGCCCTTTGTCCAGGCCTATAGCCGTTGGCCTGGTGGAGAGTTAAGCTTTGCACTGATCCTTGCGCTGTTCGGTGCATCATTTACCGAATGGATTGGAATTCATGCCATATTTGGTGCCTTTCTGGTTGGTGCTGCG
>Ga0209800_10002674_pt1 | contig 15262 bp, 17 predicted proteins | sample Higcelweek8metaG_FD_187174 | JGI IMG/M metagenome (GOLD analysis project Ga0209800, IMG submission 187174) | Freshwater pond sediment microbial communities from the University of Edinburgh, under environmental carbon perturbations - High... | ecosystem: Environmental > Aquatic > Freshwater >...
TTTTTTGATGTGGTTTTGAATGGCTCTGAAAGGTCTTTCGGGTAAATGTTTGCGATATTCCATAATATTTATTGTATTTTACCAATAGTTATTGCTCCTCCGCTAGGACAGCACTCGGATAGAAAGGTGGGTGAGAAAATATTTGGCGGTCTGGCGGGAAAATGACGTTCTAAACATCTACGCTAGATGTAAGGTAAAACTTCTGGTAGTTCAGTCTTATTTCCTTGTTTTTGGGAAAGGTGGCCACCATTGGGTACTAGAACAAACTTTCCGTCTAGTTTTTTACACATATCCTCAGCGACTTGGACTGTTGTATAAGGATCATTATCGGAATGGATTACCACAAATTCTTTGACATTTTCTTTTATTTTATCGTGATCAATTTTATTTGGCCAAAAAAGACGATGTTCTGGCGCCAAGCCGTCATCAAAATCCCAGCCCGATACTAATATTAATTTCCCAAATTTTTGTCTTTCTGCCAAGCGCAGACCCAAAAGGGCACCGAGCGAATGACCAATAACTAAGGTATTTTCATCAACCTTTAATATTGACAACATTTGCTCCATATCAGGAAGGTCAGTGCGAGTAGTTGGTTGATCGGGAATTGCTACCTCATAACCTTTCTTTTCTAATTCTATCTTTAACCATGGGAGCCAATCACTCTCGGGAGTACCATACCAGGAAATCAAGATTAAAGCTTTTTTCATTTATCAGATTATAACAGGTAGATTTGACGAAATATTACCCCTATTTACCATATCATAAAAGTGTATTCAGCGTATCTTTAGGTGTTATCTTGATGCTGGCTCGATGGTTGGCCACCTACGCCAAGGCTACGGACGGCTAAAAGAACGATTTTAGAACCTTTACTCAAGTCTGAGTGGATATTTTTTTTAAATAACTCCTAAAATAACTTCCTTGTGTCCAAAACCGATATTGTCATGTTGCGCAATCTCATCAGCTGTAAAAAACCTGCATTCACCTAACTCTCCTCCCTGGATACTAATTGTTCCGGAAAATTTGCCAGTAAAAAACAAAGTCAAATAATATTGGGTGGAATTTGATGATATATCCTCGCTATAAGTTAAAAACTTTGGATCAAAAACCAAATTTACCTCCTCTAAAACCTCCCTTTTAATTGCCTCTTTTGCTAATTCACCCTTGTCAACTCTTCCCCCTGGTAAAACCCACTTATCGGCATGGATTCCATGAAGATTTTTAACTAACAATATTCTCCCAAGACTATCCTTTAATATGGCCCTAACACCCAGTTCATACATATCTATATTTTATATCAGTTTTTAAAATACAGAGCAGTTATACTTCAGCTCCGTTTAACCATACCATAAATGTATATTTGGCGTACCTTTATGTGTTTTCTTGATGTTTTCTCCTCCGCTAGGATAGTACTAGGATAGAAAGGTGGGTTCAAAACTACCTTACACTAGCTCAAAATGACTTTTCATATCTATGTCTATCTACTGTCGATATATAATCATTCATGGATAAAAATCAAAAAATTGCAATTGTTACTGGTGCATCGAGAGGAATTGGTGCATCAATCGTCAAAAAACTATCAAACGAGGGGTATCAGGTAGTTGGGGTTTACGAAAAGAATATAGAAAAAGCAAAAGAAGTTGAAAAAGAAAATAAAAATGTTGAAATGATTCAGGCTGATATTGGAAAAGAAGAAGACATAATAAATATGATTAAATTTGTAACTGACAAATATGGTCAAATTGATGTCTTAATAAATAATGCTGGAATTAATTTATGGGGGCCGATAGAGAATTTTGAATTAAGTGATTGGAATCGAATGTTAGATGTAAATTTAACTGCCAAATTTTTACTCTCAAAATATTCCATTCCTCTATTGAAGAAGTCAAAAGGTGTAATAATCAACATTTCTTCAAGAGCAGGAATGGATGAATATGTTTTTTCTGATTTTGTCAGCTATTGTGTGACCAACGCTGGAATAAATAATTTTACAAAAGCATTAGCCAAAGAACTATCTAAAGACGAGATTAGGGTCAATGCTGTTATTCCTACGGTGACTGATACGGACAGATTTAAAAATGCATTTACACCGTCTGAGCAAGAGGAAGTAAAAAAAGCCGGCAAGTTAGGAACTCCGGTGGAGGTCGCCGACCATGTTTACAATCTAATAATCGACAAGACAAAAACAGGTGAAATACTAATCGATGAAAGAGTATTTATAGAAACTACCGCCTAACTAATCAATACTTTTACTGTATCTACCGCCATGTCCAAAATTTGCTTCTCCGCTGGGGATAATACTCGGATAGAAGGGTGGGTGAAGAAATATCTGACTGGAAAGAGTTCTGATGGAAATAATTATATTTTGGCGGTTTTTTGATAGACTCGGGTTAGTAGGTAAACTAAACACGAATAAACTAAAGCAATCAGCAATCCAGTTCTGATACTAAAAAAATCAAACATTACTCCGCCGACTAAACCAAGAATGGCGGCACCAATATTTTGATACACCTTTATGCTAGAAAGAGTTGTGGCTCGAATTGATGAAGGGATGTGTTTTTGGCTAAAGCTATTTATCAGCGCATCGTACATCGACTCAGTACTGTAAAAAATAGTGACAGCAACTAGGGCAAAATAACCATGAAGCCAAACCATTCCAGCCAGACCAAATGCATACATTAACCAACATAGCGTGATAAGTCCCGATTCGTCTAATCGCCTTTTTAGCCTAGCGAATTGTGACATAAGTAAAGACTGTGCAACCATTGAGATAGCGACAAAAACTCCTAACCATTCGACGGTAAATATTTTTAAATCGAGAATGTACGGCTTATCGACTGATCCTCGGAAATAGCTAAAAAATCCAAAAAGGAGAGAAACAAATAAAGTAATCCACAGTATCTTCGGTGTTTTTAAAACATGTTTGAGTCCGGAAAAGGCATTTAATTGTTCATGAAAATCATCATCATTAACAGATACATCTTTATTCATCAATGTCACAACCAAAGTACATAACAAAAATAAAATTGCCAATAAATAGTAAGGATAATTTATGTTTAAAGAAAATATATAGGCACCGATGATACTTCCTATTGCCCCAGATAGATAAACGATGCTGTTACTGGTTGAAATTATTTGATCATAAACATTTACGATGTTTTTCGATTTCAAGTAATCGTATATATATGCTTCAAAGGAACCGGAAATAAAAGCTAAGCCTAACATCCAGACAGCGGCGAAAATAGCAAAACCTAAAGTGTTTGTTAATAGTGTCCAGACATATGCAGTTATTGATAAGGTGATCAGACCGCAGATTACACTAACTCTTTTACCAAACTTATCTCCAAAATAGCCAGTAGGGATTTCAAAGACAAAACCGGAAATCGAGAATACTGCAAAAATAATGCCAATCTGACCAAAGGTGAGGCTTTTTGCGAGAAAGAAAAGTGACATGATGGGGATAATTGGATAGAGGCCAAAGAAAAAGTCGTAAATAAAATAGAGGAAGATTGTTTTATCATTTTTTGCTAACTGCCAGATATTCGCGTCCACAAGCTAGTTTATCAGAACAATTTATCCCATCTATAGATGAAGTGTTCAAATCAGTTACAAGTACTTAACCATGTCATAAAAGTGTATTCGGCGTATACTTGTGTGTTATCTTGATGTTGGCTCCCCCGCCGGGATAGTACTCGGATAGAAGGGTGGGTTAAAAACATACTTAGATAATAGAACATCCCTTAACTTAGTAAAGTACTTAGCTACTGCTAGTTTGCCTTTGTAGCAGAAGCTAGTAACCTTGCTGATATTTCAGCATCAGCTAGATTTTTAACTAGTTATTCTCATTAGTTCCGGAAAAACATAGACACTAGGGTTTCTCCCAGAACCTTTTTTAACAACAGACAGCATCGAAGAATCTACTAACCTCTTCAATAGATCTCTAGATGTATGAACATTAATGTGCGTTTTGTTTATGAACTGCACAGTATTGAAAAAGGGATATGAAAAAATATAATCCAACACTTCTGCGGAGTACTGTGACTTAGTAATTTCTCTGATTTCATTTTTTTTATTTTCGTGTAATGTCTTTATTGCTCTGGCTTTTTCAATATTAATTTCAGACTGTTCTTTGACTGCTTTCAGGAAAAATAAAATCCAGCTGTTCCAATCATTGTTCTGAGTTATTCCTGAAAGTTTTGAATAGTATTGTTCTCTATTTTTCTCAAAATATGCACTCAAGTAGAACATCGGAGTTGAAAGTATTTTTTTATAAAATAAGAAAAGTGGCATAATCATTCGTCCAACCCTACCATTACCATCACCGAATGGATGGATAATTTCAAACTGAGCATGAAGGATAGCTAATTGAACGATGGGGTCTTTTTCTTGTGAGTGTAAATAATCTTCCAAATTAGCCATTAAATCTGGTATGTCAGTTGCTATGGGTGGTACAAACTTGGCTTGTTCTATTGTTGTTCCGTCTTTGCCGATAAAAACTTGCCAATCCCTAAATTCACCAAGGCGACTGGTTTGAGATCTCACGTCGGTCAATAAAATTTTATGAATATTTTTTAATAAATTTACAGAAAGAGGTATTTCTTGAAGTTTACTAATAGCGTACCGCATTGCCTGCCTGTAGTTTAAAATCTCTTTAATGTCTTCGTGTTTTTTGTTTTCAGGTTCTTTTATTGTTGGATCAGCTTCATAAGCCAGAACCTCTTCTAAGGTTGCCTGAGTACCTTCTATCTTTGAAGAAAGAACGGCTTCCTGAGTAGATAGTGGTGACAATAATACTTCTGGATTTGGAATACCTTGAAGTAGTCCATCAAATTTGGCAATACTATCGTGTGCTTGTCCCAGAGACAAGATATAGCTAACCCAATCGAGATTTTTTAGTGGAAGTTTTTCTGCTTTGTGAGGATTTGATGTCATGTTTTTAGTGTATCAGTTGTAACTGCTATTTTTTGTTTACACAATTACCCATAAATATGGATTTATAATTATCTTCTTTTCTGTTAGCATCTTGTTTTAACGTGTCACATTGGGCTGGAGGCGAAGCAACAACACAAGTATCTGCCCAAAGTTTGGAACTTTGTTGAACTTGTGGGTATAAATCATTTAGTGCTTGCACAACTTCTGGCTTACACCAGACAACCATATCTCCACCATATAAAGAAACCATTACATAACTTGAAGTGTTAGTACTGTTTGTATTGCTGGTGTTCACTTTTGTGCGAGTGCATGGCTTGTCGCATTCGATTTTTGATTCTCGCTTAACACCTCCTCCACATTCCGGCGGATAATTACAATCGGTCATATAATTTACAGGTTTTCCCCATTGTTCATTTAGTTTCTTACACTCATCCATCGAAGTATTGAATTGTTTTCCGTCTGGACCAATACACTCTATCAAAGACCCCGTACCACTCGATGAAGATGTTGTGGTTTTTACTTTTGGTTTGATTGTTGGTACTGATGTTGGCGTTGGGATACTCGTTGGTACGGGCAGTGGAGTTGCAGTTGGTATCGGTTCGGATCTAAACCATTTATGTGGTTGTAACAAGTCTCGTAAGGGTAAGCCATTACTTTCAGTATATGAACTTACTACAAAATAGACAAGAAAATATAAAACGATGAAAACTGAACCGAACATAAACATAGTATCCCTAGTTAAGGTTTTTGTTTTAGGTTTATTTTTCATGTTTCTAATTTAAGTTACACTGTTTCTGATAATAGGGTTCGGACTTTATCAAGTTTCTCAACTTCTCCACCACATCATTTCCTTTAAACTTATTTGTTCCCATCATGGTGTCAAAATAGTTATTTACATCGGGGGATGTCCTTTTTTGGTAGCGAGCAAATAAGGAATTTATTTCCTCTTGGTTAAGAAGACTAAAAAACGAGAAAGACATTTGGTAGGCGATTACCTCTTTTTCAACACAATCAAGTGGCTTCCCTGTAATTTTTCCGTCTACGAACTGGATCGCATGTGTCACTTCATGAAGCAACAGGAGTGAAGTCAATAAGTCATCTGTTGCTTGGTACTTAGGAGAAACAATAATCTTGAGATCGTCCGTTGACTGATTATCTGTGTATAAAAAATAACCGTTAGCTCCTTCCATGTCGGTATCATTCTTGGAATACTGAATATCAAGACAATTCTGTATTTGATCTATTTTGTTTCCGTGATTAGAAAGTAGCTTCATTACTTCTGGATTTATAGATGAGCCTGTCGATTGCTGAGTGAACAAGGAAGGTGATTTGAGTCTCTGTATCATCAAACTCAATGCTCTTTGGAACTCAGGAGGTATCGAATAAGGATTTGTCCTACTACATCCTTCGTTACCAGAAGGGGTCGGGTTAACATAAATTTTGTTTGAATTACCAGAGGAGCTTGTTGATGTAATAAAGAGATAGACACCAATTAAAACCAAGATGGCTAGAAAAGAAGATTTCAGTGTCGGTTTCTTTACTTTAAACACAATCTCTTTGTACTTAGGATTCTTAATACAATTCGATTCGTGATAGTCCGATTCTTTCTTGGTAGCAAATTCTTTTCCGCAATAGTCGCAGGTCCAGATGTATTTCTTCTTCAATAAGTGAATAATACCACCAACAAAATCATGTTATCCTAAATCAGATGACTGAGTGGGATTGGAATTGCAAACAATCGAAAACTTTTGTTGCTGAAAGTTCTGAGCAACTGGCTAGTGATCTTCAGGAATGGATGAATAAAGGTAGAAAACACCGGGTTATTCAGATATCCCATGCATACAGGCCTGACGGAAAGGTTGAGGCAATTGTTGTGTATATTGACGGATTACTTGACATTCCTTTTCTAAAATTTTGGAAATAATTAATAAATCTATCGATGATCGTATCAAGGCATATTTAAAGGAGAAAGGGTTCAATGTAACGGACGAACTATCTGAGATTAGGGTGTAATTGGAACACATGGGGAAGGCAATATTTCTTTATTACAAAGAAAAGAGAATGCTACAGAAAGGGGTGTCGACCCACATTAAATAAATTAACTCAGGACCGACTTTATGTAAAAACATTTCCTTTTGTTCCAAAATAATATTGCGATGGCAGTCAATTGATCTTACAATTTTCATTAAAAAACGGAATTTGCGTGATCCCGCATCACAATCTTTCCCAGGGAGTATTAAGTATCTCGTCTGTGATATCGTGACCAGTCTCTACGACATCACCTTTTGTTAACCAATCGGTGCCGAGAACCATTTGATTGAGGGCTGGGCTATTTTGCGGTTGTTCGTCTAAACAAACATATGAATGAGTGCCGTACCATTCAGGGGATTCGTCTCCAGGGTTTCTAACTTCCAGTATCTTTCCACTAAATCCCTCACTTTTAGCCTCTTCTATAATTCTACGAGCGCTAAATGTGCATGAATGGTTGGCCACCTTTTCTTCAAAAAGGTGAGTTGACATAAAACCTAACAAGCGCGGTGGTTTCTGAAACTCAGACATAAATTATTATAAAGCATCAAATTTATTATCAAACGTTTCTGAATAGATTAGTTTTATGTTTGAAAAACGGCTAGTGGTCTTTGTCTCGTGGTTTTGATGCTGCTCCAAACGTTTATTGATATCCGAGGTTAGCCCAGTGTAAAGAAACTTTTCGTCGCAGAGTAAAATGTATATTTGCCACATCTTTTGGGCTAATTTAAATATTTGCTCCTCCGCTAGGGATTCTTCGCTAAACCTGCCTGCCGGCAGGCAGGGCTACGAACTCCCAAGGGACTCCCTTCTCCTTCGACGAGCTCAGGATCAGGGCAGGCTCCCCTCACTGCGTGAGATCAAAGCCAAGGGAGAAATAAAATTAAAAAAGCCCCATTCTTGGGGCTTTGTTAATTTTGCTCCTCCGCTAGGACTGTCCGATGCTTCGATCGGACTAAACTACCCTTTTCGCTTCGCTCAAGATCAAAGCCAAGGGAGAAATAAAATTAAAAAAGCCCCAAGAATGGGGCTTTGTTAATTTTGCTCCTCCGCTAGGACTCGGACCTAGGACATCCTCCTTAACAGGGAGGCGCTCTACCAACTGAGCTACAGAGGAATGTAAAATTTTTCTTTAAAAAATTAACGTTCCTGACGGAATGTTAACCATAAAGATAAATTACGTCTAATTTATCCCAAATAACCAACTGACCCGCTTTGACTCGCTTTCGCTCATCAAATCGAGGCAAGGCTACAGAGGAATAAAAACAATTACTAATTAATAATTACTAATTACTAATTACTAATGACTAATGACTAATTACTAATTAATAATGACGAATGACGTACGACTAATTTTGAAAGGTGCGGGCTAGGATTGATTATATGACACTAGCTGTCGAAAAACCAGTCATTATTGAAATAGCGAGTTAATGGCAATTGGCTGATTTGGTATATCCCTCGGATATGGCCTGGGCTTGGGTGCAAAACCATTGATCGCCCTGATCCAGCTCGATAAGAACATTGGAATAATTGCCACAACCCGGGTAAAAAAAGGTTTTTTTACCTTCTCGAAGGTTGCCTTTGATATTACATTTGGAATCGGTCGGATTGTGATCCTGAAGACACAGAGAGCTAAAAATGCCAATTTTGGCAGTTTTGACCTGAGCAAAAGCAGTTTTGAGATTCTCCGATTCAACTGAGGCGGTGGAAGTGAAGCGAGCCCAACCAGCCGAAATGATGGCTTGATTAACCAAAAGATCGTCAACATAAACCAGAGCCAATAGGCGACCATAATGGTCATTGAGCTGGCCGTTGAGCCGAACTTTTTTGTTTAGAACTAATTCTTCTAAATAGGCTTTTGATTGCGGGCCACCACAAAGATTGATTTCGGGGGCATTGACACTCATGAGCCTGATTTCCCTACTGGCAGGCAGGCTTTTGGGGTCATCGATGACAATAGTGTCGCCGTCGATGACCCGGGAGACAGTGAAAAGCGGGGAAGGAGACGAGGTCTTGGAGATGAGAAAAAACCCAAAAATGGCATTGATGACGACTGAAATGACCAAAAATATCCGTGTCATTATGTAATAATACACTTTTTGATAAAATACCCCCATGAAATTAATTTTGGTGAGACACGCAGAATCGACACCGGGAGCTAAGCAATTAGCCCCGACTAATGGTTTAACCGATAAGGGGAAGGTACAAGCCAAGAAAGTGGCCAGATATTTGTCCCAGGAGAAGATTGAACATATTTATTGTTCAAAATCGATTAGATGTGTTCAAACCATGGAAGAAATATTGAAGAGAAGAGATGAAGAAGACATCAAAATTTCTTTTTCACTGCTGGTGGGAGCCAAAAACAAGAGTGAGGATTGGCAGGAATTGCAAAACAGAATCAATTTGTTTATCGAGGATTTGAAGATTGATTATGTGAATGAGGAAACGATATTGGTGGTGTCGCATGCGGCACCAATAAAGATGTTTGTATTTCAATTAACCGGGGAAATAGTGGAGATTGATAACGCCTCGGCCACTATTTTTGAGATTAGTGAGAAGGTGGTATCGAAGGTGATGGTGAACGAAACCGGGTATTTGACATAAAGTGATAAAATTGGGTTATGAAGCTAGTTTTGGTGAGACACGGGGAGACCGAGGCCAATTTGGGTCGAGTACTGCAAGGTTTAAACCCGGGGAAATTGAGCAAAGTAGGAATTGACCAATCAAAAGCACTGGGTAGATTCTTGAAAAAATATAAAATTGACGTAATTTATTGTTCACCGATTGATAGATGTCAGGAAACGCTGAAATATATTATGGAGGAAACCGGATGGAGGACAAAAGTGGTTCACACCCCGCTGATTCAGGAAAGGGACTTTGGTAAGTTTTCGGGAAAACCACACTCAGAAATCGATTTTGAACAACTGGACCAGGAGACGGAACACAACTTGAGTATGGGGGTGGAATCGCAAAAAAATGTGAACCTGAGAGTGAAAAGATTTTTGGATGAGGTGAGGGAAAAGCATCCGAAAAGCAGTGTGCTGGTGGTTAGTCACAGTAACCCCATCCGCTGGCTTTTGTCGAATTTATTGAAATTAAGCTTTGAAGAAGTGATTTCGAAAGTGAGAATTGACAACGCCTCGACCTCGATTTTTGAACAAAAAGGGGAAGGATACGAGCAGATAATGATCAACGAAACGGGATATTTGAAATAGATTTATTCCAAATAATCTTGCAACTTTTTTCTTCTGGAAGGATGTCTTAGTTTTCGAAGAGCCTTGGCTTCGATTTGACGAATTCGCTCGCGGGTGACATTAAAGATTTTGCCGACTTCTTCGAGAGTTTTTGGAGTTTCCCCCATTAAACCAAACCGAAGGGAGAGAACTTTGGCTTCACGATCATCAAGTGATCCCAAAACTTCTTCGATGGATTCGCGGAGTAATTCTTGGCTGGTTTCCTCGTAGGGAGAAAGCTGGGTGGTGTCTTCGATAAAGTCACCCAAAAATGAGTCTTCATCATCACCCACCGGGGTGGCCAGAGAAGTGGTGTCTTGAGAAATACGATAAATTTCCTCGACTTTTTCGACGGTGACGCCGACTTCGGAGGCAATTTCTTCGATTAGGGGTTCGCGACCAAGACGCTGGGTTAAAGCCCGAGTGGCTTTGTAGACCTTGTTAATGGTCTCGACCATGTGAACCGGAATGCGGATGGTTTTGGCCTGATCGGCTATAGCCCGGGTGATGGCCTGACGAATCCACCAAGTAGCGTAGGTTGAAAACTTGAATCCCCTTTTCCAGTCGAATTTTTCGACCGCCCGCATTAGCCCCTGATTTCCTTCTTGGACTAAATCGAGAAAAGATAGACCGCGACCGATATATTTTTTGGCAATGGAGACGACCAATCTTAAATTGGCGGTGATGAGAGATTCGCGGGCAGCCAGGGAACCTTTTTCGATGGCTTGGGCTAATTCAACTTCTTTGTCAAAATTGATCAGATCAATTTTGCCAATTTCTTTGAGATACATGCGGACCGAATCAACGGTGTTTTTCTGAGCCAGAAGAGCCAACAAATCGCCAGTACCAGCTTTGGCCTTTTCGGATTGGATAAGCGCTTGTGATTCGACTTTGTCAAAAACATCTATCCCTCTTTCGAAGAGATAATCAAACAAGCTATCGACTTCTTCGATGTATTTTTCGGGTTCGGGAATGAGGGCAATGATCTCTTCGTTGGTAAGGTAGTGGAGTTTTTTACTTTGGGTAAGGAGCGACTGCTTGATTCTTGAAAAATTTAGTGCGGTAGGCATCGGCATATTGTATAAGAAAAGCTAGAATAAATCTAGCTTCTAACTTTTGGCAAACGAGGAAGACGAGAAAGTAATTGATTATACTCTAATTCCAGCTTTTCAATCTCGGCAGTTTGGCCCTGGGCCTCGAATTGGGCGATTTGGCGACTGATGGAATTGAGCTGTTCTTTGATGGTAATGACCAAGAGATGGTCGATGACTTTGCTAATTTCTAAATGGCGGTGGTGGGAATCTAGATCAATGGAATTTGACTGGAGATAAATGTCTTGAAAAATGGGAACAAGCTCGGGCGGGAGTGATTGCTGAAAATCAGCAGAAACAAAATCGGTGGTATCTGATAATAAGGAAAATAAATTTTGAAAACGAGGGAGGGTGAATTGATATTTATTATTTATTTTTTGGCTAAGCTTGGGGGGATTTTTTGAAGATAAAACCAGGGCAATTAGGTAGGCCTCGAGAGCTTCGAGATTTTTGTCGTAGGCGGAGAGAGCGATGGGAGTAATCGGAGCAGAGTCGCCAACAGCTGGTGCAGTTGTGGCGACTTGATATTTTTGGGATTCGAGGATAACCGACTCGGGGGTGGAGCCGATGATGTCGGCCAGTTTTTGAAGATAATCTGAACGAATGACTAGATTACTAATTTTGTTGATAAAAGGCAAAGTTTCGAGTAAGATTTTTTTCTTGCCAATGACAGTGTCGGGGTTATTTTGTTTGACGGCTGATTTGATTAAAAAGTCCCAAATTGGCAGAGCCGAGGCTATTTGGCGACGAAAAAAATCGGGATCGGCCTTGAGGGCTTCATCGGGATCTTTGAACCGATCTTCCAGATCAACGACCCGAATGTCAAAACCCATAGAATCGGCTAATTCAATACTTTTTTTGGAGGCATTGTTGCCGGCAAAATCGGAGTCGAGAGCCAGGATTAGGGTCTCGGCTAAACGATGAAGAAGTTGAAGTTGGTCGGGAGTAAAGGCAGTGCCCTTGATGGCGACAATATTTTTTATGCCCGCTTGAAACGGAGTAATCATGTCGAATTCCCCTTCGGTGACAATGACCGCATTTTCAGATTTGATAGCATCACGACTTTGGCTAAGACCAAAGAGCTGATGACTTTTGTGATATAGATCGGTCTCGGGTGAGTTGATATATTTAGCAGCTTCGGTCTTAGTTGAACCCGGCAATGACCGGCCGGAGAAACCTAGAATGCGACCACGAGCGTCGGCGAGGGGGAAAACTAGCCGACCCTGAAAACGATCGTATAATTGCTGGGAATGATATTGGCTAAGACCGAAGGTGCCAGTGGCGATAAGATCGGGAATGGAAAAACCTTTTTTTTGAAGATACTGGCTGATGAGGGCGGGATTGACAGGCGAAAAGCCAATTTGGAATAACTTGATAGTGTCCAGAGTGATGCCCCGATTTAGAACATAATCGAGAGCATTTTTGCCAAGCGGATGAGAGAGGAGGAGGAAATGATAAAACCTGGCCACCTCATGATTGATGATCAATAGACGGGCGCGATGGTGCTCGGTTTGAGACAATTCCTGAGAATATACCAGATCAACACCGGCGATTTTGGCCAAATCATGAAGGGCTTCTTTGAAGTCGATTCTTTCGAATTCCTGGACAAAATTGATGACGTCGCCACCTTTGCCACAACCAAAACATTTGTAGATTTGCAATTCGGGGGAAACAACAAAGGAGGGAGTTTTTTCGGAATGAAAGGGACAGCAGGCGACAAAATGCTTGCCACGTTTTTTTAGCGGAAGATAGCGATTGATGACATCAATGATGTCTAGTTTTGATTTGATTTCTTCCACCTGCGATTCCACAACCTCATTCTACCATTTATACCAAGCTCATCCCCTTTGACAAGCTCAGGGCAAGGACAAAATCCCCTTCTCCGGTGTCGACTAAAGTCTCACCGGGGTTTTCCCCTTTGAAGAAAGGGGAACTAGAACCCTTCGACTGGCTCAGGGCTATAGCTAAACCCAGCCCACCATCCGAAACGGAGGGTCCCCCCTCCCTTGACAGGGAGGGCTAGAACAATTGCCATTGCCAGAGAGTGAGGGTTTCGGCGAGCGAAACCCCTACAGTTAATGGCGGTGGAGAATGACGTTGATGTGGCGGGGGGTGATGGTGAGTAAATAAAGAATGATGGCGATGTCGACCAGACCCATGATGACAAAAACATTTTGAAGGCTAACCAGGTCGGCCATGAGACCGGCAGTAATTGGGCCAATAATATAGCCGATGTTACAGGTAAAATCGTTGATGCTGATGATTTCTTTTTCGTAGCAATGGCTCTCGGTCATATAATCGGCATAGGCCCCATCGATGGCTGGCCAAGCGATGGATCCAGCCAGAGAAGACAAAAAGACAGTGATAATGATTAGTAGTGGATCTTTGATAAATCCGAGGGGCAATAAAAGAATACAGCCCAAAAGAAATGAATAGTAGGCGGTTTTCTTTTTACCAAATTTTTTGGTTATTGGCCCGACAAACCAACTGACAATGAGAACCGGGAGAGTGTAGGCGGTCATAAAGAAGCCACCAAAATCGCGAAAATTGGGAAATGATTCGGCAAAAATTGGACCAATGGTCCAAAAAGTGGCATCAAAAACATAAATTAAGATATTAAAAATTATGACGGGGAAAAGAACGCGGGCAACCCGGCGAAGGATATGAAACTCTTTGAAAAAATTGTGGTGGATGTATTTGGCCTGATGATTGTATTCGGGAGAATCTTTTTTGGGGGAGAATTTGAGGAGAAGAACGTAAAAAATTAGAGCGATAAAGACAAAAGATAAAGACAAGGAGTATGGAAAAAAATCGATGGTTTCAAGAACGATTAAGCCAGCAATGATGGGAGCAATGAGGTAACCAAGATTACGGAAAATGCTGATGAAACCAAAAGACTGACAGTGCTGATCAAAAGGAGTGCGACGACTGACAAAATCGAAAGTGGCATAGAGACTAAGATCGCTGTATAGGCCCCAAATGGCCATGGCAATTAAAAATAGAGGCACAGTCTTGGCCGGAAAGACGATTAAGGGGAAAATAAAACAGAGGCCAAAAACAATGAGGTAAAGACGACGGTAACCAGTGTTGGTAATATATTTGGCGAGAACAAAATCGAAGATGGCACCAAAAATGTTGCTGGAGGCAATAATGAGACCCATTTGAGATTTGGAAAAACCAAGATTGGTGATTTGGATGGGGAGAATGTAGGAAATAAGACCGTTGAACAGGGCGTAGAAAAAGAGCATCAGGGAGACGGTGGAGAGGAGGCGAGAGTGACGACTAAAAACCGCAAACTTGGATATCTTCTTAATCATCAATTAAGATTAGCAGAACTGAGGGAGAAACTAAAACCCCTTCGACAAGCTCAGGGCTATAGCCTTTCGACAAGCTCAGGGCTAGGACAAAATCCTCTTCCCCTCCTGGAGGGAGGGGCTTTCCCCTTTGAAGAAAGGGGAACGAGAACCCTTCGACAAGCTCAGGGCTATAGCTAAACCCAGCCCACCCTCCGAGACGGAGGGTCCCCCCTCCCTTGACAGGGAGGGCTATCAATGATCTCGGTTGACTAAAAATTCGGGGAGGTAATCGAGGTAATCACGAGCCGGTTGGTGGGTTAAAAAATCAAGATTTTTCAGAAAATATTCATGAGCTTGGTGACCAAATTGGCGCATTAGTTTGTCGGCATAGTCTAAGCTCCCAAATTGGTCCATTTTGGAAATGACCCAGTCAACTTCGGCCTGAGTTTTTTGATAACGATTTTTGGCTAAGATATCGGATAACTGCGACTGGTCGGGGCCGGTGAGAGTACGAAGAAGGTGGGCCAGCATTAGGGTTCTTTTGCCCTCGAAGATATCGTTGCCCATCTGTTTTTTTAAGCCCTGAAAATCGGAGGTAAGGTCGAGAAGATCGTCTTTGATTTGGAAGCAATAACCGGTTAATTTGCCAAACTGATAAATTTTTTGTAATTGATCGGGGGTGGCG
>Ga0209800_10002675_pt1 | contig 15248 bp, 15 predicted proteins | sample Higcelweek8metaG_FD_187174 | JGI IMG/M metagenome (GOLD analysis project Ga0209800, IMG submission 187174) | Freshwater pond sediment microbial communities from the University of Edinburgh, under environmental carbon perturbations - High... | ecosystem: Environmental > Aquatic > Freshwater >...
GCCTCCACCAGCCTGAATTCTGCCTTCGGTAATTTTACAGACATTGCGTTCGCGCAGTATCTTTGAACATTCGGTTACTCCCCAGCCATTAGCTTTAAGTTTAGGGTCTATCAATTCGGCTCTGGTTTCGGCTTCGTTCATGGTTTTATCAATTATAAAGCTACTGCAAATTGCTGTTCAATTATTTCTGGGTACTGATGCCATACTTTTCCATCAAGCTCTTTTCCGTTTAGTTTTTTATTTCTTTTAACTTTATCCGCACCCCAGGTTCCCCATTGCTTAAAGAAAAAAGCCACATCATTTTTCTCGCATTGACGTTTAATATTTATTACCCATTCTTTTTCCATAGGTCTGGCTCTGTTGCCACTTTCGCCACCAACAATTACCCAATCTATATTGGTAAGGTTAATTTCGCCTAAGTCTTCCAAGAGCGGTTCTACAGATAGGAATAAAACAGTTGCTTTAATATTTCGTAGTTTATCAATTCTTGGCAATCCTTGTTTTTGGTTATCAACGGTAACTCCTAACCATATATTCTTTGGCACACGTCTGTTTGAGAAATATTGGTTCATTCTATCAGCTCTCTTTGTAAGTACCTGATATGTGTGCTGTGGAGTACTTTCGATTACATCAAATATTTGATTCAAATAATTTTCAGGCATGTCTTCATGAAAGATGTCGCTCATCGAATTGACAAAGAAAACTGTTGGCTTTTTTCTTTTTAATGGATCCAACAATCGAGAAGGTACAATATTAAAATGAAAACCATTTTCGTATCCTTCTACACCCATTGCCTGTAAACGATTAGCCATATTTTCGGCATAACAATTTTTGCACCCAGCACTGATTTTTGTGCATCCAGCGGTTGGATTCCAGGTTTGTTCTGTCCATTCTATTTTGTGTGCCATATTATAACCATTTAAATTCTACAATACTACCTTCTTTTATGCTTTTCCAATTTATTTTTGAGTGTCCAATATATGATATTTTTTTCAATTTCTTAAGCTCTCTTAGTAACTCATTTGTATGTTCTGCAATATGTCCATTTTCATATGTGTAATAATACAGTTCACTATTAGTTATAAATCTTTTTTCTTTTATATGTTTTTCCAAATTAGCTTTAAAGCTTTCAATTTTTGTCAGTTTCTTGGATTCATTAGGATTGTCAAAGTTGAAAATAAGTTGAGTTTTTGTTTTATCTTCATCAATGTCATAATCAGCTTCTCCATTTATTTGATTGTTCTTCCATGCAATATGAAGAAACTTTTCAACTCCCAATATATGTTTTGAGCCAAAAATAATTCCATAAATATTCGCATTCTTTTTAATTGAAAAAGGATAAATTTTTAAATCTGAGCTAGTTGGAATTAATGATCGATATTTTTCCAAAACAACTCTATGAATAAAGTTATATGGATTGTCTTGAAGATCTTGTTCATTTATTCCTAAGTGTCTGGTGAATTCATCTTCTCTATTGAATCGTTTAAAAAAAGATGATGAAATAAAAAATAAAAAGTCAGTTTGTTTCAATTTCAATAATGTATTGAAATTATTCTGATTAGTGAATTTGATACCGCTCTGATCAATTATGTATAAGTTAGGGCAATTCTCTGTTTTGACAATCAATTCACTATAAACATCATTAAAATCTTTGTTATGAAAATGAATTTTGACAAACCTATTTAACCTTTCATTCTTTTCAATGTATTCAGTACAGTTCTTCTTCAAAGCCTCATACTTACTGTTTTTATATTCATTTAAATAAAGATTAATAGTTGTTTCATTTTGCATCAACAAATCAAAAAAACCATTTATTTTGTCTAAAATTCTTATTGGAGAGCCTTTTGTCCCTTGAATATCATATCCCATACCAGCAAAGAAATCAACTATATTTACTTCATTAATATGTGGTTGCATGATAAATGTTGGTAACCAACTTTCAACATAACTTTCGAAGATTTCTAATTTTTTGATAGTTCCTTCGTCATAAGGTTTTATATGATGATCTATATGCGCCATAACTAAATCTCTCCTGCAAACGCTTTTTGTAAAACACTCTTTTTTAATTCTTCAAAATCTACAATTTTCTTTTTATAAATATCCTCCAATTTTTGAGTTTCGGCTCGCAAAGAATCTAATTGGCGGACGATGGTTTGTTGTTCAGCTAATATTGGAAACGGTACTGGCATGTTTTTCAAATCATTTATTGAAAGATTTGGCTGCATCAAAGTATTTACGTGATTTAAAACGTAGTTTGCAACTCGACTCGTTATTAAATAATAATATAGAAAAGTATGACTCATTGACTTTTCATTTGGAACTAATGCAGCTACTCGCTGATTTACTAAAGCTCCATTATAACTTGAGGGAACAATTGCAACTTTCAAACCCGACGAAATAATTGTTCTTGTTAGCGCGATAACAATGTCGCCAGTTTTAACTTGAACTTCTTTCAATTCTTCATTGAATTTGTCAGGCAGATAATTGCTAGACTCCTCAACAAATTCCTTAACACCTACATTTGTAATTTTAATCGATCTAATAGAATTAGTTGGAGAGAAATCTTCACTTGCAAATGCGTAACCATTTATTACTTTTGTTATTTCTTGTACTAATTTCTCCTCCCAATTCCCATTTCCAAACACCTCCTCCAAATAACTCTCAAACAGCTCCTTTGCATTTTTAAGATTTTGTTCGGCATTTGCTTTTGCTTTATCAATTGCTGCAAAGCTGCGGTCGAGAATGGAAACTATGCGCTGTTGCTCGTGAAGTGGTGGGATGGGGATTTCAATACATTCAATCTGTGTTTTATTAATCGAATTGAATACCGCACCCGTATTCCCTTCGATTTCATTTTCGTGTTTTATTAGAAAATTAAAAAGAAACTCTCTGTCTATATTTTTGCCTGCACGAATTGCAGCCAAACCACGACCAATACAAATCTTTTGTGTCGAAAAATTAACTGGACCGACGGGAGCTCTAACAGACATTAAAATATCATCAACTTCAGCTTCTTTGGTTATTTTTGTGGTCCACGTAGTTGGTTCTCCAATATATTTTTCACCATACTCTTTTTTACCTTGGTAAAAAGGTAAACCAATACCTTCAGAATTGTAATACTTTCCTTCGGGTGATTGTCCAGCAATTACTTTACAAACCTCCCCCAACTTCTTTATGTCCCAATCTTTCGGCAAGCTCACATTATCACTCTGCTTCATAATAATCCTTTAATTTCGTTACTTATGTTTTCTACAGAGCTTTTCATCAGATCCTGAGAAATCAAACTGGTCACAATTTGTGACGGGTTAGAGCTGGTCGCAAATCGCGACCGCAAACCAAATGATATAATATTTATTTTACTCATATTAAATCACTAATGCTTTTTAGTAATTCTGCGCTTTCCATATCAAGTGCTTTAATCTCTGTCAAAATCGCCTGTGGTGCGCGCAAAGCAGTTTCTTCTTTTTTGTTTGGATTTTTTACGCTTAAATCGTAATTATCGCCACCTTGTAAAACATCTGCCATAGATAAATTCCATGAGTTCTCTGTCTCTGGTCCTGAATATCCATTTGATCTTGAAGCATATAGATTTACAAATTCTGCTAAATCGTTTTCATTTAGTGGATTTGTCTTACCAAGATTTCTATCGAGATTTAGCTGATAAAACCAAACATTTTTTGTGGCTTTTCCTTTTTCGAAAAACAAAACTACAGTTTTTACACCAGCACCAGTAAATGTTCCTCCAGGTAAATCTAAAACAGTGTGCAAATTGCAATTTTCGAGCAGGGTTTTGCGGATTGCTACGCTTGCATTATCGGTATTACTCAAAAATGTATTCTTTATAACAATACCAGCACGACCTCCAGCTTTTAATATTTTGATAAAATGCTGTAAAAACAAGCTGGCAGTTTCACCAGTTTTAATCGGGAAGTTTTGTTGCACTTCTTCTCTTTCCTTTCCGCCAAATGGAGGATTAGCGAGAATAACCTTGTATCTGTCTTTTTCTTGAATATCAATTAGATTTTCAGCCAGAGTATTGGTATGGATAATATTTGGAGCTTCAACACCATGCAAAATCATATTCATGATTCCGATAATATATGCCAGCGATTTCTTTTCCTTCCCAAAAAAGGTTTTCTTTTGTAAGACTTCAATATCTGTGGTGGACAATTCCGGTCTGTTTAAATAGTTGAAAGCTTCGACAAGGAAGCCTGCAGAACCCACAGCACCATCATAAATTGTATCTCCAATTTTAGGATCAACAATTTTGATAATGGTTTTGATCAAAGGACGAGGCGTGTAATATTCGCCACCATTACGCCCAGCATTTCCCATGTTTTTAATTTTGCCTTCGTAAAGATGACTCATTTCATGCTTTTCTGCATGAGTTCTGAAACGGAGCTCATCAATCAAGTTTACAACTTCACGCAAATTATAACCACTTTGAATTCTGTTTTTGAGTTCGCTGAAAATTTCGCCAATTTTATATTCTATGGTATTAGCACTGTCGGCGCTTGTTTTAAACTTTTTTAGATATGGAAATAAATCCCCATTAACAAAGTCAACCAAGTCATCGCCAGTAACAGCATTATGATCAATGCGACCATTTTCAAGTTTTGGAGCAGCCCAGGTATTCCATCTGTATTTCGATTCAATTATTCTATCGTAGGCTTTACCAGATAATTGGGCAGCAGTTTCTTTATCTTTTTCGAGATCATCGAGGTATTTCAGAAAAAGAATCCATGAAGTCTGTTCAACATAATCCAACTCACTTCCACATCCTGCATCCTTGTGGAGTATATCATCAATATTTTTAAAAGTTTGCTCAAACATCATTTTTAATTCAATTTTATTTATCCAAAAGTACATTTTATTTACTACTTTTTGCAAAAAACGAGCATAAAGATTTTACAAATTTTTGTACTACTCAGGAATAGAATTTTGCATAAAATGTGAATTCAAAAAAAATAAAAAAATTAATGTTTTGTTTTTCGTAATAAAAACTTTTTTTTCGATTTTCCACCTACTACTTACTATTGCAAAGTTAATCTATTGATATTCAATAATATAAGTACTGGAGTAGGTTGAAAATTGTACTTACTCAACTTACTATTTTAGCTGTTTTCATTATCTTGTTGTAACTTGTAGTAAATAAAAAAAATAATCATACTACATAATACTTCTTTATTTTCAATACTTATAGAGGATAGTAGTAATGTAGTAAGTGGTTTTGGGGATTTTTGGTATTTTATTTTATTTTTATATTTTTATATAAAAATTATTGCATAGTTTTACGAATTAGAAAAATGGTGCAGAATATTTACTTTTGATGGGTAGGTTTGTGCAATGGAGTGATTATAAACTAGTTACCAATTATTAAAATACAAAGACATGCAAATTGATACAACCTTAACTATTATTGGAATTATTATATCGATAATTTTTGGAGCGTATGGAATTTATTTTGCTAACAACAAAAAAAACAACTCGAAAGTATCTTTAATTTGTCAATCAATTATTCCGATATTTTCTACATTTCAAGAAAGACATGACAATATAAAAATTGAATACTCTGGAACACCAATTTCTGAAAAACTAGTATACTTAAAATTTACGTTTGTAAATAATGGGACGTTCGATATTGATAAGAATAAAATGTATAAACCATTGGAAATTCAATTTCCAACGGGATATAATATTTTAGAATGTAAAACCTTTGAAAGGTCTACATCAGATATTATATCAAACTTAACATTTGAAAAAAACATAATTAAACTTGAATGGGATTTACTAAAAATTAATGAATATATTACTTTTGAATTATTTTTAGATTTACCAAAAGGCGATGATGGAATAACTGATTTTAACATTTCAAATAAGCTAAAACTAAGTTATCGTATTTCTAATTTAAGTAAAGTTGATATTATAGATTACAAAAATAATGAGCCTAGAAACCCCAAACAAATGATAAAAAGTTTGATTATTGGAATTTTGATGCTAGTTATTTTCTTCTTTTTGTTTGGCTCTATGTTACTTAACGGAATAAATTCTTTCACAAAACCTTCTGTCAAAGTTTTAGGAGATAAAATAATTTATTTTAAATCAAAGGAAACAATCTCTGATATAGATTTAACGGGAACTGATTTAGTCCTTTTTAAAGAAAATTCTAAAGTAATTGATACTATTCCCGTATCAGACGTAGAAAACTCTATTTATTTGTCTTCTAAATTAGAAATTTCAAAAAATCAATACTTCATACTTATTGGTTCAATTATTCTTTGTTTGATATACATTCTTGCTTCATGGTTTGGGATTAGTGAATTCTTTAAGCAAATTAAGACTAATAATTTATTCAAGCAACTAAAACAATAACAGGTTGTAATAACATTTATTTTTCATACTAAGATGCTCTAAAGTTACATTGACGTTGTCTGTTGAAGAAACTCTCTCACTATCTCCCAGATCTCACCATCAAGATTTTAATTTACCGCTTCGGCAGCTTTTCTACTATTGATTCCCAGAAAGTATTTTGATCTATAAATATTTTCGATTTTTAATGTCTTTGTCGTCTTGTTAATCCTTTCTCTAATCAATAGTGCATTTAATAAAATAACCATAAGCCGGCAAGTTATCATTAACCCGCTTCGACACCCTCTCAAACCCCAAAAACCTCAATTCTTTGCCTATTTTAACAGGACTTAAATTTATTGAAGTTCTTTCTGAAATAAATTCAAGAAGATCTGTGGCGGTTTTAAATTCTCCGGTTTGTTCATCTGCAGGAACAAAGAATTTCATTAGTAAATCACGTTCTGGAGTTGAGACCTGGTACTTTTTATTGATGTAATCGTTTTCTTTGATTTCGTCTGCTGTTAGCTCAAACTCAAATTTAACTTTCGTCAGTAAATGGTATGCTTGAGACCAAACATCATCAATGTCAACGTCTTTGGTATAATTCCAATCAATGCGCTCTATCTCAAAACATAACCAACGGACAGATCCATTTTCGTCGGTTAAAAATTCCCACCTGTCTGTGGAACCGATAAAACTGGCTCTGCGTGAATGTACAGTTGGTCGCTTGTCATAAGTTAGCCTAGCTTTTACTTTATCTTTTGAAAATAACGACTTAAAAGCATTTATTTCAGACTTGTCAGCCTGAGAAAGTTCATCCAGGTTAATCAAAAAGTTTTCGGTTATTGCAATGAGACTATCTTTGTCAGTGGCAATACTTTCAGCAATGTAATCCTTTAATTCTAAAGGACACAGAAAGCGGCAGAATGTTGACTTGCCGCTGTTTTGCTTCATGCTTACAAGTACGAAAGCTTGTTTGTTAAAGTAATGCTCGTCAATTGCTGTTTTTACTGCTCTAACTAACCACTTTTTAAAATGTCTGTCAAGACGTTCTCTGTCATCAGTAATCAAATAGGAGGAGAGCTTTACAATGTAATCTGTAACGCCATCCCATTCTGGCAAACTTTCGAAGTATTCACGAAAAACGTGATAACGTTTTACAAAATCAGATTTAAGTAATGCAATCAAATGGTTGAGACTTATGTTTATATTATCCTTTTGCAGTTGAACAAACATATTATTTTCATTCATCTCTTCCCACTCCAAATCATGCTTTTTTTTGTACTCAAACTTGTTGCTGATTACATTGTAACGCAAATCAAAATTCTTACTCAAATATTCTTCAGTTATCAGAAATTTATTGGATGTAATTCGCTTGCTGTTTTGGTCTGTAGAAAATGAATTTGCAGGAAGCTCAGATTCAATTTGTTTGCTCAAACTGCGAACAATAACACCATACTGCTTTGCAATGTGAAACAACGTTTTAATGGTTACACCACTATTATTGTTCTTTAGGCATTTGTCGTATTGCTCATTACAATTCTCAGCTGAGTAATCCTGATTAAACTTGCTAATTTCGTGATAGTAAAAGCGGCCAGATTCTCCGAACTCGCACTCAAGCGCGAAACCAATTTTGAGCCAATCTTCATAATTTGACGTTATGTCAACTTTTTTAGCATCAAGTTGTTCGATCAGCTTCTCAATATCATTTTTCAAAATCTTTTCAGGAGCAATTTTAAGAATTTCCGAATTTGGATTGTGATAAAGCTCAGGATCATCAGAAACAAAACAAAGCCTAGTAACATCTTTTCCAGAAGGATCAATTTTTAAACCCAGCAGTTTTTCGTAATAAGACTGAGCTTTGAGAAATGCTTCACGATGCTTTGTTACACTATTATCTGTTCTGACCAGGATCTTTAATCCATTGCCACTTGGACTAACAAAACAAGCATGGGTATAAATTGAATCTTCAGCCGTGTCACGGATTTGTTTCACATTCTCAACCTTGTCAATGTCAAGAATTATTAGTCGAGAATACTCAAGCAGAAGTTCGTTTCTACGTCCACCACTAAACGTTCCGGAAGGAGTAAAAGCCGGCAAGGACTTTTTCCTTGCCGTGTACTCTTGCTCTTTGCCGTCGCTGACCAATTGCCGTAAAGTTACAATGTGATGTTTGAACTTTCCGGTACGAATCATTTCCAAAACTGATTCCAGTGGTTTGTTTGCAATCACTTTATTGAAGCCCTCGAAAATACTGATTTCTGCCATGTCTTAACCTCCCATTAAAAGTTATTGAATTTCTGATAATTTTTCTTCAGGAATTTGTCCACATCCGAAGCTTTGTAATAGATTTTATTACCAACTTGGGAGAATGGTATTTTCCGTCCATCCCTATAACCTTGCAAAGTCCTTTTACTGATTTTGAGCAATAACATTAAATCCTGATTGTCGAGCCAACGCTCACTTAAAGGCGTGTCTGCCTCCATTTTCATTTTTACAAATCTGTCTTCTAAGCTCTGGAGCTTATCAATTATTTGTTTGAAAGCTTCCGATTCTACTGTGATAACGTTCATAATACAAAGGTTTTAAAAGTTTAACATTTGCCCCGGTATGGCCAATACCTTTTGGGCCTATTGGTTTGTTGCAACAAAAACCTTTGCAATAGTATAATATCAAAAAAGTCTAAATGGTCTTCTGAGAAGACTTTTTTAAAAGTATTTTTTAAATGATTGATAATCTGACAAATAAACAATATTTCGACAAAAAAAGTCTTCTGAACTAGCTGAAGACTTTTTTAAATGTTAACTTAGTGATATTCAGTCAATTAACATTTTGTTTCAAAAAAGGTCTTCGAGAAAATAAAAAAGTCTTCGCAAAAAATGAAAAAGTCTTCGGTATTTCAGAAGACTTTTTACACATTTTCGGAAGACTTTTTTTAGCTATTTTAGAGGTCAAAATACTTCTTAACGTCAATTCTTTTATTTCCTTGTGCTCTTTTGTCACTTCGACTCTCACTTAAACATGTTTTTACTGTGAGTTTATTTATTGGATTTCCCTTTTTGTCCAGGAATACATTACTAATAATTTCTTGAAGCACTTTCATGTCAGCTTCAATTATTGGATTATTCTCATCATTTACCAAATGTTGCAAATCATAGATTGCCGTCAACAATTGATTAGCTTGCAAATTCCACTTGATTTTAGGGGTATCCTTTGGCGTAATATCTTCTTCAATTTTCTGCTTAATTTTGTACTCCACTTCTGGTTCCATGATAACATTGTAATCCATTACATTATAAAGTTCCGCTTTTTGTTTGTCCTTTTCGTTAGTTTTATCTTTATAATATGAACTGAACATTTTTAATAAATATGACAATACATTTAACATAAACACATTTGCCATGAACGCCAGAAAAATTGCTTTACGATTCTTAGTCTTTTGAATTTTTGCAAGTAAAAGTCTTGCTTCGTAACAATTTCGAAGTGCAACTTGAATATTCTTTTTAGCATAATGTTTAATCTGATCATCACTGTTAGAATTCTGAAGAATATTTTTTGATTTTACTTTGAGTCTTTCGAATGAATCACCGAGCAAAAGGCTCAACTTTTTGCCATTATCGCAATAAGGCATCGGCATTTTTTTCACTACATCCTCTAGGATGTAGACGTTTTGAGGAATTAAAGTTAAAATAGTTTCATTTTCAAAAACATCCTGTTTTATTTGAAGTTTAAAATCTGCTTTTGCTTGAAAACCATACTGTTTAAACTTTATTTTCGACGTTTCTTTTTTTGAATCAAACTCTAATCCCTGGAATCTTAATTCAACAGTGCTTAACTTTTTAACCAAGCTTAAAATGTCAGCATTTTCGTTTGCGACATTGTGAAAAAACTCATTCTCCAGGATCTCTTTAAATACGTCAACATCAATACTTCTATACGCTTCCTGATTCATACAAAATATAGAAAAAATCAAACTTAACTGCATCAAATTCCCACTAACACAAAACTACATCAGATAGCATAATATTGCATCAATTGTTAATAAATTGTATAGCTCTGTCAAAGCCTTGATAATCAATGGGTGTGGAGTTAAGTGACTGATATTCAGAGTGCGTTTTTTTATTAACAATCTGTGGATAGGATCTTTAATATAGTTAGCAACTTTTTGCTAAACTCAAAAAGCACATTGTTTATCAAAGATTTAGTAAATTGAAAATCTTTAAAAAAGAATAATACAAATTAATCCACTTACAACTTTACGAAAGATGTGTACGTTTAAATAGAAGTAAATTTATTCTTCTGTAGTTTGTTTTTCTAATGTATCTCCAAGTGGAACGATATTCACTGGAGGAATATTTATTGCTTCCATTCCAGAAAGAGCAGTTAAAGCTGCTATATAACTTCTTACGTATGGAAAAAGAATTGCCGGTGCATTTCTATAAAAATTAATTCTCAAATCTTCTTTATTAACAACATCCTTAAACTCAAAAATTCCGACAGCTTTAACTTTTGCTTCAAAAACATGTTCTTCAGTAAGCGTAACTAATATGGTGAGTTTGAAAATTTTTTCATCTTTAAAAATAATTCCATTAGGCTCCATATTTATTTCAATTTTACCATTACTTTTATTTGGAGCTCTTTTAATACTACTTTCTTCAATTTGTATTGTCTTAAATTGAAATAAAGCTTTTTTAATGTTTCCGTTTTCCATAATTATGCTGCTAATGCAAAGTTGTCAGTTGGTAAAATATTTTCTTCATTAAACTCTATTCCCACTATTGGAAATTTAATTCGAATATTTGATTCTAAACCATGGAGTATTTTTGTTGATTCTAAATTGAAATCAAAAATATCATTATCGAAAACAAAAGAGTCTTCACAGTAAAAATCCAACCACATCGTATCAAAATTTTCTCCTTTATATGTGTAATCTGGCTTTTCAATATTTAACCACTCGTCATCGTTTATAAAAACCAAACTATCGTTTGGAAATCTATCAATAAAGTCAAAAATTAGATTTGTCTCTAATTCTTTATAAAGAAGATTATTTTTATATTCATCCTCTGGATATACACGAATCAAATGTTCATTGTAACAATTATTAAATTTATAGTCTATTTTTAGAACACTTATAGTCTCAATTATCGAATTAAACGATTCTTGTAGAAATATTTGTGATTTTTCCATTATTAAAAAAATTAATTAAAAAACTGTTTATTTGTTTGGCAAAGTCGTGCGATTTTTTTGCATCATCCTCTTTTATTTCATTTAAATCATAATCTGCACTATTCCTCTTAGCTTTAAAACTATTTAATGCTTTATATATATCTGCAGCAGCTGTTCTATCTATTCGTTTAACCTCATCCGTTAGCGAATTAATATATGTAATATGAGAACTAGCGCCTTTTTTTACATTGTTTATAAATTCTTCTTTATCTTCTGATTTAACAGCATAACTCAAAACATAATGCATAACTAGTTGAAGTGAACTATAATAAGCACAATGCACAGCAACAGAATACGTCTTAGATGCAATAAGAATATCTATTGCCTTAAAATTTTCTTCAGATTTTGCTTGTAACATTTTTATTATTTGCTTTGCAAAGATAGATAAATTAATTATACAGCCAAGAAAAGTTTAGAATAGAATTTTTACTTTTATTTCAAACAATTATTTAATCAAATTGTGCTTAGGATTGTATTATTTTGTACCTTTGCAATGTTATGCATAGTGATGCTAACAGGTTCATTTTTTATTGCTGAGTGTTAAGTTAAAAAAGGTGTGCTATTCGGTGGACTAATAAAATTGACATTAAAGAAATCAGATATTGCAGTGCTTTGAGATGAGGGTTCACAATCCTTTCTCTCCGCCAAAACTAAAACCCATCGCCTCAGCGATGGGTTTTTTATTTTGTCATACTGCGAAAACGCGTTTTCGCAAGTAAATGACAAAATAAAAAACCAGCGAACTTGTTCGCTGGTTTTAGTTTTGATAGCCCCCCCCCTTGGGATCACAAATTTTGCTTTAGCAAAATTTGTAATCCTGCCACCTCCCTCAGATTACCAAATTTTGCTTTAGCAAAATTTGTAATCCTGCAAAAAATCCCCAGATATAATTTTTGCTTCAGCAAAAATTCATATCCCCAAAAACCACCACTGTAACCCTAGCAATATTGAAAAATGTTTACAGCAACTCGGGCCCTTCAAAGATTCCCATACACCTATGTGGATTACATCATTACGAGCCTCTTTTGAGGCGAGCCAATCACCAAAAAGATTACAGAATTCCAAGCAGGAATAAGCCAACAAAACAAAGTTTTGGTATATTGCAATGCAAGAAGTCTCTCGTTAATTTAGTAGACTAGCTTTTTGCTATTCTTATTCTTTCGAGTACAAGTTTTAAGACTTCTTTAATAAAAATGTAGTTGTTCTCTAAAGCAAAAAAGTCCATTTAATCGGACTCTTAAATTCTATAAGTTGGTTAAAACTTTAAATCAATTTCTTTTTCAGATAAAACTTGATAAAATGTAATTGAATCCATAGGAACTGATTCTTTACCTTGTGTAGTTTTGTCAATTATCCAATATACAACAACTTCGGTCTCATTCTTAGATCTAGCTATAATGTACTGATCATTAAACTTATATTGAAGTAGAACTGGGGGGATTATTATTTTTCCAACTTTGGATTTTCCATCCTTTTTTAAATTAAAAAGTATTTGAGATTCGTTCCCGTCTCCTAAGTAATAGTAATTATCACCGAGGTCCTTTATATTATCGGTATGATTATACACGCATGATAAAAGAATGAAAGAACTGAATAAAAGTGTCAAATATTTCATTTTACCCATTTTATAATTTTTACTTATTCAAAGTTCACACGTCATAAATATTAATTCAAAATCCACTAGTATCATTTATATCATTTTTAATTCTTTCACTACAAACAAGGAAATCCGCACCAGCTGGTGATTTGTAAAATGTGATCAACTATCTTAAATGCTTTCTTAAATAATCTCGATTTATAACAATCAATATAAACAATGAGATTAAACTCAAAATTAAACTTTGAGGGAATGTTAACATTTTTAGAAGGAAACCTTGTTTAATGATAGTTCTCCCGTTTTTGAGAATTTTTGGATACACCCAATGTCTTATTCTAAATTCATTACTATAGCTATCAACATAAAAGTTTTGAGAATCTCTTATACTATCACTGATAATTTTTAATTTGGTTTCTGAAATAAGCTTCCCATGTTTATCATATTCATATTGATAATTTCCTCTTTCTGTGTAAACTAATATATTCCCCTTTTTGTTTATTCCTAAATAAAATAGACCAGTATGTGAATTAACTGCCCAATTTTCAATAAAATCGCCGTTTTTACTATATACTTGAATTGCACCATGCGCATATAATCCAACATAAATATTTTGCTTTTGATCTACAACGATTCCATTTACTTCGCTAAGCGGAAATTCTTTCTGATATTTTTTAAAATAATCTAAAAAGAAATCAAATCCAAAAGCAACAAAAATACCACCAAAAGTAATAGCTAATAATAAGATTGTTACAACTCTCTTTATATTTGCAATCATAAGTCTCTCTGCCATTGCAAAACAATTTTAAACTGCATTAAAGCAAATCTAATAAAAATTAACCACAATCGTAATTAATTGCCAGCTATATTTATTCGCCATAATTCCAAAACATTAGCCTCTGCCATGCGAGTCTAAATGAAAAAACTCCACTTATACAAACCAAACCTTTACCTAAGAAAAGAACGGATTGTATTTCTTTTCGTCGTGAACTGTTGTGTCTGTGCCGTGACCGGGGTAAATAATTGTTTCGGGTGGCAAAGTAAAAATTCTTGTTAGTATGCTCTCCATCAACGAATCGTAGTTTGCTCCGGGTAAATCTGTGCGGCCGATACTTTCCATAAAAATTGTATCTCCAGTAATGATAAAACCATCATCTGGGCAATAAAATCCTACTCCTCCAGGACTGTGGCCGGGTAAGGCAACTACCTGAATTTTTGTATCTCCGAATTTAAGAATATCGTGATCTTTAACATTTTTGTCTGCTTTAGGCGGCTTCTCTATCGTATAGCCAAATTTTTCGGCCAAATCAACTGCTGTTTCGACCAGAAAATTATCCTCAAAGTTCATCAGAATCGGAATTCGGAAATGCGACTCGAGGTAATAGTTGCCACAAACGTGATCGAGATGCCCGTGGGTATTCATTATGTACTTGGGAATCAAATGATTATCATTAATAAAATCGTACAACTCTTTCAGCTCCGCATGAGAGTTTGCTCCACCGTCAATTATAACAGCTTCATAAGATCCGTCATATAAAACGTAGCAGTTTACCTGAAAATCATTGAATACAAATCGTTTAATCTTCGCCATGTTGTTTTTTATTTAATGTGTCTTTATTGTATTTCCATCTCCTATGTGACCAAAGCCAATATTCTGGCTTAGCAATAATGTCTTTTTCTAGTCGTGTAAAGTATAATCCGGTTATTTCTCCAGGTTTGCAATTTGCTGGATTGTCAACCAAAGTTTCGAACTCTAGACTGTAAAAACCACGTTTTATTTTCGAAATCTTTAAATATAAAACTGGTAATCCTGTTTTATGTGCATAAGCCTCTGGACCATGTAGGCAAGGTGTGTCTCGATGCAGAAAGTTTACCCAAATAGCTTTTTCGAGATTCGAAGGACTTTGATCTGCAGCCATAATTATCGCCAGTGGTTTGCCAGGCGAAACTGTGAAAATGCTCTTTGTTTCTTGCACAGCAACAAGCTTCATCCCAAACCGACAGCGACGCTTTAATCCGTAATTTTCGGAGTATTTATTCGTCAATGGCAAATATAGTGCAGCTGCCTGATGCGAAATTG
>Ga0209800_10002676_pt1 | contig 15246 bp, 16 predicted proteins | sample Higcelweek8metaG_FD_187174 | JGI IMG/M metagenome (GOLD analysis project Ga0209800, IMG submission 187174) | Freshwater pond sediment microbial communities from the University of Edinburgh, under environmental carbon perturbations - High... | ecosystem: Environmental > Aquatic > Freshwater >...
CGCTTGGCCAAGCCGCCTTATCTGGAGCGGGAAACGGGATTTGAACCCGCGACTTCGACCTTGGCAAGGTCGCACTCTACCACTGAGTTATTCCCGCTCAGTTGAAACAGGAGATCTTATATACTTGACACCCTGTTTTGTCAACAGTTATATAAACTGACTGCTATTTTTTTGAAATCCACAATACTTTTGAGAGATATCAATACAGATAGATCCCAATAACCTGAAGAGAGCCACATTTCATCTTACAACAAAACCAGTTTTCTGAACTTTATAAAGTAATCTGCTCCTGACCAGAGTGTGAAAAAAAGCGCACCATACAAGAGAAGATAACCAATTGAGTGAAAATTAATACCAAAATATGGATAATGGATCATCAGAGGGATAATAGACGCGATCTGGAAACCTGTTTTGTACTTGCCAAGCCAAGATGCTGAAACATCCTCACCATGTTCAATGATGACGCATCTCAACCCGGTCACAGCAAGCTCCCGGCCTATAATTATACAGGCAATCCAAGCTGGCATGAAGTCAAGTGAGACCAGCATGATAAATGCAGAAGAGACAAGAAGTTTGTCTGCAAGAGGGTCGAGAATCTTACCCAGGTTGGAGACAAGGCCATATTTTCTTGCAAAATAACCATCAAAATAGTCTGTAATAGATGCAAGAGAAAATACCACTGCTGCAATTAAGAACGTTATCTTTTTTGGGTACATCATAAGTACAACCATAAGAGGCACTGATGCAATTCTTGACAATGTCATGAAGTTGGGATTTAACAATATCCTCTTAAACCTCAGAACTGTTGGTTTAATTTTATCCTGCAAGGTAATCATTCTATTATCAATATCACCCTTATATATATCATGAATATCACAACTGCATTATTGCTGATTTTTCTTATTCCAGTCTGCCATAAATGCAGCAATTCCCTTATCTGTCATGTGGTGAGAGGCAAGAGTCTTGAGCACCTTGTAAGGAATAGTCGCAATATCTGCACCAATAAGTGCGGAGTTAAGCACATGAAGCGGGTTTCTGACGCTTGCCACAATGACCTGCGTTGTATATCCGTAATTTGAATATATCTCCACAATCTCTCCAATAAGGCGCATACCATCTTCTGAGAGATCATCAAGCCTTCCAACAAATGGACTTGCATAGGTGGCACCAGCTTTGGCAGCCATGAGAGCCTGAAGTGCTGAAAAGACGAGAGTCACATTGGTGTTGATATTCTCGCTTGAGAGAGTCTTAACAGCCTTGAGCCCCTCAATGGTCATTGGAATTTTGACAACAATATTATCACCTATCTTTGCAAGCTCCCGCGCCTCTGCCACCATGCCGCTATAATCAAGGCTTATGACCTCAGCGCTGACAGGGCCATCAACAATAGAGCAGATCTCCTTGATAATATCCTTGAACTCCCCCTCTTCTCTTGCAATAAGCGATGGATTGGTGGTAACTCCATCAACCATGCCCATGCTGTTTGCATCTTTTATCTCATCAATGTTGGCTGTATCTATAAAAAATTTCAATTGCTCCTCCATATCATTATATGTATCTCAACTATCAGCATAAAAAAAAACAGCTATACTTCAGCACTGTCTCTTATAATCTTTTAATTTTTCTGATTCCCGGAACAGAACAACATCCTGCCCAGAGCCATTTTCAACCATCTTCAGAAGTTTTTCTGCACTAATGCCCAGAACAGGGTGAATTATTCCGGGTGCTATATCACAAAGAGGCTTTAATACAAAGCATCTTTTATCCATCCTCGGGTGGGGAATGGTGAGAGTCTCTGTGTTTATAACCATATCCCGGTAGAAAATAATATCCAGATCAATAATTCTTGGGCCAAACCTCACTGTTTTTTCATATTGCCCTAACTCCTGTTCAACCTTTTTAAGGCTTACCATCAGGGTATGGGGATCAAGCTCAGTCTCAATCCTTAATGCACTGTTTACAAACCACTCCTGATCTGTGTAGTCAACAGGGGCGGTCATGTAGAAGTTGGCAATAGCAACCACCTCTGTTCCATACAGTCTGCTGATATGCTCTATTCCCATCATACAGTTTGAATATTTATCCCCGATGTTGGAACCAATGGAGATGAATACCGTGCTCTTTGGTTTCATAATACCACTCTTTAATCTACTTGAACTCGAACTCAACGGTTTCAGAGAGACTTTCTGATCTGTTACTCCCGCTGTAAGATTTTCCCCTGTAAAAATATATAAATCCCCTCTCCAGGCTCTCTGTGTATTCTGATATTGAAGATGGCAGTGAGGCTATCTTCTCAAACTGAAGAGGGCACCCCTTACATGCATCAGCAGATAATCTAACCCTTGCTCTGAACAGCTCCATGGTTGCGGAGCTGCTGGCAGTCCACCTCAGCATGACTGTGGCGTTATCACTATCAAGTGAGTATGTAAGCTGTGCTGGAGGTTCAGGCAAGGTGATGATCGGAGGAAGAGGGTCACCTTTTTTTCCGCATCCACCCAGAGAGAAGAGAGATATAATGGACAATATGCAGAAAAAAATGATAGCTGGCTCAACTGTGATCGATCTGGGATGCCAGAGTACTCTTCTAATAAAACCTGCATGGCAGATTCTTCTGCTACAACGAATAGTGAAAGTCCCATAATCACAACAAGTTGAGAAGAGTTTCATATCAACCTTCCTTAAAACTCCCATATCTATCCCTTCAGATCAGAGGCAGTGGAGTTGAGCCGTTGCTCTGCTGCCTCAACTGCTTTTTTCACATTATCGTAACTTGTGCTGCCGTGGGTAACACGCCTGGAGATCATCTTTTCAATTGAGATAAAATCAAAGATATCCTCCTCAATCAGGTCAGAGAAGCTTTTCAACTCTTCAAGAGTGAGTTCATGCAGCTCTCTGGCTCTGGCTACGGAATCACCCCTCTTGCCATTGCAGCTCTTCTCGCCGCAACTGTTGCTCTTGCAACTACTCCCGTCCATGCCACTGGCAAGGGCAAATGCAACTGCTCTGCCAGATACTGAATGGGCCTCTCTGAATGGCATCCCCTTGACCACAAGGTAATCTGCAAGATCTGTTGCATTGAGATACCCCTTTTGTGCAGCACTCAGCATGGTCTCTCTGTTGATTGCAATATGGGGAATCATGCGTGTATATATATCAATACATGCCTTAAGTGTATTTACAGTATCAAAGAGAGGCTCTTTATCCTCCTGCATATCCCTGTTATAGGCAAGTGGCAATGACTTCATCAATGTTATGATCGCCATGAGATTGCCAACCACCCTGCCTGTTTTGCCACGGACAAGCTCTGCAACATCAGGATTCTTCTTCTGGGGCATTATGCTTGAGCCTGTGGTAAATGCATCAGATATCGTGATAAATGCAAATTCAGAGGATGACCAGAGCACAAGCTCTTCAGATAACCTTGAAAAGTGGATCATGCAGATGGTGGCATGAGATATGAACTCCATTATAAAATCTCTGTCAGATACAGAGTCCATGCTGTTATCAGATACTCTGGCAAATCCCAGAAGCCTACCTGTCATCTCCCTGTTCAGAGGAAATGTGGTGCCAGCAAGGGCAGCAGAGCCTAATGGCATAACATCTGTCCGTTTGAGAGAGTCTTCAAATCTTTCGCTGTCCCGTCTGAACATCTCACAGTATGCCATGAGGTGGTGAGAAAAGAGTACAGGCTGGGCTCTCTGAAGATGGGTATATCCTGGCATCACAACATCAATATATCGGCCTGCTGTCTCAACAAGAACCTTCTGAAGAGCAAGAAGTGAATCCATAACAGCCATGGTCTGAGCCTTGAGGTAGATTCTTACATCCAGAGCCACCTGATCGTTACGGCTTCTTCCTGTATGGAGCTTTCTTGCAACTGGCCCTACAACCTCGCCAAGAGCGGTCTCAATGTGCATATGGATGTCTTCAAGTGTGTCTGAATATTGAAATGACCCACCCTCAATCTGCTTACGGACCACTTCAAGCCCCTTTACAAGGATCTCTGCCTCATCCTGTGTGATAATAGACTGGTGAGCCATCATCTTCAGATGTGCTATGCTGCCATCAATATCACAGTTATAAAGAACCTTATCAACATCAATGGATGAGGTGAACTTCTCCACCATCTTATCTGTACTCTGGGAAAATCTGCCGTCCCAAGGTTTTTGTGCCATCATCAACTGTTCCCTGCTATGTAGGATTATGGTTTTTTATCTTTTGCCAGTTTTCTGATTCTCAACCTGAGGGCGTTGAGCCTTATAAAACCCTCTGCATCCTTCTGTCTGTAAACATTATCATCCTCAAAGGTTGCAAAAGATTCGTCATACAGGCTTGAATCTGACTCTCTGCCAAGAAGATAACAGCCACCCTTGTAGAGTTTGAGCCTTACACGACCGGAGACATTTGCCTGGGTGTCATCAACCATCTTCTGGAGAAGCTCCATTTCAGGAGAGAACCAGAAGCCGTTGTAAATAAGCTCTGCATATCTTGGGATCAGAGAGTCTCTTAAATGGGCAACCTCCCTGTCAAGTGTGATCGACTCAATACCCATGTGGGCAAGCCTTAAAATGGTGCCGCCAGGAGTCTCATAAACACCTCTTGACTTCATCCCGACAAACCTGTTCTCCACAAGGTCAATCCGTCCGATACCGTTTCTGCCGCCAAGGGTGTTGAGCTGCTTGAGCAGTGTTGCAGGCGACATCTCTTCACCATTGATGGCAACAGGGTTACCCTGTTTGAATGTTATATCAATGATTTCAGGCTTGTCAGGTGCATCTTCCGGCCTTACAGACATGGTGTACATATCATCAGTTGCCGGAGACCAGGGGTTTTCCAGCACCCCGCCCTCATAGCTTATATGGAGCATATTTCTGTCAGTGCTGTAGGGTTTGGCTTTTGTCTGTGGCACTGGAATGCCATGATCTGCTGCAAACTCCATGAGTTTTGTTCTGGAGGTGAGATCCCACTCTCTCCAGGGAGCAACAATCCTGATGTTTGGCTCAAGTGCAAAGTAGCTCAGTTCAAATCGAACCTGATCATTACCCTTTCCTGTTGCACCGTGGCTTACCGCATCTGCCCCCTCCATTGCCGCAATCTCGATCTGACGCTTTGCAATCAGAGGTCTTGCAATGGAGGTGCCAAGAAGATACTGCCCCTCATATATGGCATTGGCCCTGAAAGCCGGGAATACAAAGTCTCTTACAAACTCCTCCCTTAGATCTTCCACATACGCCTTTACCGCACCTGTCTTGAGAGCCTTGGCCTCAAGGCCATCAAGCTCCTCCTCCTGACCTAGATCTGCTGTAAGGGTTACAACCTCACATCTGTAGGTCTCAATTAACCACTTGAGTATTACAGAGGTGTCCAACCCGCCAGAGTAGGCAAGAACCACTTTTTTTATATCAGACAATTTTCACTCTCCATTTATCAATTTTATTTATCTTTAGAAAACCACGTCCTGTGGGCGTGGATAGGTCGATTCAGGCGATTTTTTTACTATTTCATTATTTCTTAAACAGTTTTCAAAATCAGTGTCTCAAGTATTGCCTTATGCATATGTCTCTTATTTTCCGCCTGATCCCAGAATAGTGCCCCTGGTGCATCAAGAAGATCCTCGGAGATCTCTTCGCCTCTGTGAGCTGGCAGGCAGTGCATCACAATAACATCGGACCTGGCACGGGAGAGCAGCTCTCTGTTGACCTGAAACCCCTTGAACGCTGCCTCTCTTTTGAGCTGCTCATGCTCCTGTCCCATGCTTGCCCAAACATCTGTATAGACAACATCAGCATCTTTAACAGCTTCAGCCGGACTGTTGGTAAACAGAGTCTTCTTACCTCCTCTTACCATGGATGCCTCTTTTACACTCTCAGAGACACCGTAGCCAGCAGGTGTTGCAACCGCAAGATCCAGATCCAGTATCGCAGCAGCATTGACCCATGAATTGGCCACATTGTTTCCATCTCCAACCCAGGCAATCTTCTTTCCTGCATACCCACCCTTAACCTCAATGATTGTCATCAGATCACTTAAGATCTGGCACGGATGAAACAGGTCTGTCAGAGCATTGATCACAGGAATTGTTGAAGCCCTTGCAAATCTTTCAACCAGGCTGTGGTCAAAGGTGCGGATCGCAAGAGCGTCAACATATCTGGAGAGTACCCGTGCTGTATCTTCAGCAGGTTCGTTACGTGATATCTGGGTATCCTGGGCACTCATGTAGATAGGGGTTCCACCAAGCTGAATAGTGGCAGTTTCAAATGCAACTCTGGTTCTTGTCGATTTTTTATCAAAAATCAACCCAAGGCTCTTTCCAATCAATGGCCTGTCTGCAATGCCCTGATTAAACCGTTTTTTGAGCTGAAGCGCTCTTTGAAAGAGATGGGTAAAATCAGCAACTTCCAGATCAAGCAAAGAGAGTATATCTTTCTTCAAAATCTTTTCTCCTGAACTTAAGTGCCCTTTGGGCGAAGATTTCCATAATATATTGGATATGCACCAATACTCAACAGAATGGAAATTCGTGTGATATTAAATTATCAGAATGTGCTACAATATACTGTCAAGCACATCCACCAATGCATCAATCTCCCCCCTGGTTATGATCAGGGGAGGTGCAAAGCGCAAAATATTACCCTGTATGGCATTAATAATAAAGCCTTTTTTTAGACAGGCCTCCACAATTGGAGCAGCTTCAACCTCAAGCTCCACGCCAATAAGCAGCCCCTCTCCCCTTACAGCTCTGATTTCAGGATGGCTCTTTTTCAGCAGAGTGAGCCTCTCTTTGAAATACTCACCCTTCTCTTGGCACTCCCTGAGAAATTCCGGCCTGGATATTATGGAGAGTACCGTCAGGGCAACAGAGGCCACAAGAGGAGTTCCTCCAAATGTGGTGGCATGGCTTCCAACTGCAAAACCTTCGGCAGCTCTCTGTGTGGCCAGCATGGCCCCCATTGGCAAGCCATTGGCAAGAGCCTTTGCCAGAGTCATGATATCTGGCTTTACACCATATATCTCATGGGCAAAGAGGTGGCCGCACCGCCCCATACCTGTCTGAACTTCGTCAAATATGAGAAGAACACCCTCCTGATCGCATATTGACCGCACCTGATTCATGTACTCCTGATCAGCTGCAACAACCCCACCCTCCCCCTGGACAGGCTCCATCATCACGGCACAGACAGTATCATCCATTGCCTCTTTGAGCGCTTCAATATCATTGAACGGGATGTGGATAAAACCCTCAATCAGGGGTGCAAAACCGTGTTTGATCTTATCCTGGCCTGTGGCAGTGAGGGTTGCCATGGTTCTGCCATGAAATGACTGCTTCATGGAGATGATTTTACTGCGCTGGTTCCCCTCCTCCCGGTTAAAGTAGCGTCTGGCAAGTTTTATGGCTGCCTCATTGGCTTCAGCGCCTGAATTGGCAAAAAAGACTCTATCTGCAAAACTCTTCTCCACAAGCATCTTTGCAAGCTCTGCCTGGGGCTGAGTGTAGTAGAGATTGGATACATGAACCAGGGTTGAGGCCTGACGGGTGATGGTAGCTGTCACCTCCGGGTGGCAGTGGCCAAGGCTGCACACCGCAATACCTGCAAGAAAATCTGTATATCTGTTACCATCTTCATCCCATAGGGTAGAGCCCTCTCCACGGACAAAAACTTTCTGGATCCGGCCATAAGTGTTAAAAACATAATGATCTGTCTTTTCAATTGTGTTCATTTTAGTTGTGTCCATTTTTGACTTCCATATATTTTTTTGTCACAAGGTGACCTGAGTACCAATACCTGAATCTGTAAAGAGTTCAAGCAGCAGAGCATGGGGTCTAGTGCCATTGATGATGTGTGACTTTGAGACACCGCTCTTCAGAACCTCAAGGGCACACTCCATCTTTGGAATCATCCCACCCCTGATATCACCCTTCAGGATCATACTCTGTATGGTCTCTGAATTTACAGAAGAGAGCAGGTTTGAACCAGAATCAAGAAGACCGTCAACATCAGTCATGAGAATCAGACGTTCAGCATTGAGGGCTGATGCAACCTTGGATGCCACAAGATCTGCGTTTATATTGTAGGTCTCACCGTTTTCACCAACTCCAACCGGAGCAATCACCGGTATGAAGCCTCTGTCAGTCAATGTATGGATAATCTCAGGGTTGATCTTTGAGACCTTTCCAACCATACCAGGATCAATGATCTCAGGTGGGCTGTCCCCCTCACTCTCCTGGTATATTGTCATCTTTTCGGCAATGATGAGGTTACCATCCTTACCGGTCAGACCAACGGTTTTGCCACCTTTGCGGTTGATTCTGGCTACAATCTCCTTATTGACCTTACCGCCGAGCACCATCTCCACCACATCCATGGTCTCACCGTCAGTATATCTCATACCCCGGACAAAATTGGGGGTAATACCCATGGCAGCCAGTACCCTGTTGATCTGGGGCCCCCCTCCATGCACAACAACCGGATTGAGTCCCACATATTTCAAAAGGGTGATATCGCTTGCAAAATCCTCTTTAAGCCCCTCATCAACCATTGCATGGCCGCCATATTTAACAACAATAGTCTTTCCAGAAAACTTCCTTATATATGGCAAAGCCTCAATTAATATATCTGCTACATTCATAACCATTTAACCTCACGAAACCTTCACCTCTCTCCAAAGAAGAGAAGAGTATTTTCTATAATATATATCTGCTCAGATCCTCATCCTTGACAATCTCCATAAGCTGCCTCTCCACAAAGGCTGCATCCACAACGATCTTCTGATCAGTGGTGTCAGGAGCTTCAAACAGAATATCTTCCAGAAGCTTCTCCATCAGCGTGTGAAGCCTTCTTGCGCCTATGTTCTCTGTTCTCTCATTGACATCCACGGCAATTGCTGCAATCTTCTCAATGGAGTCATCTGTAAATTCAATATCCACCCCTTCAGTACGAAGAAGTGCAATGTACTGTAAAATCAAGGCATTTCTTGGCTCTGTCAGAATTCTTGCAAACTCATCCCTGCCCAGAGAGTGAAGCTCCACCCTTATTGGAAATCTTCCCTGAAGCTCAGGAATAAGATCTGATGGCTTTGATGTGTGAAAGGCGCCTGATGCAATAAAGAGAATATGGTCAGTCTTTACAATGCCATATTTTGTTGGAACAGAGCTTCCCTCCACAATTGGAAGAAGATCTCTCTGAACCCCCTCTCTGGAGACTTCCGGCCCCTGACCACCACCTTTGCTGGTAATCTTGTCAATCTCATCCAGGAATATGATACCAGACTGCTCCACAAGCTCCACAGCCTCTGTGGTAACCTTCTCCATATCAACAAGGTGGGCAGCCTCCTCCTGACAGAGGATCTTCATGGCTTCAGAGACCTTGACCTTACGGCGCTTGGTATTTTTGGGCATCAGGCTTCCAAGCATATCCTTCATGTTGATCCCCATCTCCTCCATACCAGCATTGGTAAAGATCTCTATCATTGGCATTGATCTTGACGGGACATCCATATCAACAAGGCGCTTATCAAGCTTTCCCGCCTGCAGCATTCTGCGCAGCTTCTCACGGGTTGATGCGATGTTTCTGTCTGATGGGGGAGTTATGATATCAATACTGTTCTCCTCTGCCTGAATCTTCTGCATGATATCAGAGGCCATGTTAACAGAGGCAGTGGTATCAGGCAGATCTCCATTCGAGCCATTGGCAAAAGAGAGATCAGGCTTTGGTTCAGAACCAGGTAAAAGCAGATCAAGCACCCTCTCCTCTGCTATGGACGCTGCCTTCTCCTGAACAGCCTCCTGCTGTCTTGCCTTTACATTGTTGACAGTTAACTCCACAAGATCCCGGATCATTGACTCCACATCCCTGCCAACATATCCAACTTCTGTAAATTTGGATGCCTCCACCTTGTAAAACGGGGAGTTGGTAAGGCTTGCAAGCCGTCTTGCGATCTCTGTCTTTCCCACTCCGGTTGAACCGATAAGGATAATGTTCTTTGGTGCAATTTCATCACGCAGATCTTCTGGTACCTGCCTTCTTCTCCAGCGGTTTCTCAGGGCAATGGCAACCGATTTTTTGGCATCTTTCTGCCCGATTATATATCTGTCAAGTTTCTCTACTATCTCTCTTGGTTTCAGATCGTTCAGCATTATTGTTTTTCTCTTTAAATTAGTCTCTTTTAAATTAGTCTCTTTTTAAGATACTTTCATATCTCTTCAATGGTTATGTTTGTGTTTGTGTAAATACAGATAGAAGATGCAATGGCCATGGCCTTCTCCACAATTGCCCTTGCCTCAAGATCGGTGTTCTGCATCAGTGCGTAAGCTGCTGCATGGGCGGCAACACTGCCTGAACCGATACTTATGACCCCCTCATCAGGCTCTATCACATCTCCGTTACCAGACAGGAGATATGTGCTGGTCTCATCTGCTGCAATCATCATGGCTTCAAGCTTTCTCAGATATTTATCTGTTCTCCACTCTCTGGCAAGCTCAACAGCCGCTCTGGTCAGATTGCCGTTAAAACGCTCAAGTTTCTGCTCCAGCTTCTCTGCAAGGTGAAGTGCATCAGCGGTTGCCCCTGCAAATCCTGTTATGATCTTGCTGTTGTATATCCGGCGCACCTTTTTTGCATGGTGTTTTGTAATGGTTGCGCCTAAAGTGACCTGACCATCGCCTGCCATGACAACCTTTCCTTTGTGGCGCAGAGCAAGAATGGTGGTACCGTGAAATTCTTCTGTCATAGTTATCAATATCCCTTCTAAATATATTTCAATTTCAGATTGTTAATTACTCAAAGTCGACACCTATCAGGTACTGAGTCTTGCCAAGATTGTCTGAAAAACGATATGCTAACTCCTTGGGTGAGCCTTATCATAAACCTCCATCAGTTTATCTATAGTCACGTGAGTATAGATCTGGGTTGTTGAGAGGCTGGCATGTCCCAGAATCTCCTGTATGCCACGCAGATCTGCCCCTGCATCCAGCATATGGGTGGCAAAGGAGTGGCGGAGCATATGGGGGGAGACATGAATCCTCAGGCTGCACTCCAGAACAATCTTATCAAGGATGCGCCGCATGGATCGGGCTGTCAGGCGTGTCAGGCTCCTGTTCAGAAAGAGAGGTGCAAATCGATGCCCAAGCATGTGTCGGTACTGCAATATGGCCTGTAACGCCCGCTCTCCTACAGGTATGATCCTCTGCTTACTCCCCTTACCTGAAACTTTGACAAACTGTCTGTCAAAATCGATATCATCAAAATCAAGCGCTGCCATCTCAGATACCCTGACACCAGTTGAATAGAAGGTCTCAATAATTGCACGATTCCGTTTTCCAGAGAGAGAGTCTGCCTGGATCGAGTCCAGTAGAAAAAAGAGGTCATCTACAGTGAGAAAATCGGGTATTTTACGGGGCACCTTGGGAACAGGGACAATATCTGCCGGGTTGATTTCAACTGTTCCACTGCGAAGAAGTGTGTTAAAAAATGATTTGATAGCTGACAGCTTTCTTGCCATTGAACTCTTCTTCATTCCTGTACTGGCAAGATGTGCCATATAGTGCCTGACAACTGTCTTGTAATCCTTTCTGACAAGCTCAATAAAGAGTTCGTCAGTAAGAGATTGTGCCCCACACTCTGTTTCAGGAGAATAGTGCTGTTCCAGATAGCTGAGGTAGCCAGCAAGGTCACATCTGTATGCTGCAACTGTATGGGGAGAGTAACCCTTTTCAGCCTCAAGAAGATCAAGAAATGATTTCAGGAGTGTGATCATTAGAATTTCTCCTTATCCTCTTGTGAGTCCGGCTGTTGCCATGATCTGCTTTATATCCTCCCACACAACCCTTTTGAGATTCTGGTCTGCAAGGATCTGTGCAGGGTGGTAGGTTGGCATAAGCTCAACTCCATTGTAATTGTGAAATCTTCCCCTTGCGTCTGTGAGCAGGTATCTGCTTCCCATGAGAATCTTCAAAGCTGAATCTCCAAATGTGCATATGATCCTGGGATATCTGCCATCTGTCCGCCTTCTGGAGCCACTGATAAACTCCTCTGCCTGCTCACCTATTCTGGCAACCCTCTCTCTGATACTTGGGAGCCCCTGAGTGTAATCCAGAGGAGCAAATGTACACAAAGAGATGCTCTCTCTGTCAAGGTTCATAGCTTTGAGGATTTTCAGAAAAAGTTCACCAGCAGGTGAAAAATAGTCAAGTGCCTCACTGAAAAAACAGAGCTGTGCATCGGGATCTCCTTTGCAGAGGATCGGCTCTTCAGAAGATTGAGTTGCACCATCAACTAGAGGTGGCACTTCAACCGTGGGAAGAGCGCTTCTGCTGAACTTCTGAGGAGCTACCGATCTGTCATCAGATACTCTGGTTTCAGATCCTGGAACGTGAACTATTCCAATTTCAGGCTGTAAAAGCTGAACTCCTCCAATTTCAGGAGATGGTGGTTTTTTACCGTATTTTTGAGGAGCAGCTCTTCTGTCAGGGTGAGTTTCGGTTCGCTCCGAGCCTTTATCAGCCCACCCCATCACAGTTCTGATTGACTCTTCAGAGATATCAAGATGCTCCACCCCCATCTCTCTGTGCCATGAAAAAAGGCCAGACGCTCCATGCAGGATCTCAAGAAACTGGCCTATCAAAGAGTCAAAGCTCCACTGAAGTCACTATCAGCCATTTAATAGAAGTACCCTCTCCTTCCGGTTATTTTTCAATCTTCGGTTATTTTTCAATCTTCAGTTATTTTTCAACCTTGTAATGATACAGTCAAGAAGCCTGTGGGCAACCTGCTCCTTCTCCATGAGTGGCAGATCATCAGTTGTGCCATCTCTGAAAAAGAATTTGACCTTGTTGGTATCAGCTTCAAACCCTGATCCTCTTACCCCGACAATATTTCCCACAATCATATCAAGGTTTTTCTTCTCCATCTTCTGTACAGCATTGAGATCAAGTTGCTGGGTCTCTGCTGCAAAACCTGCCAGAAACTGGTGCTTCTTTTTCCTCTGCCCCACCATTTTGAGAATGTCAGGGTTCTCTGTAAGTTCAATGGAGAGAGAGGCTGTGGGGTTATCATGCTTCTTGATCTTGTTATCGTGGAACACCGATGGTCTGTAGTCGGCAACAGCAGCAACCTTGATTATTATATCTGCAATCTCCATATGGGCCAGCATCTCATCTGCCATCTGCCTTGCACTCTCTACCCTTCTGAGATCAACACCAAACGGGGGGGCAATGGAGACCGGGCCAGAGACCAGGGTGACAGATCCGCCTCTCTTTTCAGCAGCCTCAGCAACCGCATATCCCATTTTACCGGAGGAGTGGTTACTTATATACCTTACAGGGTCAATGGCCTCTCTTGTCGGGCCTGCTGATATGAGAATCCTCTTCCCCCTGAGATCTCCGGGAGATAAGAGCTTCAAAAGCCTGTCAAAGATAAGTGCAGGCTCAGGAAGACGGCCAGCTCCGGTTGTTTTGCAGGCAAGTTCACCTGTTCCAGGTTCAAGAATATACGCCCCATCCTGCTCCAGAATGTCAATATTGCGCTGCACCGCCCTGTTTTCATACATGTGGGTGTTCATTGAGGGGCAGATCATCACAGGAGAGGTGACTGCCATCATCATGGTGGATAGCGCATCATCTGCTATTCCATTGGCAAGTTTTCCGATAATATTGGCTGTAGCAGGGGCAATTACAACCGCATCAGCCTCACCTGCCCACTCAATATGGCGTACAGAGGACTCCTTTGAATCAAACAGGCCTGTGCAGACATCATTTTCTGAAAGGACACGAAAGGTTGTCTCTCCTACAAACTCCAGTGCAGCCCTTGTCATCACCACCTTGACGCTGGCGCCACCCTTTTTCATAAGGCGCAGAAGTTCCACTGCCTTATATGCAGCAATACCTCCGCAGACACCAAGTAGGATGTTTCTATCTTTGAGCATCTTTTTTCTCATCAGCCGTGATCTGCCATCTATTATTTATCAGTCAAAAAGGTTGCCTTCACTCTCTATGGTGGACTGGCTGCCACCTGTTTGATTGCCACCTGTTACAGCGCCAGACTCTGAGTTAGAGGGGGTACTCATGTAAGAGTCAGAAGATACCTGTCCAACTGATGGGGCAACTCCTATCTCAGCATATGTATAATACTCTCTATCCCGAAGTGTTATTACAGCGCACCTTGCCGCCTTCTGAAAGACAAGAATTGTGGCAGCAGGAGACCTTATCTGGCTCACAATAGTCCAGTTATCTTTCTGCATATTACTGTTGAAAAACTTCAGAAGTGAGGTTTTGTCTATTCTGCCTTTTAGTGTGATTATACCTGATGTCTGTCCAGGGGTACTTACAACCACAGTAGAGCTGTTATCAATTTTGAGATCTCTTGGCACAAGGATATCTTCAAAGTCATAATAGACTGCATTTGCCTGTTTTGAACCCTTGGGCGCAGATGTAGTCTTCTTTCCTGAGCCTGAAAACATGCTGTTACTGCACCCTGAGATGAGAAAGAGCACGGCCATTGTAATAAAAACAATCTGCACATAGATAGTGGAACGTTTAGAACTCATTTTACCTCCATAGTTAAATATTTAAAAGATTGTTTCAGCATGCATTGATATCAACTTTCCCCCTTTGATGCATTCTCCTTTGCAATTATCCATACTGCATGGACAACACCTGGCAGATAGCCAAAGAGTGTAAGCACAATATTGATCCAGAATTGCAGCCCGATCCCCACCTGGAAAAAAACACCAATAGGGGGTAACAGAATAGAAAAAAGTATCTTTACAAGCTCCATATATCTCTCCTTTACAAATAATCATTATCACTCTTACCACAGCATTTAAACTGCTGTCTCATCTCTATACAGCGATGAGGTTCTCCATACTGCCATGAGACAGATCATCAAACCCCAATAATGTCAATGGTGATAAATTATCTCTTTTCAGGGTTATAATCAAGTAAGCGATGAATTTAAATCCCCTCTCCATTAAAAAACATGAAGAGGGGATTCTGGAGATAAGATCATGATGTTCAGAAATCTTATATGATTCTGAACATCATGATCTCTGTATTAAAACAACATGACTCTTCTACCTTAAAACAACATGACTCTTCTACCTTAAAACAACATGATAAAATTCTCTATTTGGATAGAGGAGCTGCTGACCCCGGTTCTTCTGCCGGAAGCTCTTCTGCTTGAGGCATAGCAGCATCTGCCGGAAGCTCTTCTGCTTGAGGCATAGCAGCATCTGCCGGAAGCTCTTCTGCTT
>Ga0209800_10002677_pt1 | contig 15239 bp, 14 predicted proteins | sample Higcelweek8metaG_FD_187174 | JGI IMG/M metagenome (GOLD analysis project Ga0209800, IMG submission 187174) | Freshwater pond sediment microbial communities from the University of Edinburgh, under environmental carbon perturbations - High... | ecosystem: Environmental > Aquatic > Freshwater >...
CTAACTTACGATTACAAGCTGTTCGTAAATACCGGCATGATTTTAAGTCCAAAATATAGAGAAGGAATTATTAATGGCTAGTTTCACCCGTGATCTCGGAATTGATCTAGGATCGACAAATACAACTATTACTGAGGGGAATCTTATTCTACTTCAAGAACCCACTATTGTTGCGATTATCACCGATGAAAATAAAATGGTTGAATGGGGCCAGGCTGCAAAAGAGATGGAAGGTAAAGTTCCTGAATCCATTGAAGTTATCAGACCCTTACGGCATGGTGTGATTGCAGAATATGAAATCACCGAAACTCTTTTAGGATATTTAACCAGAAAAGTCTGTGGACCGATGCGTGTATTTCGTCCGCGAATGATGATCACAGTACCTTATGGTGTGACCAGCGTTGAAGGTCGGGCAGTGCATGAAGCGGGTATTGGTGCCGGGAGTCGAGAGGTGTATCTCGTCCCGCAACCATTGGCTGCAGCATTAGGTATAGACTTGCCAATTGCCACACCCTCAGGAAACATGATCATTTCCCTTGGTGGTGGGGTAAATCAAATCGCTGTGATCAGCCTGAATGGTATTGTTACTGGCGATGCAGCAAGAACTGGTGGAATTGATCTTGATGAAGCTATCGTGAATTATGTACGTAAAAGATTTGGAGTAATCATTGGATTACCCACAGCCGAACAATTGAAAATAAAGATTGGCGCCGCTACTCCCCAGGAACATCAGTTATCCATGGAAGTTCAAGGTCAGGACCAGGTTACTAGCCTACCTCGACCAGTAGTATTAACAACAGATGACATCGTAGAAGCAATACAGGAACCGCTGATTGATCTTGTCAAATTGGCTAAAAAGGTAATGGAAAAAACCCCACCTGAACTAGTGTCTGACATAATAGACCGTGGAGCCGCCATTTGTGGTGGTGGATCACTTTTACGCTCAATTGATAAATTCCTAACCCATTCAATCGGAATACCGGTTTACATGGTAGATAATCCATTAACTTGTACTGCTGAAGGTGCCGTTAAGGCATTGGAAATGAAAGATGCAATAAAACGAAGTTTGGCTTATGGATAAAAAAATCCCCCTGAAAAATCAGGGGAATTCTTTTTAATCTCGTCGTGATCTCCCTAATAAGAGAAAAACGTAATAGAAAATGGTAGAGAGAGATTGTAGTGCACCCGCTACATAGGTAAGTGCTGCAGCATCAAGCACCTTGTGAACTCCCTGGAGTTCAGAGGAATAAACAACGCCTGAATTTGCCAACCATTCTTTTGCCCGGTTACTTGCATTGAATTCAACAGGCAATGTGACCAGTGAGAAAAGCGCAGTCGCCGAAAACAGGGCAATCCCTACCCACGCAAGATTCGAAGAAGAAAAAGCAAATCCAATCATAAATATAAGGGGACCTATCCAGGATCCAATTTTTACGGTTGGAACCATCAATCCTCTTAATTTAAGCGGGCCATAATTGGTTGCATCCTGGATTGCGTGACCAGTTTCATGAGCGGCTACACCCGCTGCAGCAACGCTCGGCGTTGAATAGACAGCCTGGCTCAATCGAAGTACTTTAGAGGAAGGATCATAGTGGTCTGATAAAGTTCCCGAAACCTGTTCAATCTGGACATTACGCAACCCATTTTGATCAAGCATATGGCGAGCAACTTCAGCTCCCGTCATACCAGTGGCAGTTCGAACTTTGGAAAAAGTATTGAACGCAGATTTAATCTTAAATTGGGCCCATAAACCCAGCAACAGAGCTGGAAGACTAATTAGTAAATAAAAACCGTAGTTTCCTAATAACATATTGTCTCCTTACAACCTTTATTAAAAAAGATAATAACACATTGATATAAGAAAATAATAAAAAACTCCTTGAAAAAGGAGTTGGTGTCCCTGGAGAGATTCGAACTCTCACCGACGGCTTCGGAGGCCGGCACGCTATCCATTGCGCTACAGGGACATGCGCTGGTTATTTTACCATGTTAAGATACTCTCAATTGAAGACCAGTCCTGCGGAAAAGAAAATCCATTCATTTCCTTTGGGAGCATGGCAACGCTCGTAATTGCGCGAATCGGAATTGGACCGTAGACGTGGGGAAATAAATCACTGCCACCTTCGAGATTCTCATAAACAACATTCGGTTTCAACTTAACGTCATCAATTTCCAGCAGAATCAAGTCATTCTGATCGGAATAAAACCTATTAGCAACAGTAATCACTTGTTCCTTAGTGGAACAATGAATAAACCCTCCATTTATGAATCCCCCGGGTTTGTAAAATCCAGTTGAGATAATCCCTTTAATAATGTCCTTCGCACCAATATGGTAAATCATGTTAATCTCTCTCAAAATGAGGAATATCTGCTGGAAGTTCTACTGAAAATTCGACCAATCCTTGAATTTCATTTTTTTCAAACCATGGGGTCTGGATAATCATTTTCTTTTGTCCGTTTTTTTGAATTGTGTAAATATTACTTGAGCGTGTATCCAAAAGGGCTTGAATTTTGGACTGGGAAGCAGGGGTGTGGCAACCGAAAAGGTTTGTGCCAATCAGATTTTCTCCTCCATCTTTAGAAAAAGTTTTTTTAGATTTCTCATTCATATATAGGATTTTTCCTTGTATATCACATACTGTTACTGCATATGGAATTTCATTCGCCCAATCTTTATCCATCATGATTTCTCCAATTCTAAAAGTGTAGAAATATATTCCAATAGAGTATCTTCTTCAACAAGAGAAAATATCTCTGACCGAATTTCGCGGGTGTTTAGATAATTTCCGAGGTACCTTACCAGGTGCTTTCGAAATACAAGAATTCCAATTTTCGTCCCATAATGTTCGGTCATTAATCCTAAATGCCTCTGGATCATTTGAAATGACTCAACTTTTCCTGGTATTATTGGCAAGTCATTGAAAATCCATGGATTTCCGATTGCAGCCCGGCCAATCATCACGCCATCACACCCGGTTTGTAAAAGCAAACGATCTGCATCGACTTGCGATTTAACATCTCCGTTTCCAATTACGGGGATTTTAATCAACTGCTTAACCTCACCGATAGCTAGCCAATCAGCATTGCCACTATATTCCTGTTTACGTGTCCTTGCATGAACAGTGATTGCGCTGGCGCCATTATCTTCAATGATCTTTGCTACTTCAAGGTAATTCCGGGTAGTGTCATCCCATCCAAGCCTGATCTTTGCAGACACGGGAATATCCAGATTCTTCACCAAACTTTTGATGATTGTTGCGATTTTTTGAGGGTCTTTCAACAAACCGGCTCCAGCCCCCCGGTTGGACACATTCCGGGCTGAGCACCCCATATTAACGTCAATAAAATCTGGATTTAATTTACGCAACTCTAAAGCTGCGTGTAATAATCGGTCAGGATCATCATCGAATACCTGATATGCAAATGGGCGTTCTTCATTTGAAAAAAGCAACTTGGTATTTAAATGAGGATGACCATTTTTGATATCGATTCCATTGATAAATTCTGAAATTGAAGCGGCAGATCCCTGTTGCCTGCATAAAAGGCGAAATGGAAAATCTGTATATCCATCCATCGGAGCCAAAATTGATTTTCCAATAATGGGAACTGTTCCGATGTAAAATGAGGGCAATTGATGAGTGGGAGTAGGCATAAGAAAGTGGTTAATTATAATGCGTAGAAATGGCAGAAATGTTTTTGAGACTGTAACCTGCATTACATTAATATGGGCAATGGTATCTTGTAGTGGTAATACTTCAGTCTCATTAACCCAGACTTCAACACCTGGTGTTGCCCAGACATCCGCTTTGGTTGCCACTCCCAAGAATAAAGTAACCGAATCTAAAAATATTACAGAAATACATGCTCCGGTTACTACTGTTAATGAACCAGTCAACACAAATTATTCATTTGATATTTTTTACGACAATGAAGCCCATTTACTTTTAGTTAATGAAAAAGTGGTTTATTTCAACCAGACTAACAAAATATTGGAATATATCCCATTTATTGTTCCTAATGATTTTCAAATTTCGTCAATAGTTGTGGATGGGAAATTATTTCAACCAATTCCCGTAAGAAACAAGAATTCAATAATGCTTTCGTTTGTACAAAAGCTGATGAAGGGGGATTCTGTTGAAATTAAGATTACTTATTCAATAGTTGTCCCCGAGGTAAAAGGCGTGCTCGGAAGGACTGATCAACAGGTAAATTTGGCTGATTTTTACCCATTTATTCCACCTTATAGGAACTCCGAAGGATGGTTGATAAACGAGCACGGCGAAGTTGGCGAGTACATGGTTTATGAGATATCTGATTTCCATCTGATATTTGGTACGAATATTTCAGATTCTTACGAGTTATTTACCAATGCGCATAGTGAAAAGAATGATGATAGATATTTTATTGATGCATATGGATACCGCAATGTCGTTCTCTCAATTTGCAGTGAATGCAGCCGGTCAGAATTTGATTACGGGACTTTTAAAGTCATTGGAAGTTTTTTATCGGACGACAAACGCAAAGGGGATAATGCAATTGCAATCATTGGGCAATCGATTCTCTATTTTTCTGAGCTTTTTGGAGTTAGCTATTTCCATGATGAGATGACAATTATAGAAGCTGATTTTCCGGATGGCATGGAATATGATGGCTTGTTCTTTTTGAGCAAGGATTATTTTGATCAATATTCGGGAGACTTTCAAAATTATCTTTCGCTCTTAAGCGTTCATGAAACAGCTCACCAGTGGTGGTATGGAATAATTGGCAATGATCAAGCAAAGGAACCCTGGCTGGATGAAGCTCTTTCAACTTATAGCGAATTTCTATTTATAGAGGAGTTACACCCGGATCTGGCTTCCTGGTGGTGGGATTATCGCGTTTTTACCTATAACCCGGATGGATTAGTTTCTTCTACGGTTTACGATTTTAACAACAATAGACCCTATATTAATGCTGTTTATTTACGAGGAGCACTGTATTTAAGGGATTTACGATCAAATCTCTCGGACGACGTGTTTTTTACCCACCTGAAGGACTATGCCCAAAGATACAATGGGAAGATTGCTGATTCAAGCGGATTTGATAGCACTTTTATTAGTGAACTTACTCCCGAGCTTAAAAAGATAAGAGAGAAATACTTCGGAAACTGATCGCCTGCAGGGGCTTGACAAAGAACATATGTTCTATATAATTGTAATCAGGAGTTAGAACGTGTGCTGCGATGTCAAAAGAACTGGCGCTGCCTTTACCTAATGAGTTGATTTTAGTATTCGGAGTGCATGCCGGAGCAGAAAAGCTGCTTGACTTGACGGCTCGTTTGTCTTTGCGCGGACAGGTTTTTCTTCTGGATTGCGGCAATCGCAGTAATATGTACCGGGTTGCCCGCGCTTTACGCCCGCTCACCAGGGATCCTGCAGCTGCTTTGAAGAATATCCGTTTATCCCGCGCATTTACCTGCTACCAGGTGTATGCACTGCTGGGGAAGGTGCAGTTAACCGCGGGCGTTCCGGTGCTGATCCTGGATTTTCTCTCTACTTTTTTAGATGAAAGCGTTCATGCAGATGAGAGCGCCTTTTTGTTCGAAAAGACTCTTGAACGTGTAAGGCATTTGGCTCAATTTGCCCCGGTTGTGGTGAGTGCCAAGCCGCTGCTTTCCATTTCTGCGGAACGTGCTGGGCTGCTTGCTCAACTCAAGGCGCAGGCGGCGCATTACTGGGAAGAACTGCCTGAAATTTCCAGTGGCGTTTCGCAGCCGCAACCATCTTTATTCGAAGGTTTTTAGAGGAAAAATGGGACGAACAATTCTTTCTGCCACTCAAACCTGGGTTGAAGAAGATAAGGCTTTAATGCGCTTTGTGCGCGCTTTGCGCAAGAAAGACCAGGTGCTGATCGAAGAGTTGATTGCGCTCTCGCGCAAGCATATTGCTGAGGCTTCGTATGCCAGCAATCTCTACCCGATGGATATTTATCTGACCTCTATGCTGCTGGAACTGTATAAAAAGGTACGTCAATTGGAAATCAAGGTTGAGCAGATGGATGCCCGTACTGGTGGAGATGGGCAGATCGTCCAGGAAGTCCGCGGTATTTCCTCGCTTCTGGAGCTTGTGAGCCATGAGTCAATGCCGGATGAGCAAAAGAAGGACGTTGATATTGAAAGTGTCACAGTGTATGTTGATTTTCAGGGTGGTGCATGAGTGATGTATTCCACGCGCGCCTGGCTGTTGGACCTTTATGAGGATTCGGATGACGGGATGCGGTTGTGGTTCATCACTGAAACCGGCGAACGGGTATGTTTGCGTCAATCCATGCCGATCACATTTTACGTTGCTGGTGCCAATGAGCAGTTGCGCGAATTATGGCGGATGCTGCGCCGGCGACCTGAAGTTGTTTCCCTGAGCCGCGAAACGCGCAAAGATGCGTTCATTCCGGAACCATTACCGGTTTTGCAGGCGACGATCGACAGCCCGGTTCACCAGACCCGGTTGTTTCGTGATATCCAACAACGATTCCCGGAGCTTACTTATTATGATACAGACATTCCGGTCAGCACGAGGCATGCTGCCCGTTACGGAACCTTTCCGATGGCACTTTGCGAGGTTGTTTATGACGAGAGCCACTGGGTACAGGAGATAAAAACGATTAACTCACGCTGGGATTTGTCACCCATTCAGCCGGTTCTGCGAATTCTTGAACTGGAGCCAGATTGTGATCCCGGGCGCAATTCTCCCGGGACAATTCGGGTCCGGTACCACAAACAACAGAAGTCTCTGCCTTTAAATCAGCCGGCGGAACTCATTTCCCGGTTGAATGGTTTCCTGTCCCAATACGATCCTGACCTGATCCTGACGCAGTGGGGTGACAATTGGCTTTTTCCCGAGCTGCTTCGGCTGTCAGCCCGGGCGGGCGAGAAATTACTGTTGAACCGTGATACGCTGCGGGAAGTCCGCTGGCAAAAGGAATTGACCTACTTTTCCTATGGACAGATCATTTATCGTGCTGAAGAGGCTCATTTGTTCGGGCGCTGCCATATTGACCAGAGAAACGCATCCATGTGGCGGGATTACGGTCTGGATGGTGCGCTTGAGTCGGCGCGTGTTACAGCGCAATCGATTGAACGGGCGGCGCGGGTGTCACCCGGGTCGGGGATTTCTGCCATGCAGATGCTAACGGCACTCGAAAAGGGCATTCTGGTACCCTGGCACAAGCAGCAGGTGGAGGAGTTCAAAACCGGGGTTGATCTGATCCAGCGGGACCGCGGCGGGTTGATCTACCAGCCAATCGTTGGTGTGCATGCGCATGTGGCTCAAATCGACTTCATTTCCATGTATCCGGCGATCATTATCAAGGGCAATATCTCACCTGAAGTGCCTCTGCCGCACGGAATTACCCCTGCAAGCGAGGAACTTGGGGTGGTTCCCTTAACTCTGAAACCTCTTTATGAAAAGCGCGTGGCGTTAAAAATGCACCAGGCACTATGTGCAAAAAATGATCCAATGATCAAGCGGGACAAGGCAAGATCATCTGCCCTGAAATGGCTGCTGGTGGTTTGTTTTGGTTTTCTGGGCTATAAAAATGCCCGTTTTGGCCGCATTGAGGCTCATGAAGCGGTGACCAATGGCGGGCGTGAGGTACTCCTGCGTGCCAAGGATGTGGCGGAATCGATGGGTTTTGAAGTGTTGCACCTGTTTGTTGATGCCCTTTGGCTCAAAAAAGAAGGAGCAGTGGATAAACAGGATTTCCAGGCTGTAACGGATGAGATTTCACGCCTGACTACACTGGGTGTCTCCCTGGACGGCGTTTACCGCTGGGTGGCTTTTTTACCTTCACGGATGGATTCACGTGTTCCTGTGCCGAACCGTTATTTTGGTGTCTTCCAGGACGGCACGCTAAAAGTTCGCGGTATTGAAACGCGCCGGAGGGATACACCGCCATGGGTGGCTTCCAGGCAAAACGAGATGCTCGAATGCCTTTCAAAAGCGTCCACTTATGAGCAACTTCCGGTTTACATCCGGCAGGCTTTTGACATATTTACAAAGGCTTTGTCTGATTTAAGGGCTAATAAGGTGAAGTTGGAAGACCTGGTGGTAACCGCGCGCATCAGCCATGATCTTGAGGCATACAAATCTCCCACACCGGCTGTGCGGGCTGCCAAAATATTATTGCAGAATACCGGGCAGCGGATCCGCCCGGGTCAAAAGATGAAATACATTTATGTATTGGGCGCCCCCGACGTCTGTCCGTGGGAAAGTTCCAGCTTGTTAACTGTTGATCAAGTTGACAAGGAAAAGTATATTGAATTGATGGCGCGGGCAGCTACCAGTGTCTTTTACCCATTTGGGATTAACAGTGAGGAGTTGAAACACTGGGCACACACCGCTACAATTGAGTTGAAGTTAAACTTTGAACCGGAGGTATCTCATGTGCGGAAGGTTTACGATCATGCTAGACCCGGAGGATTTTCAAAGGGAATTGGAGCTGGGCGACCTGCCGTCGGATTTTAAATCTGATACAAATGTTTCCCCGGGACGCCCAATACCGGTTGTGACAGATAAAATTTCTCGCAATGTGGTGTTATTTCGATGGGGGTTGGTGCCGGTATGGGCAAAAGACCCGTTGATTGGTTACAAAATGATCAATGCACGTGCGGAAACGATTGCAGAGAAGCCTTCATTTAAAAATGCTTTTCAACGCCGCCGATGTTTAATCCTGGCTGACGGGTTTTATGAATGGAAAAAAGAACCAAATCGAAAACAACCTTACTTGTTTAAATTATTGAATAGCAAACCATTTGCATTTGCCGGGGTCTGGGAACATTGGCAGGATAAAAATGCGAATGAAATTACTTCCTGTGCAATCATCACGACAGTACCAAATTCAATCCTTGAGCAGTACCATGACCGCATGCCAGTTATCCTGGATGAAACTGTGCGCTGGTCTTGGTTGGATAATGCCACGCCGGTGGCTAAATTACAGGCGATGATGAAGCCTTATCCTTCAGAAAACATGGCGCTGCCAGAAAAAATAGACCCAAAATCACTTTATGTAATACACGAATAAGGCTCAGGAAGTATAATTGTATGAGTCAATCCAAAATAAAGTTCAACTGGAGTTCACTATGCATCGGGATGAAATAATTCAATCTTTACAAGACAATACTGAGATTGATGTGCTGGTTGTTGGTGCTGGTATTAATGGAGCGGGTACATTTAGAGACCTGGCGCTAAATGGGGTGAATGTCTTACTTATTGACCGAGGAGATTATTGTTCCGGTGCTTCCTCGACATCCTCTCATATGGCGCATGGAGGAATCCGGTACCTAGAAAATGGCGAGTTTCGCCTGGTCAGAGAAGCAGTAGCAGAACGCAACAGGATGATCGAAAATGCTCCGCATTTGGTTCAACCTTTGCCGACGGTGATTCCGATTTTCAAAATATTTTCCGGTTTATTGAATGCTCCTCTGAAATTTGTAAATCTCCTGGATAAACCTTCAGAACGGGGGGCATTGGTAATAAAAATAGGATTGATTTTTTATGATTCTTTTACACGCAAACAAAAAACTGTACCGCGACATAAATTTTTTGGTAGAGATAAAGCTTTGGCCGATTATCCGTACCTGAACGAAAAAATCAAATATGCAGCTTTATATTTTGATGGACAACTGCTTTCGCCTGAACGAATGACAGTTGAAATTATCCTAGATGGCGAAGATGAAGGAAATCACGCCAAAGCGCTGAACTATGTCTCCCTCCAGGCTTTACAAGGTGGTGTCGCGGTATTAAAAGATGAAACAACAGGAAATGAAATCCGGGTAAATCCAAAATTAGTCATTAATGCAGCCGGACCCTGGATTGATGAAGTAAATTCACGGATGGGATTTAGCGAAAAACTTATTGGTGGTACAAAAGGGTCTCATCTAGTATTGAAGAATGACAAGTTACGTGAGGCTGTGGGAAAAAGTGAATTTTTCTTTGAGAATAAAGATGGCAGAATTGTATTGTTGCTGCCGTTCTATGATCGTGTTATTGTTGGAACCTCGGATTTACCAATTGAGCACCCGGATGATTCAAGGTGCACCAAGGAAGAGGAAAACTATTTTATTGATCTGGTCAAGCGCGTTTTCCCAACTATACCTGTAACGAATGATCAGATTGTCTTCAGGTTTTCCGGAGTTCGCCCTTTGGAATATATGAAAGCAAAGACAACCGGGCAAATCACGAGAGACCATAGCATGAAGCTCCACACCGAAAATGGAAAGCAAATAATCAGCCTCGTAGGAGGCAAATGGACGAGTTTTCGCGCTTTTTCAGAACAAGTGGCTGACAAAGCCCTGGAAATTCTTCAAAAAGCTCGAAAAGGATCAACGCAAGCCTTGCCCATACGCGGTGGAAAAGATTATCCACATTCAAAGAGTGAATATATACAACGAGTCTCACAACTGTCAGGCTTAACTTATAAATATGTTGAGACATTAGTAGACCGGTATGGAACTTTTAGTGAAAAAATCTCTCTTTTTGTAAGTAATGAAAATGGAAAAGAATTAACGTCGATAGAAAATTGGACTGATGCAGAAGTAAAATACCTAGTTGAAACAGAAAATCCCATCCATCTCGATGACTTATTCTTGCGTAGATCAATGCTTGGATGGTTAGGAAAGCTTAATAACAATGTTATTGAAGAATTTTCAAAGATAATGGGTAAAAGTCTTCATTGGTCAGAAAACGAAAGGAAAAAGGAAACTGAACACCTGAAAATAGTATTCCAAGAATATCACGGCGTGACACTATAAAAAAAGACCCTCTAAAGAGGGTCTTTTTTTTAGCGGGAGCGACGGGGTTCGAACCCGCGATCTCGGCCTTGACAGGGCCGCATGTTAGCCGCTACACCACGCCCCCGAACTCGACCAAGTTTACCATATCCATATTTGAGCGTCAAGACAAATTCTAAAAAAAGAATTTTGCCAGTTTCAAAGCCTTTTGTTTCCAGGGCAAGCGATGTGTGACGCCAGAACCCCCGGTGAAATTGGATTTATTTTGGAGATACCAATCATAATTCCTAATCATCGCCTGTTGGTTTGAGTATTTTGGTGAAAACTTTAGTATTTTTATAGCTTTATCAATCGAAACAAAAGAGTCTTTTGAGGCTGTTTCGTATATCCATGGATAAAGAGGTGAGAGTTTCATCATTTCCAGGAGCTTAAGCACTGCGATCACTGGTTTCGCTGGGAAAGGAATTATCTTTTTACCAAAACCAGCATGATCCAATACAGCCTGGTAATCTTGTTTCATTGTAGTGTACTCAGCAGCCCCAATATTGAATGTATCATTTGCCTGATCAATTGGAAGCTCAATGCACGATAGAATTGCAGCACAAAGGTCCTCAACATCTAAAAGTTGATATCGATTATTTCCGGATCCGATCATAGGAAAATTTTTTGCCTGACTGGCCCATTCATAAAAAATTGCAAAAACGCCAAGGCGCTCTGGACCAACAAATGATTTTGGCCTAAAAATTGGAACGCAAATGCCTTTTTGTCGAAATTCGTTACAGATTTGTTCAGCTTCAACTTTTGCATTTCCATAAGGACCAACCCCATGAACAGGATCAGTCTCAAATAATGGGTGATGGTCTGGAACACCATATACAGCAGTGGACGAGATATGTATGAAACGTTTAGCTCCATAAGCCATTGCCTGTTCCAATACATTTCGTGTACCAACAATGTCGGTTGAGTAAATATCTTCGGGTGTGTAAAGCGGGAGGGCAGCAGCAGTGTGAATAATGATATCTGCACCTTTCATTGATTTTTGCAGATCATCTTTGTTCCGGATATCACCTTGTAAAAAATCTATTTTGTCCCGTTCGGGGTAATCAAAATTGACCAAATCGATGCCTGCAATGTCCGTATGATTGTTCGCCAGCAGATGCCTGACAAGGTTAATACTTAAAAATCCACTTATACCGGTTATATAAATCCGCATTAATACTCCTCCAAGGGCTGAAGATTTTCAGAAGTATAACATTTAAAAATAAAAATCCTTTTCAACGGAAAAGGATTTTTCATGTGGATATGTTTAATTATTTCCAGTAAACCAATTTTCGTGATCACGAGCCCAGGGAAAAAGTTCATTTATGTCAAACCATAAGGAAATTTCTATTTTGGCGGTTTCAACTGAATCAGAAGCATGAGTGAGATTTCGGCTGGTCAGAATGGCTAAATCGTGCCGAATTGTTCCTGGAGCTGCTTCGATTGGATTTGTCGCTCCCATAGTTTGGCGAATTGCAGAAATCGAAGAGGGTCCTTCCCAAACCATTGCTAAAACAGGAGAACTTGTAATGTATTTGATTAACCCATCATAAAAAGGTTTTCCGATGTGAATTTTATAATGTTCGCGGGCAAGTTCACTTGTAACAAGGATGAACTTACAGGCAATCATTTGCAAACCGCGCGACTCTAGACGCTTAATAATTTCTCCGCACAGACCCCTTTGAACGCCATCAGGTTTGATAAGTACAAGCGATCTTTCCACAAACTCTCCTATTTACCCATTAATATTTTTTCTGCTTGTGTATACATTTCCATTGCTTCATCAAAGTGATCGAACCCTGCCAGAGTATCACCTGAGAATTGGAAGAAATCAAAATCGTTATTTTTTTCATTCTTATAAGACGAGATGGTCTCAAGGATTCTATCAGCATCAAAACCAGCAGAATTTAGTTCAGCGACAAAAGAAGTTGCTTCAGCGTAACTTGAAGTTGAAAGCAAGGATTGGAATTTCTCGAGCAGTGTTGGATGAACTTCCGCTTCTTGTAAGACTACTTCTTCAAATTCTTGCAAAACCACAGGTTCAACTTCAACTTCTACTTCTTTTTCGAGTAAATCGGAAACTTCAGGTTTAAGTTCCTCTGCTGAAGGCGAGGGCTCGACTTCGTCAGTTTTGATTGTGGATTCTTGGGTTATTTCCGGTACATTTTCTGAAATTTCTTCAAGCCGATTCAATGATTCCTCAAGAATTGTGGGAGTAGATGAAGTACCTGCGGTAATTTTATTTTCGAATTCGTCAGCAGATGCAACTTCTGATTGATCTGGACTTATTCCACGTAACCATTCCAGAAGCTCGTCACCTGCATCTTGAGAAATTGCCCCTTCCGAAGTTTCGATGGCAGCATCAGGAGTGTTCGTTAAAGTTATGTCGCTAACGGGTAAGTCTAACGATTCGTCCGTTTCATTATGAAGCGAATCTATCGGAACCGGTATTTCGGATATTATTTCGTCCGGTTCAGAAAGCACAGACTTAACCCAATCAGGTAAAGTACTTTCAGAATTATCTGTAGAAAGTGGCGTGGTCACGGTTTCTTCTTCGAAGAATGTTGATGGGGTTGTCTCTATATTTTGGTCTTCGGAGGATAGGTTTTCAAGTGAATTCAAAAAATCATCGTCATTAGCAACGGGTTCTATAGACCCTGAATTTTCTTGAGTTGATTCAAATACCACATCAGCCGGGATTTCAGCCTCTAATGAAAATGGGGATTTCTCTTCACTTAATGAACTAAGATCAATAAAGTCAGAGGGGGTTTCCTGGTTTTGTTCAATTTCAGCGTTAAGTGATTCATTTTGGACAATCTGCGAATCGAGGTTTTTAACCAATCTGGTACTTCATCTTCGGAATTAGTTTCAGCGGGTGCGTCATCTTGTCCAAAAGATTTTAACCAATCAGGTAAACCTTTTTCACTTTCAGGTTCTGAAGATGATTTGTTCGCTTCATCAAAAAATTGAGACATCCAATCTGAAGAATCGTCTTTTGAAGGGGTGGGTTGGGGATTATCAGCAGTCATTTCTACCTCACTAATAGAAGAAAGATTATCTACTGGAATTATGTCAATATTTGAAACAGTATCTTCGATTTGATCAGTTTCATTAATTATACTCAGAGGATCTTGAATTTCAGCGGAAGTATTACTTTCGCCCTCAGTGAAACCAACCGTGGGTTTGTAATTTTTTAGCCATTCAGGAAGTTCACTTTTATCAGCAGGACTGTCTGAATATGCATCAGAGGAATTATCAAAGAATTCAGAAGATTCGGTTTGGGGATTTTTTGATTTTTCCCATCCTGCGTTTGACAAAAAATCTGGAATCAAATCTGGAGGATTTTTTTGTAAACCAGTAATTTCCTTATTTTTTTCACCATTCTCCGAAGATTCTGAAATTAAAGGAGAGGGGTTCGTTTCAATTTCTGTAGGAGACCAGTACTCTTCATTTGAAGAAGAAAAGGCTGAAGTATATTCTAGTTTTTCAATTTCAACTTTAGAATCGGGAATCTCCTCAACTTTAGTAGAAGCTGAAGTGACATATTTGTAATAGGGGTCAAGGGATATTAACCGTTCTTGAACCTGAGCGGCTTGTTCGGTTAATCCATTTTCAAGGTAAATCTGATGAAGAATTTGGTTTGCCTCAAGACAGAATGGTAAAAGTTCCAAAATTTGGCTGCAAACTTCAACTGCCTGGACTTTAGCATTTGATTGAGCATAGACCTTTGCTAGTAAAACCTTGATATCTATTCGTTCAGGCGAAGATTCAAGTGTGGCTTTAATTTCATTTAGAGCTTGCTGGAAAAGCTCCCCTTTGATATACATTCTAATTAAAGCGCCTTTAGACAAATTTATTTTTTGGGGTTTTATTCCATCGCGCTTATTAATCAACCTTTTTAACTCTTCCTGAACAATTACATTTGAAGGTTGAGTGTCAAATGCTATTTCCATATGAAATATTGCAGAGTCAAGGTCGCGATCTTCTTCTTTGATTGAACTAATTCCGACATGGGCAACAAAATCGTCAGGAACATAGGACAAAAGTCTTTCAAGGGAAATTGCTGCTTCACTAAATTTCTTTTCCTCGAGGTAAGCCTGACCGAGGAATCGAATTGCTCCAATCGAATTAGGATAAGATTTGAGAATATGCGAGGAATGTGAAATTACCTGATCCAGCATATTTTGCTCAATAAAACTTTCAATTTCTTTTAAATACTCACGATAAGATACCACAGGATTCCCTTTGTAGCGATAGTATGCACCAAAAAAGAAGATTATGCAAGCAAACTAACAAAAAAGCAACGTAGAATTACGTTGCTTTAAAAAGCTTATTCGCCTAGATAATCCCTTAATTTTCGCCGGATTGTTGGATGTCGTAGACGACTGAGTGCCTGGGCTTCAATTTGGCGAACTCTTTCTCTTGTAACGCCCAT
>Ga0209800_10002678_pt1 | contig 15227 bp, 9 predicted proteins | sample Higcelweek8metaG_FD_187174 | JGI IMG/M metagenome (GOLD analysis project Ga0209800, IMG submission 187174) | Freshwater pond sediment microbial communities from the University of Edinburgh, under environmental carbon perturbations - High... | ecosystem: Environmental > Aquatic > Freshwater >...
ATACTGTAGCCCGGCTCCATCTTGACCCGCTTGGCCACTTCCTCCACCTGTTTGACTGCCGTACCGATCGGCAGGTTATCCAGGTTGGCCGAGACCGTGACCAGACGAGACAGGTCGCGGCGGTTGATCTCGGTGGGGGAGGCAGCCACGCTCTCGCTGGAGATACTGGCCAGCGGGATGAGACGGGCGACACCGTTGGCATCAGTTGCCGATACCTTCAGATCACGGATCTGAGCCGGATGCTCCCGCAGCTGTTTGGGCAGCCGTACCCGCAGATCAACGGCATCGCCATCTTCATCTTCATAGCTGGTGATCGCCTCGCCCCCCACCAGACGGGAGAGGGTATCCACAATGGCACTGGAGGAGACTCCGGCTGACTGGGCCTTTTCTCGGTCCACTTTCAGGCGGTAGTCCGGCGTATCATATTCAAGGGTGGCTGCAATATCCACAATACCGGGGATGGTGTACATCTCCTGCTTCAGCTGGGCCGCGTACTTCTTGAGCAGGGCGGTGTCATCCCCCTTGATATCAACATTCAACGGCTTGGCAGCTGAGCCGATCGCCCCCACCTCTTCAATGGAAAAGTTGATTCCGGCAACAGTGCGGAATCGTTCCCGGATCAGTTGCTGGATCTGAAACTGATCCCGCTTGCGCTCTGATTTTTCCTTGAGCTTGACGTACAGCAGGCCATCCCGCACCGTGCCGCTGTCTCCGGCCCCGATGGTGGCGTAGGTATGGCTGATCTCCGGTATCCCTTTGACCTGCTCCAGGATCTGGTGCAGCCGGTTTTCGGTCTCTTTGATACTGGCATCCGGCGCGGTCTGGAAGGAGACCTGAAATTCACTCTTGTCCTCTTTGGACATGAAGGAGGATTCAAGGGTGGCCATCACCGCCAGACCGACCACAAAGGCGATGCCTGCGCTGATCATCACCTTGCCACGATGGTTCAAGGCCCAGGCGATTATGCCACGGTACTTGTCAGCTGTGCGGTCAAACCAGTCATTGAACTGCTCAAGCCAGCGTGCCAGCCCCTTACGTTTGCCCCGCATATGGATTGAGGGGTCGTGCCAACGGGAGGAGAGCATCGGGTCCAGGGTAAAGGAGACAAACAGCGAGACCAACACCGCAAAGGAGACGGTGATGCCGAAGGGGAAGAAGAACCGTCCCACAATCCCCCGCATGTAGGCCACCGGCACAAAGACCGCCAGGATCGACATGGTGGTGGCAAAGACCGCCAGCCCGATCTCGGCAGTACCGAAACGGGAGGCCTCCATATGATCCTTGCCCAGTTCCAGGTGGCGCACGATGTTTTCCCGCACCACAATGGCATCGTCAATCAAGAGGCCGATAGCCAGTGACAACGCCATCAGGGTCATCACGTTAAGGGTCATGCCCATGGCGTTCATGACAATAAAGGAGGAGATAACCGAGATCGGCAGGGTCACGCCGGTAATTACCGTGGAACGCCAGGAGTTGATGAACATGAACACGATCAGTACGGTCAGGATGCCGCCGATGATCAGGGTCTCCTCCACGTCTGCCAGGGATTGGCGGGTCATGATTGAGCCATCCCGCACCAGAGAAATGGTTACCCCGGGTGGCAGTTCAGCCTTCACCTTCTTCATCACCTTTTTGACATTATCCACCACCTGCACCTGATTGGCGCCGGACTGTTTATAGATATCCAGGCCAATGGCCGGCTGACCGTTCACCAGGGCCAGTTTGCGGTGTTCTTCCGACCCGTCAGTGACCTGAGCCACCTCCCCCAGGGTAATCGGCCGGCCGTTCTTACGGGTGATCACCATGGCGCCATACTGGTCAGCCCGATCCGGCTTGCCCTCTATCCGCAGCGGATATTCTGCCCCGCCCTTGGTGATTCTGCCCAGCGGGGTGTTGACGTTTTCGCCCTTCAGGCCATTCACCAGATCATTGACCCCCAGCCCCAGACTGTCCAGGCGGGTGGGGTCAACCTCAACATTGACTTCACGCTTGGCACCCCCCACCAGATCCACCTTGCCCACGCCAGCCACGCTCTCAAACCGTTTGCGGACTTTTTTGTCCACCAGGGTGGTCAGATCGCGCTGGGACAGGGTGGTGGACTGGATTGCCACCGCAGCCGCAGGCATGGCATTAAAGTCCAGCTTCTGGATGATCGGCTCTTCCACTTCCTTGGGTAGTTGGCCCCGGATGGCACTGATCTTGGCCCGCGCCTCCTGGGCAACTTCATTGGTCCGTTCTTCCAGCCGGAATTCAGCCACCACAGTGGAAACCGATTCACGGGAAAAGGAGGTGACATGCTTGACCCCGGCGATCTGGTTGACCGCCTCTTCAACCCGTTTGGAGACCTCCCGTTCCACGGTCTCCGGCGAGGCGCCAGGGTACTTGGTGACAATTGAGATGACCGGCATCTCCACATTGGGAAACATCTCTACTGAAAGACGTTTGTAAGAGAAAAAGCCCAGTGCTACCAAGCCAAGCATCATTACCGTGGCAAAGATGGGACGTTTTATGGACAGGTCTGAGAGGATCACTTGGCTGCTCCTGCGCCCTGCACTGCGATCTTATCACCATCCCGCAGGGTAAAGCCGCCCCGGGCCACGTATTTCTCACCCGTCTTCAATCCTTCTCTGATCTCCACCAGGTCACCGCTGACAGCGCCGGTTTTGACCTTGCGTAAACGGGCCAGCTGTCCATCAGCCACAAACAGGGTTGCGGTCTGCCCAACAGTGTCATAGCCAGCCAGCACACCACGGGGGATCTGAACCACCCCGCCCCGCTTGCCGGTTACAATCCTGCCTTTGGCAAACAGCCCCCCCTTCAACAGTTCCGGCTGATTCTGGACCTCAGCCACCACCTTCAAGGAACGGTCGGTCGAGTTCAGTTCAGGGTTTAGAAACATGACCTTGCCGTTAAAGGTCTTACCTGGCAGGGCATCTACGCTGAACTCAAGCGGCTGGCCAACTTTGACCCTGCTGGAGTCAACCGAAGGCACGGTCACGGTCAGGTTCAGAATCCGGTTGTCCACCACCCGGAAGATCGGCTTACCCGCAGCTGCATCACTGGCCAGATCCCCCACATTCACGTCCCGTAATGCCACTACACCATCAAGCGGTGCTGTTACCAGCCCTTTGGCAAATCGCGCTTTGGTCTGATGCACCTCTTCTTCAGCCACCCTGATCTGGGCCTTTGAGGAGTCAATCCGCGCCCTGGCTGCAGCGGTTTCAGTCCGGCTATCATCCACTGCCTGCTGGGTGGCTAGTCCGGATTCTTTCAGCTTCAGCGAGCGCGCCTCTTCCCGCTCTGCCCGGGCAAGGCTTACCTGAGATTGGGCCAGTTGTGCGCGGGCAGCCACCACGGCAGCCTCGGCCCGCCTGGTCAGCGCCTCGGCCTCAGCCACATCGATTCGTGCCAGTGGTTGTCCTTTACGCACCCGCACCCACTGGGTCACGTAGACCTCTTTGACCAGACCGGGGATCTGAGTCTTGACATCAGCACTGAATTTTGGCTCCAGGTTACCGGTCACCTCAATCCCTTCAGTCAGGTCTGCGGTCGCAGCGTTTGCCAGCTCCACTGCCACCGGCGGCTTAACCACGGTTTCCTGTTTTTTTGAGCAACCTGCCAGCAGGGCAAGCGCTACTATCGTCATTGTTGCGGTAAATCGTTTCATTTCCTGATCCCTTCAAACAAAAGTGCCAAAAGCCGTAGCAGGCCGGCGAGATCAACCCGCACTGGCTTGGTCTGGTTAAACTGTTCTTCCATGGCGGTATTAAGCAGGGCAACAATGGCCCAGGCTGCGTCTGGTGGGCTGACCTGCCTGAATTCGCCGGTGCTGATCCCCTCGCAGACCAACTGTTCCATGTGGGCCAGCATGGTGCTGAAGGAGGCCTCAAAATCGATATGGGGCGCACCCTGGGGCGGACCGTAGTAGATAGCATACACCAGGCGCGCCACTGGCAGACGCTCAATAAAGATATCCAACAGCGCTGTACAGTAACCGCAGATCCGCTCAGTTACACTACCCGGCGCAGTTCTGGCCTGCTCCGCCACCTGGAAAAAGTCTCCCAGCGCATCTCCCATCAAGGCGAGATAGAGCCCTTCCTTATTTTTAAAATAGTAATACAACACCGGCTTGGTGACACCGGCGGCTTCCACCAGCTCCCGCACTGAAGTGGCGGCATACCCTTTGGTTGAAAACAGCTGCAGAGCGGCATCCAGCAGGCGTTGTTGGACATTGGGTGGAGATATAGGAGAGTTAACCAAGGGCATGGGAACCTACTGGGCAGAAATTACTTACCGGTCGGTATATAAACGATCCGCAAAACACTGTCAAACAATAATCCTAAAAATGCAGTAGCCATAGAGATCACAGAGGCCCCAGAAGACAAACAGGAAGATACAACAAACGACCTGATTTGTTTTGGGCGAGACACTCAAAACCGATTTTCTTGTAATTTTCTATGGTATCTGTGACAAACTTCCGTCTCAAGGATATTGGGGCAACGGATTAAAACTAACGGTGATCAGGAATAGATTCAGGCTGGCAGGTTTCATAAAAAAAGGTTGCATCCCGAAGGATGCAACCTTTTTAACTACTTTTAAGAAGAAATTACTTCTTAGCAGGAGCAGCAGGAGCAGCAGGAGCAGCAGCGTCAGCAGCAGGAGCTGCTGCGTCTTTCTTTGCGTCTGCTTTCTTTGCTTTCTTTGCTTTCTTTACTTTCTTTGCAGGAGCTTTTTCAGCTGCAGCAGGAGCGTCAGCCTTAGGAGCGTCAGCCTTAGGAGCCTCAGCAGCGAAAGCAAAACCAGCGAAAGCAACAGTAGCGATCAGGGAAGCGATGATCTTTTTCATTGTGTACATCTCCTTTAATGGGTTTGATGAAATGGATATAGCAGAAGTCGTGCCAACACAGAAATATTGTTTAATTATATGTGCTATCAGATAGTTGCAAAGCGTAGCGCTGATTACCAGTATGTTCACCCGTATCCAGACCGCCTCAAATGCGGTACAACGTCCCTGATTTGCTCCATCCATACCTCATAAACAGTAATAGGAGCGATACCAGTCAACGAAGGCACGAATGCCCTCTTCTACAGATGTAGTTGGTTTGAAATCCAGTTCCGTCGTCAGATCACCAAGATCGGCAAAAGTGATCGGGACATCACCGGCCTGCATGGGTAACAAGTTCTTGTGCGCAGTTTTACCCAGCTGTTGTTCCATAATCTCTATAAACTTGAGGAGTCCGACAGGATGATTATTACCGATATTATAGATGCGGTACGGGGCAAAGCTGGAGCCGGGATCAGGACAAGCGCTGTCCCAGCTCGGGCATGGCGTTGCCGGCCGGTCTGTCACGCGGATAATCCCTTCAACAATATCATCTATATAGGTAAAATCACGTTGCATAACACCATGATTGAAGACATCGATCGGCCTGCCCTCAAGTATCGCCTTGGCAAAAGAAAAATATGCCATATCAGGGCGTCCCCAGGGACCATACACCGTAAACAGCCGCAGCCCGGTAACCGGAAGGTTATACAGACTGGCATAACTGTGGGCCATCAGCTCATTGGCTTTTTTTGTTGCAGCATAGAGCGATATCGGATGATCAACATTCTGATGCACAGAAAACGGAACCGTGGTGTTACCGCCATAGACCGAGCTGGAAGAAGCGTAGACCAGATGCTTGACCCGGCTTTGGCGGCAGCCTTCCAGCAGATTGATAAACCCGGTCAGGTTGCTTTCAATGTACACATGGGGGTTTTCAAGTGAGTAACGCACCCCGGCCTGTGCGGCCAGATTGATGACAACATCAAAGGTTTCTGAAGAGAAAAGAGCTGCCATAGCCGTTCGATCAGCCAGATCCGTCTGCGTAAATCTGAACCCCTGCTGCGGGGTTAACTGCGCCAGACGGGCCTGTTTCAGACTGACATCGTAATAGCTGTTCAGGTTGTCCAGTCCCAGTACGGTATCGCCCCGCTCAAGCAGACGTTTACTAACATGAAAACCGATAAAACCGGCGGCCCCGGTAACAAGAATCTGCATACGGCTCAGTGCTCCACACTTACGGAATAGCCGCGCCTGGACAGCAAGGTCAGTACCTCATTGGCGTGATCCTGACCCCGTGTTTCCAACAGCAGCTGGACAGCAGTAGTGCCCATCACCAGTCCCTTGGTGCGACGGTCATGGGTGATATCATGGATGTTGGCCCGCACAAAGGCAAGATCGGTAGCAAGATTGGCCAACGCCCCGGGCGTGTCCTGCATCTCGATCCGCAACTTCAGGTAGCGACCCGCAGCCAGCAATCCCCGCTCAACCACCAGAGCCAGGGTACGCACATCAATATTGCCACCGGAGAGCAGACAAACCGTTTTGCCCCGTATCCCCTTTACCCGGCTGTTCAGCAGGGCTGCCAGAGGCACGGCACCAGCCCCTTCCACCAGCAGTTTGCTCTTTTCAAGCAACGCAACAATGGCAAGGGCAATCTCTTCCTCTTCCACCAGCACCAGTTCATCAACCAGCTTGCTGATAATCGGCATGGTCAGCTGTCCGGCTTTTTTAACGGCGATACCATCCGCAATGGTGATGCCGAGCGGAACTTCATCAATCCTGCCAGCGTGGACTGCGCGATTCATGCAGGGGGCAGCCATCGACTCTACTCCGATAATCCGTACTCCGGGGTGGTGCTCCTTGATGGCCATTGCTACACCGGCCAAAAGACCGCCGCCACCAATCGGCACCAGTACGTTAGCAACATCCGGCAGGTCTTTCAGGATCTCAAGCCCTATGGTCCCCTGACCGGCCATCACCAGCGGATCATCAAAGGGATGGATAAAGACGGTGCCGTTCTGATGGCTGTCAGCCTGTGCAGCAGAAAAGGACTCATCGAAGTTTGCGCCGGTCAGCACCACGTCAGCGCCAAGATCACGGGTGGCCTGCACCTTCTGGGGCGGGGTACTTTCCGGCATGAAAATACGGGCCGATACCCCCAGCAGATCAGCTGCGTAGGCCACTCCCTGGGCATGGTTACCTGCCGAGGCAGCAGTAACTCCTTGGGTCAACTCTGAACGGTCACGGGCGGTCATGAAATTCATGGCACCACGCAATTTGAAGGCCCCGGTCTTCTGCAGATTTTCACACTTAAGCAGCACCGGATATCCCAGCCGTTCACTAAAATGGGCTGATCCGATCAGTTCAGTATGACGTACCCGTTTACGCAGACGATCCTGCGCTTCAAGTATAAGGTCGTAGGTCAGGTTGAGCAATTCCATGGATTATACTCTTTCAAGTCCGGCAAAACGGACCAGCAGTTTCTTTGGACCGGCGCTTGTAAACCAGACCACCACCTTCTGTCCATCCCCCTGTCCTTCAATCTTGCGGATGGTGCCAACCCCGAATTTGGCGTGCCGGACCTTCATGCCGGTATATATATCGTTACCATACTCTTCTGATTGCTCGGGAATCATCTCTACATCAGTAATAGCAGAACTGACTGAAGCAAGGTTGTGCCTACCCTCATCCTGTTTTGAAGCACCCTCGCCTGTCTGGAAAGGGTGGATAGAGCTCTTTCTCACTGAAGAATAGGCGCTATATCCGGATGAAGCAAACTGTCCCTGCTCAAGCAACTCACCCGGTATCTCCTTCAAAAATCGCGATGGCAGATTGGCCTGTTCCTGTCCAAAGATCAGTCTGCGGCGGGCGTTCAACAGGTAGAGCCGTTCCCGCGCCCTGGTCATCCCCACATAGCAGAGTCGCCGTTCCTCCTCCATCCCATCCGGGTCATCCAGAGAACGCACATGGGGAAAGAGCCGCTCCTCCATCCCCACCATAAATACCACTTTGAACTCGAGTCCTTTAGCAGCATGCAGGGTCATCAGGGTAACCGATGGAGTACCGGCTTCACCCCGTTCCAGGTCTGACACCAGCGCCACCTGTTCCAGAAAGTCAGCCAGCCCGGCCTCCTGATTGGCACTGCAGAACTCCTCCACCGCAGAAACCAGCTGGGCAAGGTTCTCCAGCCGTTCAGCGTCATCATCGTCCTTGCTCTCTTTCAGGCGGGCCAGATAGCCTGACTCCTCCAGCACCAGCTTAACCAGCTCCGGTAATGTCGCAGTGGCAGACAGACGCTGAAACCGCTGTAACAACTCTACAAATGCAGCCACCTTGCCCCGTGGTCCCGCTGAAAGCAAGCTGCCGCCAGCTGCCAGCTCAAAGGCCTTAAACAGTGATATACGTTCCCGGCCTGCCAGCTCTGCTACCCGTTCAACGGTGGCAGCACCAATTCCCCGTGGCGGTACGTTAATGATCCGCTTCAGGGAAATCTCATCAACCGGATTTTCCAACAGACGCAGGTAGGCCAGAATATCCTTCACCTCAAGCCGGGCGTAGAACCGGACTCCCCCCACAATATGATACGGAATCCCTTCAGCTGCCAACGCCTCTTCCAGCAGACGTGATTGCGCGTTGGTGCGATAAAAGACCGCCATCTCCGCAAGAGTCAGCAGCTTCCGTTGCAAGAACTTCATCTCTGATGCAACAAAGCGGGATTCGGCACGATCACTTTCAAGTCGTTCGTAACGGATCGGTTCACCATCAGGATTCTCGGTCCAGAGGGTCTTGGCCTTACGGCCAAAATTCCTGGCCACCACCGCACCGGCGGCCTTCAGAATAGTAGGGGTAGAGCGATAGTTCTGCTCCAGCCGGATGATCTCCACACCGGGAAAATCCTTTTCAAATTCAAGGATGTTGCGGATGTCGGCGCCGCGCCAGGAGTAGATCGATTGATCATCATCCCCCACCACACACAGATTTCGGCGTTCTCCAGCCAACAGACGGATCAGACGGTACTGAACCGGGTTGGTGTCCTGATACTCATCCACCAGTAGCCACTGAAAGCGCTGTTGCCAACGGGCCAGCAGATCGGGATATTTTTCAAACAGCTGTACGGTCTGCAGAATCAGATCGCCAAAATCAAGGGCATTGCAGCGTTTCAACCGTTCCTGATAGGCGGCATAGATCCGGATAAACTGCTGGTTCCAGACATCTCCCAGGGGCAGTTCTTCCGGCAGCAGCCCGCGGTTCTTGCAGTCATCAATCCGCGAGCTGATCCCGGCTGGCGGGAAACGCTTATCGTCAAGATTCAGCTCTTTGAGCAGATCCTTCAAAAGCCGTTCACTGTCTCTGTCATCATAAATAACAAAGGAGGAGTCATAGCCGAGCTGATGAATATCCTGTCGCAGGATACGTCCACAGGTGGCGTGAAAGGTGGCAATCAACGGAGTATCACTGGACCCCAGCAGCTGCCGAATCCGTTCTGCCATCTCCTTTGATGCCTTATTGGTAAAGGTTACCGCCAGTATGTTCCAGGGACGAACACCACGTTCATGGATCAGATGTACAATCCGGTGGGTAATCACGCGGGTCTTGCCTGAACCGGCGCCAGCCAGGATCAACAGCGGTCCTTCGCCATGCAGCACAGCCTGTTTTTGGGGTTTGTTGAGATGGGCGAGTAAATCCATACAACCGGTTGTAGTATCGTGTGGCTGGAGCGTCAAGTAAAAGAAGTTGAAAACAAGCTGATGAGTGCTTCCGGGACACCTGGAAAATGTGATGGCTGTATTGATCGCAAAAACAGACCACCAGCATGCATCCCGCAACAACAGATTATCAGATAAAACCGCTTTTTATGCTTGTGCAGATGTGCTATAGCTGATACGCAATAGGCTGATTTCGCTCAATTTATCATACACTTGACAGATGTGACATGTTCAATAGACTTTCCATACGCTTCAAACTGGTCGTTCTGCTGGGGGCAAGCGCTGCCATTGCACTGCTGATCTCCTCAGTTCTGACCCTCTATTCCACCTACAGAACAGAAAAAGCGGAGACTCTGCGGGACTTGAAGCAGCTTGGCGAGGTCAGCAGCGAAAATCTGCGTGCCGCCCTGGCATTCCGTGATGCCGACAGCGCCCACCGAATACTATCACCGTTACAGTCCAATCCCCGGATAGTTGCCGTTTTTGTTGAAGATGAGGAAAATAAACCGTTCGGCAGCTATGTTGCCCCCCGGTTGCCTGCAGACAAGACCGGACAGATCAGGCAGACGGTGCATGCCGGATTGGCAGCAAAATCCAAAACCAGTTCCGCCACTGAATTGGTGACCTTTGACCACCTGTACGTGCTACAGCCGATCATGTTTGAAGGCAAGCAGATCGGAACCCTCTCAATAGTTGCCGACACCAGCACCATCCGCACCAAGGTTGCGGGTTATATCAAATCCCAGTTACTGATTTCCGTTGGCACCTTGGTAATTTTGATCCTGATCTCAATCCCGCTGGAAGAGTTGTTTACCCGTCCGATCTTTACCCTGCTCCAAGCGATGCGTGAGGTAGCCCGGACCAAAAACTACGCCGTCAGTGTTCTGATCCCCCAGCAGGATGAATTCAGGGATCTGTGCCAGGGGTTTAACACCATGCTGGCGGAGATTCGTGAACGGGATGAGCGACTGAGTAGCCAGGCAACCACCGATGCACTGACCGGTCTGGCAAACCGGCGACACGCCCTGGAGACCATGGAAGAGATGCTGGTTCGCGCCAGAAGAAAAAAAGAACCGCTGGGCGTGATCATGCTGGATGTGGATTTTTTCAAGCATATCAATGATACCCTCGGCCATCCGGTTGGCGATACGGTACTGCGGGAGATCGCCCGGGCCCTGTCGGGCAGTGCCCGCGAATACGATCTGGTGGCCCGGATCGGCGGGGAAGAGTTTCTGATCCTGTGCGACTGTGCTGATCAGGAGACAACCGGGAATGTTGCCGAGCGGATCCGCTCCCGGTTCGAGAGCTGCGCGATTGATTATGGTGATGGACAACAGGTCAAGGTGACGGTCAGCCTGGGGGTTTGTGCCGAAATACCGCATAACCTGTCAGTTGAACAGATGCTGAAGGTTGCCGACGACGCCCTGTATCAGGCCAAGGAGTCGGGCCGGAATAACGTTGTCATGGGAAGGATAGTATGAGGCTGTTGTGTATAACCTTGTTACTGGTGCTGGCTACCGTTCAGCACCTGCATGCCAGCGATCTGGAACGCAGGTTGGAGGCGGTCTTTCTGGGACGTTTTGCCAGCTTCATAGAACTGCCGGACAACTCCAGAGATCGTTTTGTGATTACGTTGATCGACGATAACCCCTTTGGGGGGATGCTGGACCAGATCTACAAGGACAAGACGATCCATAACAAACCGATTGTCGTCCGTACCGTAACCAGGGTCAGGGAGATCGGCAAGACCGATATCTTGTTCATTACCCTCTCCACAACCGCTGCCCGGCAGGAAGCCATTGAGTACGCGCACCGTAACGGTATCGTAACCATCAGTGAAGCACGGGGATTTGCCGAACGGGGCGGCATTATCCAGCTTAACTTTGTCGGGCAGAAGACCCAGATCAGGATCAATTACGCTGCGGCCCAGAGATCGGGGATCAAAATCGGCGCTCCGTTGCTGTCAATCGCAACGGTTCTGCGGGGGGAAGAGCCATGAAACCAGCACTGAACCTGACGATTATCCTGGCCTTGCTGGCGAACACCGCTTTTGCCGCACAGGAAAAAGCGGTACGGGAAAGCAACGAGCTGTATGAGCGCCCTCTGGACGAGCTTGTATATATCGAGACCCAGGCCAAGGCCGATGTCGGTTCGCGTGAGGGTGCGCGGGATGCCCTTGATGCTGCTGTGCCGATTGATGTGATTACTGCAGAACAGCTGGAATCCAGCGGCTACACGGAGCTTGGCAAGGTTCTGTCCAAACTGGTGCCCGGTTTCAACTTCCCCCGCCCCTCCATTACCGACGGCACCGACCATGCGCCCCCCTTTACGCTACGTGGCCTCAATCCCGATCAGGTGCTGGTGCTGGTTAACGGCAAACGCCAGCACCAGAGTTCACTACTGAACATGAACGGCACCATCGGACGGGGCAGCTCCGGTGTGGACCTTAATACGATACCACTGCGGTCAATTGAGCGGATCGAGGTGCTGCGTGATGGTGCCGCAGCCCAGTACGGCTCGGACGCCATTGCCGGCATCATCAATATCATCCTGAAAGGCCACGACCGGAAGAGCAGCCTGACCGGCAGCTACGGCAGCACCTTCAAGGGGGACGGCCGGATGCGCCAGGGCGACACCTTCCTTTCGGTGGCGCTGCCTGATGACGGCTACCTCAATCTCACTGCCGAGGCGCGGGATCGTGGCCCGACCAACCGGGCCGGTGCCGATGACCGTGACGGTTACCGCATCAACACGCATTTCGGCGATGCAGATACCCAGGATTATCTGCTGGCCGTTAACGCCGCAGTACCCCGTGGCGACACCATCTATTACCTGCATGGCACCTTTGACCGCAGACTCAGCAGCGCCGGTGCCTTTTACCGTCTGAAGGATGATGAACGCAACATCCAGTCCATCTATCCGAACGGTTTTCTGCCCAGAATCGAACCGAAGATCATGGATTTATCACTTTCCACCGGTGCAAAAGGGGTACTTGGCAACGGCACTACCTGGGATCTCAGCTATACCCTTGGCTATAACGAGTTTAAATTTTACGTCAACAACTCCCTGAACCGTTCCCTGGGACTGACAACCCCCACCTCGTTCTACAGCGGGGCAACCAGCTATCTGCAACAGGTGATCAATCTTGATCTGGCCAAAAAGCTCGGCAACCATTCCGTTGCCGGCGGACTTGAATACCGTCTGGAACGGTATCGGATCAGTAGCGGCGACGAGGCCTCCTACGTGCTGGGCAGCTTCCATGACTGGGCAGCCGGGGCACAGGGCTTTGGGGGCTTCATGCCGGAAAACCGGGTTACTGCAAAGCGGGACAGTTTCGCCGCCTATCTTGATGCAAAGTATGCCCTGTTCCCCTGGATGCATATCGATGGTGCTGTGCGCTATGAACAGTACAGTGATTTCGGCTCCACCATCGACGGCAAGCTGGCCCTGCGGGTCCGCCCGACAGAAGACCTGCTGTTGCGGGCCAGCGGTAGCACCGGTTTCCGGGCTCCGTCACTGACCCAGGCAAACTTTACCTCAACGGCAATGGTCAGAAACGGTTCAGAGATTGATCGCTGGGGCTACTTTAACGTCAATCATCCCGTTGCCCGTGCGCTGGGGGCAACTGATCTCAAACCTGAGAAGTCATTGCATTTCACTTCCGGTATTGTGTATCAACCCCGTTCAAATTTTTCGATCAGCGCCGACTACTTTATTACCTGGATTGACGACAGGATCATGCCAACCGGTTACATCGCCAGCTGGAATCTCAGCGGACTGAGTCCACAAGCCGCCGCCATCCTGAGCAGCAACAATATCGACGGAGCGGTCTATTTTACCAACGCCATCAGCACCCGTACCAACGGCTTTGATCTGCGCCTGAATTATACCCTTACCTTTGACAGTAGTTCCCGGCTCAAGTTGACCGGTGCTTACAACCGCAGCGAGGCCAAAATAACCAAGGTCAATGCGGCGCCGTCGGTGCTGGGGGTTGATATGACCAGTCTGGTGCTTGATCCCAATACCCGCGTCACCATTGAAAACGGACAGCCTGTCGACAGCTTCAAGCTCTGGACAAAGTATGAATCACGCCTGTTTGATGCGGTGCTCAACCTGAACCGTTTCGGCAGTTACAGCAGCACCAGCGGCTATGACAAAGTAGATTTCTCAGCCCTCTGGACCGTGGATCTGGAGTTTACCTGGCACCTGATGAAGAACATGAACATTACGATCGGTGGTGAAAATATCCTTGATGCCATGCCGGACACCTGGGGCCAGACCAGTGACAGCGTGATCGGTGCCGGAAAAATCATCCAGTATTCGCAATATTCTCCCATCGGTTACAACGGCGCTTACTACTATGCCCGTCTGGGGTTCACGTTTTAAGACTGTTCGGCGATGCGGCAGTCCCCCGAAACTCCTTGCGGTAGCGCGAGGGTGTTGTATTCAATGTCTTGTTGAACTGCAGCCGCAAGGTTACTTCAGAACCAAAGCCTGATTCCTGGGCAATCAGATCAATCGGTTTAGCCGTGGTTTCCAGCAGTCGCTGGGCAAGGGCCAACCGCTGACTCAGCAGCCAGGCCCCCACGGTGCATCCGGTAACCTGCAGGAAACGGCGGGTAAAGGTGCGGCGGCTCATCATGAATCGTTTTGCAAGGCTGTCCAGTGAGTGCGGCTGGGCAAGGTGGCGCTGTACCCATTCCAGATTCTGTCCAAAACAATCCTCTGCTGCGCTCTTGCCAACCGGCAGCTCAATAAACTGGGCCTGTCCCCCTTGGCGGTGAGGCGGCACCACCATCCGCCGGGCCACATGGGCGGCCATTTCAGCACCATGCAGGCGGCGCAACAGATGCAGACAGCAGTCAATACCCGCTGCCACCCCAGCCGACGTAACAATATCCCCATCATCCACATACAGCACATCAGGCTTCAGCGTTATCTGCGGATAGCGCTGCCCCAGATCATCCGTCCAGCCCCAGTGGGTGGTTGCCGGACGCCCATCCAGCAGCCCGGCTGCAGCCAACACGTAGGTTCCCAGACATAATCCCACCACCAGTGCCCCTCGCTGATGGGCCTTGCGCAGGCAGTTAAGCAACGGCTCCGGCGGCAGTTCCTGCGGATCACGCCAGCTGGGCACGATCACGATATCGGCCTGTTCCACATCCTTTAGTGTGTGCCGGGTCTGTATGGCAAAACCGGCGCTGCTCTGCAGCGTCCGCTTTTCCGCAGAGCAGACCAGCATCCTGAAACGGGGCGCATCCGGCCAGGCCGGATCATCTCTGAAGACGGTGCAGGGCATGGCAAGCAAAAATGGACTGATCCGGTCAAAGGCGATCACGGCAATGTTTTCAGCCTGCATGGTGGCCTCCAGATAATTTGGCCTGATTATATCAAATTATGGCAATCGGGCCACTGGTTTAGTAAAGGGATCTGCTGGATACTTAAACTACAGTCATTCAGGAATCTTGCAAAAAAAGGAGCGCACCATGACACAGCCAGTCAAGAGGGCCTTGATCGTAATTGACGTGCAGAACGACTACATCGGCGGCAATCTGCCGATTGTTCACCCACCGGTGGAGCAGTCGCTGGCCAACATCGGCCGGGCTATGGATGCAGCCAGGGCAGCCGGGATTGCGGTGGTGGCGGTGCAGAACATTCTGCCGGAAGGGGCGCCGTTCATGGCCAAGGGTACACCT
>Ga0209800_10002687_pt1 | contig 15189 bp, 9 predicted proteins | sample Higcelweek8metaG_FD_187174 | JGI IMG/M metagenome (GOLD analysis project Ga0209800, IMG submission 187174) | Freshwater pond sediment microbial communities from the University of Edinburgh, under environmental carbon perturbations - High... | ecosystem: Environmental > Aquatic > Freshwater >...
GGTCAAAGGCTTCATTGGCCTGCTGACGCACATGACGCTCCGCCCCTTCGCCCTGTACCGGCTGGCGCTGGCGCCTATCGTCTGGCTGTTCTGGCCGGGCTGATTCATCGGACGCACGATTCCGGCACGCAGCATCGGCGCAGAGCTCCCGCGCAGGCCCCCAGCATGGGCCTTGCAATTCCGTATTCCATACGTTAGGCTGCGCTATTCGGCGAATAGCGCCCACATATTTTCCCTAGATCTTTCAGGAGGATTCCGTACATGACCCGCAAGGACCGCACCGAGGGCATCTACAGCCGTCGCGAGGTGCTCGACGATTCCGAGCGCCGCCAATATTATCAGCTCCAGCTCAAGGACCTCTTGTCCTATGCCTACCGCTATTCCGAGGACGTGAAGAAGCGCTTTGACCGCGCCCAGTTCAACGTGGACAAGTTCAAGACCTTGTCCGACCTCAAGCACGTGCCTATTCTGAAGAAAAAAGAGCTCATCTTTTTGCAGAGCATGGGCCCGCGCCTGGGCGGCCTGCTCACCAAAGACCTGGGCGAATTGCGCCGCGTGTTCTTGTCCCCCGGCCCCATCTTTGATCCCGAAGACCGCCTTGAAGATTACTGGGGCTGGACGGAAGGCTTCTACGCCGTGGGCTTCCGCCCCGGCGACGTGGCCCAGATCACCCTGCCGTACCACATGGCCCCGGCTGGCCTGATGTTTGAGGAGCCGTTGAAGAACCTGGGCTGTGCTGTCATTCCCGCCGGTCCTGGCAACACCAGCTCTCAGCTCGACATCATGCAGAAGCTGCGCGTCACCGGGTACGTCGGCACGCCGAGCTACCTGCTGCACCTGGCGCAGAAGGCCGAGGAAAGCGGCCTCTCCCTGCGCAAGGACCTGTTCCTTGAGGTGGCCTTCGTCACGGGCGAAAAATTCTCCGAAAAGATGCGCACCACTCTGGAAAAGAAGCTCGACTGCGTCATGCGCCAGGGCTACGGCACCGCGGACGTGGGCTGCATCGGCTACGAGTGCTTCCACAAATGCGGCCTGCACCTGAGCAACCGCGCCTTTGTGGAGATTTGCCACCCGGACACCGGTATTCCGCTGAAGGACGGCGAAGTGGGCGAAATCGTGGTCACGGCCTTCAACAAGACCTACCCGCTCATCCGCCTGGCCACTGGCGATCTGGGCTACATCGACCGCGCGCCCTGCCAGTGCGGCCGCACCAGCCCCCGCCTGGGCAACATCGTGGGCCGTGTGGACACCACCGCCCGCATCAAGGGCATGTTCGTGTACCCGCATCAGGTGGAGCAGGTCATGGCCCGCTTCGAGGAAATCAAGCGCTGGCAGATCGAGGTCACCAACCCCGGCGGCATCGACGAAATGGTGCTGTCCATCGAGTCCGGCGCGTTCAAGCGCGAGGACGAGCTGCTGCACACCTTCCGCGAAAAGATCAAGCTGCGCCCCACGCTCAAAATCCTCGCCCCGGGCACTCTGCCTCCGCAGATCAAGCCCATCGAGGACAAGCGCTCCTGGGACTAGCCCGCAACCTGGGAGCACCCATGCCTTCCGAGATCCTTTCCCGCGCCCTGGCCTCTGCTTGCAGAAGCCGGGGCGCGGCCCGTTTGACCGCTCTGCTGCTGTCTCTGGCACTGGCTCTGCTGCTGGCGGCCTGCGCGCGGCCTGCGCCGCTGAATCAGCCCATGGCCGTGGGCTTTTTGCCCGCGCCCGGGGAATTTCTGACCGACGGCGGCGACCGCCTCTCGCCCGAAGACTTTCTGGCGCGGGCGCAGAACGCGACGTATGTGCTCATCGGCGAAGCCCACGGCCAGCCCTGCGACCACGAAGCCGAGCGCCGGATGCTGACCCTGCTGGCTCACGGCAAGCAAGGGCTCGCGGTGGGGCTGGAAATGGTCCCGGCAAAAAACAGCGCCGTGCTGCAGGACTTCGTGGCGGGCAGGATCGCCCCGGAGGATCTGGCGGCCCGCCTCGACTGGCCGCGCACCTGGGGCCACCCCTTCCCGCGCTACCTGCCCATTTTTCTGACCCTGCGCGAATGGAAACTGCCCTCGGCCGGGCTCAATGTGCCGCCGGAGGTCATCCGCAGGCTCTCCGCCGCAGCCATGGACAACGCCACGGCGAGCGATCCCGTGCCTTCACTCTCCGCAGAAGACCAGGCCCAATTGCCCAAGCGGATCATTCCCCCGGCGCCGGAGCAACTGGCCTTCCTGCGCGAGGTCATGAGCGAGCACCCCCAAGGCCGCAATGCGGAGGATCCCAAGCAGATCGCCCGCTTTCAGCTCATCCAGAGCGTTTGGGACTCGGCCATGGCCGAGGCGGCCGTGCGCCTGCGCCAGACCACAGGCAAGCAGGTGGCGGTGCTGGCGGGCACGGCCCATGTGGAGGGCGGGCTGGGCATTGCCCGGCGCATCCGCGTGCTGGACCCCGGCGCGGAGATTCTGCTTATCTCCCCCTGGCGCGGCGACGATTTTGATCCCGAGGACGCCCAGGTGCGCGTATACTGCCCCATCAGCTTTGAAAGCCGCATGGGCATGACGCTCGAGGACCGTCCTTTTGGCGAGGAGTCCATTGTCGTCGTGAGCCAGGTGCGGCGCGGCAGCCGTGCCGAGGCCGCAGGCCTGCGCCCAGGCGATGTGGTCACGCGGGCGGGCGGTTACCGCATGCGCTCCCTCACCACCCTGCACTTGGCGGGCAGCGACGCCTATAAAAACAAGTCCAGCCTCAAGCTGACCATCAGCCGGGGCAATGCCTGCTATACGGTGGATCTTGGCCCCCTTGGCAAGCAGGGCCCGGCGCAAAGCTCAGCTCCAAAGGCGCAGGCAGCGCCTCTTTCTGCCTCACCTGCAACGCCGAAGTGACCCCATGCCCGAACTCCCGGAAGTTGAAACCATTGCCCGCACGCTGGCCCCGGATGCCGTGGGCCGAGACATCCAGCGCGTGGAAGTGCTGGATCCCTCTGCCCTGCACCCGGACCCGGCGACCTTTCAGGCCCTGGCCACAGGAAGGCGCATCGAATCTGTGGGGCGGCGGGCCAAACTCCTGCTGCTCACTCTTGCGCCACGCGACGGGGCCAGCACAGAAGACAACGCAGAGGACAGCGGAGCGATCCTCGCCGTGCACCTGCGCATGACCGGACGAGTCTTCGTGCTTGCGCCAGGCATGGAAACGGACCGCACCCGCGCCGTGCTGCACCTGTCCGGCGGGATGCGCTTGGCTTTTGCGGATTTGCGGCGCTTCGGCTCCATGCACGCCTTCACCGCCGGGCAGGGCGCGGGGTCCATCGGCACCTGGCCCTTTTACGCAAACCTGGGCCCAGAACCGCTGAGCATGAACGCAGCGGAATTCCGCAACCGCCTGGGACTGGGCAGAACCCGCATCAAGGCCCTGCTTTTGGATCAAAGCGTCATTGCGGGTATCGGCAACATTTATGCGGACGAGGCGCTCTTCCGCGCGGGCGTCCGGCCGGACACTCCGGCCAATCACATTCCGCCAAAGAAACGCGACGCGCTTTTCGCAGCCATACAGGCCGTGCTCACCCAGGCCATTGCGGAAAACGGCAGCTCCATACGCGACTATCGCGACGCCCACGGCGATGCCGGGGCCTTCCAAAATCATTTCCGCGCATATGGACGCGAAGGCAAGGCGTGCCTTGCCTGTGGCGAAATCATGCGCGTCATGCGCGTGGCCGGGCGCACCAGCACTTTTTGCCCGCAGTGCCAGCCCGCACCCAGGTAGATTCCCCCATTTCCGCGCTACGTAGTTCCGCTTCAGCCGGGCTGTGCCCACTTCCATTTCCCCACAGCCCGGCGTATGCTGAAAACCACTCATCCCCTCAGATACAATCGGAGGAACGTCATGCTTGAAAGACCCGGCATCATCACCATGCGCGGCAACCCGCTGACTCTCGTCGGCCCGGAAATCACCGTCGGACAAAAAGCCCCGGACTTCTCCGTGGTCACAAACGATATGGCTCCCGTCACCCTTGCGGATTACGCGGGCAAGGCCCTGGCTCTTGTCAGCGTGCCTTCCCTCGACACGCCAGTGTGCGCGGTGGAAACACGGCGCTTCAATGCCGAGGCGGCCAAACTCGGCGCTGACGTGCGCATCCTCACCATCAGCATGGACCTACCCTTTGCGCAGAAGCGCTGGTGCGGAGCCATGGGCATCGACAAGGTCGAAACCCTCTCGGACCACCGCGAGGCCTCCTTCGGACTGGCCTACGGCGTGCTCATCAAAGAGTTGCGCCTGCTCGCCCGCTCGGTCTTCGTGGTGAACAAGAACGGCATTGTGACCTATGCGGAGCTTGTGCCCGAGATCGCCGACGAGCCCTTCTACGCGGGTGTGCTCAACGCCCTGGCCCAAGCCTCGGCCTAAGCGCTCCACTCTCTCACGCGCCACTTCCCAGAGAAAATGAAAAAGGCCGGACGTTGCATAACGTCCGGCCTTTTTTGCAAATTCGCCTAGCTTCTGCGTTGGGAACGGTTACGCGCCGCTCTTCATCTTGTCGATGAGCCCACGCAAATTGCCGGCCTGATTCGCCAGTTCGCCCACGGCCTGGGCGGACTGGTTCATGGCCGTGGCCGTTTCGCTGGAGATGCGGTTGATCTCGTCGATGCTGCGGTTGATCTCCTCGCTGGCGGCGCTCTGCTCTTCGCTGGCCGTGGCGATGCTGCGCACCTGATCGGTCGCAACCTCTACGAGATGCACAATCTCCTGCAAGGCGTCGCCGCTCTGGTGCGCCAAACCCGTGGCCTGTTCCACAGTGCTCACGGCGCGTTCCACATTCTCAAGGTTTTTCTTGGTGCCGGCCTGGATGCCGCTGATGGCTTCGCCCACTTCCCTGGTGGCGACCATGGTCTTTTCCGCCAGCTTGCGCACCTCGTCCGCCACGACGGCAAAGCCGCGCCCGGCGTCGCCCGCTCTTGCGGCCTCGATGGCGGCATTGAGCGCCAGCAGGTTGGTCTGGTCGGCAATGTCGCTGATGACGTTCATCACCTGACCGATGCCCTCAGCCTGTTTGCCCAGCACGCCCATGTCCTCCTTCATGGTCAGGGAGACGGTCTGCATGGTGTTGATGCCATCCACCACCTGAGACACGACCTTGGCGCCGTCCAGGGCCTTCGCGCGCGCGTTGGCCGAAGAGTCGGCCGCCTGGGAGGCGTTCTTGGCCACCTCAAGCACTGTTGCGTTCATCTCTTCCATGGCCGTGGCTGTTTCGGCCACGCGCTGGCTCTGCACCTCGGTGCCCCGGCTGGACTGCTCCACCTGAGCGGAAAGTTCTTCGGACGCGCTGCTGATGACCTCGACGACCGCCTCCAGCTGGTGCGCGGCCTCCATCATGCCCTCGGCCTTGGCGCGCTCGGCCCGTGCCTTGGCCTCGTTGGCCTCGTCCGTGGCAATCTGCGCCAGGCGGGCCTGCTCGGCGGCATGGGCCGTCTTTTCCTCCGCATGGGCGATCTTGTCCTTCATGGTTTTAACCATGCCCTGAATGACAAAATAGACGCCGCCCTCTTTCTTTTGCGGCTTAAAAGTCACATTCAGATCACCGCCCGCGATTTTTCCGGAAACTTCCTGCAGATAACCTGGATCTTCGCCCAGCTGATCCATAACGCTGCGTGTGAGCAGCAAGCCCAGGATGGCGGAGGCCGCAAACGCCACGGCCATGATGACATACATGAGCATCGCGGCGGAATCAGCTTCCTTCGAGTTCTCTGCGGAAATCAGCTTGCCCTGCGCCGTCTTGGCGTCTTCGAGCTTGTCGATGGCCTCCTGGTATCTTGTGGAGGCCTTGCGGGCATCACCCTGCATCAATTCTTGGGCCTCGGCCTCCTGCCCTGCCGCTGCGAGGGACAAGACCTTATCCAGAACAACCCCATATGCTTGGCGGGCTTCCATGAGTTCCGCGAACAGCTTCCGGCCATCATCCGTCAGCAGAGTCTTTTCAAATACCTCCAGATTCGGCTTGATGATGCCACGAAATTTTTCAATGCTTTTGATAGCATCATCAAGTTGCGCTTTGTCTTTGGCATGGACAGCAACCAACATGTTGACGCGGATGCGCTGAAAAGCAGTGGAAACGTCCGAGATCTGCCCCAGAGGAACAGTGACCCTTTCGTAGAGCTTGGAATCGTTGGCGTTGAGTTTATGTATCCGCGTAGTGCCAATAATTCCTATGAGCAACGTGATAAGAGACACGACCAAAAAGCTTGTTAAAAGCTTTGTGCGAAGCTTAACCGCGCTGAATGAAGCCATGGGAATCCACCTTATATTTATGTCAGACGTGCGAAAGTCATTATGGCGTAGATAACGTGTACCTGTAGCTGATTGGTGGTCCGTAGTGCATTTCATTTGATAAAGCAACCCATAGCAGTAGGGATTACTACACCTGCGGATTGTTAGGAATTTCTGTATCAAAACGCGAGCAAATTATGCGTTCTGCAAACCATAAAGGCCAGGCGATTTCTCGCCCGGCCTTTGCTGATTTCGATAGATGGCGGAGGATTATGCGCCCGTCTTCATCTTCTCAATGACCGCTCGCAAATGCCCAGCCTGGTTCGCCAACTCACCCACGGCCTGAGCGGACTGGTTCATGGCGCTGGCCGTTTCGCTGGAGATCCGGTTGATGTCTTCAATGCTCTTGTTGATCTCCTCGCTGGCGGCGCTTTGCTCTTCGCTGGCGGCGGCGATGCTGCGCACCTGATCGGTCGCCACCTCAACCAGATGCACAATCTCCTGCAGCGCGGCGCCGCTCTGATGCGCTAGGCCGGTGGCTTCCTCTACGGTGCTCACGGCGCTTTCCACGTTCTCCAGGTTCTTCTTGGTGCCGTGCTGGATGCCGCTGATGGCCTCGCCCACTTCCTTGGTGGCGGTCATGGTCTTCTCCGCCAGTTTGCGAACTTCATCCGCAACCACGGCAAAGCCGCGTCCGGCGTCGCCCGCTCTTGCGGCCTCGATGGCGGCATTAAGCGCCAAAAGATTGGTCTGGTCGGCAATGTCTGAGATGACATTCATCACCTGACCAATGCCCTCGGCCTGCTTGCCCAGCACGCTCATGTCCTCTTTCATGGTCAGGGAGACGGTCTGCATGGTGTTGATGCCTTCCACCACCTGAGCCACAAGCTTGGCGCCGTCCGTGGCTTTGCTCCGGGCGTTGCCCGATGAATCGGCCGCCTGGGAGGCGTTCTTGGCCACCTCGAGCACTGTGGCGTTCATCTCCTCCATGGCCGTGGCGGTTTCGGCCACGCGCTGGCTCTGGACCTCTGTGCCCCGGCTGGACTGCTCCACCTGAGCGGAAAGTTCTTCGGACGCGCTGCTGATGACCTCGACAACCTTCTCCAGCTGCGTAGCGGCCTCCATCATGCCCTCGGCTTTGGCGCGTTCCGCCCGGGCCTTGGCCTCGTTGGCCTCATCCGTGGCGATCTGCGCCAGACGGGCCTGTTCAGCCGCCTCCGCCGTCTTCTGGTCGGCCTCGGCGATCTTGCCCTTCATGGTCTGCACCATGCCGCGCATGACGTGGTAAACCCCACCTTCCTTCTTCTGCGCCTTGAAGGCCACGTCCAGATCGCCGCCTGCGATCTTGCCCGCAAGCTCCGCCAGGTAGCCAGGATCCTCACCCAACTGGTTCATGACGTTCGCAGTGAGCAGCAGCCCCAAAGCAATGGAGGCGATGAGCCCAAGCGCCACCAAGGCGTACATGAGTTTGGCCGAGCTCTCCGCCAAGGCATCATTGCCCTCACTGAGAGTCTTCGCATGCGCAACCTTGAGATCCATGGTCTTATCAACCGCGCCCATGAATACGCGCGCCACGGTTCTGCCCTCGCCTGAGAGCAGCGCCTGAGCCTCAGCGTCCTTGCCGGCCGCATCATATTCAAGGACCTTGTCAACGATCTTGAAATACGAATCTTTGGCTCCTGTCATCTGCGCAACAAGAGTTTTCTCTTCATCCGTCAGAGTCCGCTTTCCAAAAGCTTCAAGCCCTTTGCTCACCGAGTCCCGCAATTTGGATATGGCTTCAAGGCTTGTCTGCCGGTCCTTGTCCAGTTTGGCGTCAACAGCCTCAATGGTATTCAGGCGCAAGCGCAAAAGATCCGTCGAAAGGTCGGAAACTTCACTCAACGGTACGGTTGCACGCCGGTAGAGCAGCGTATCCGCCTCATTGAGCTGATGGAGCTTCAGAATGCCAAAGATGCCAATGAATAGCGTGACCATGGAGACCAATAAAAAGCCAGCAAGAAGTTTTGTCCGCAGCTGCAACGTCGAGAACATGGGGGGACTCCTTTGGGTTGGGATTCTTCCGTCGATAACGAGCGCTGATACCTTCGCTTGTTTGCATAGGCACATAAATCAGAAAATGTAAATATTGAATACAATAGCGAACTACACCTAGTCTTCAAAAAATGAAGACTGAGGTGAAGAGAAAGAAGGGAGGGAAGTGAGAACTAGCCCAGAGTCTCGCGTTCGCGGAAACCGATGAGGTAGAGAATGGCATCGAGGCCAAGGGTGGAGATGCTCTGGCGCGCCCCGGCCTTGACCTTAGGCTTGGCATGGAAGGCTATGCCCAAACCGGCGAGGCCGAGCATGGGCAGATCGTTTGCGCCGTCGCCCACGGCGGCCACCTGCTGAAGACTGATTCCTTCGCGCTCGGCCAGGCGGCGCAGCAATTCGGCCTTGCGCGCGCCGTCCACTATGGGCCCTATGACCCGGCCCGTGAGCAGGCCGTCCTTGATCTCAAGCTTGTTGGCATAAACATAATCGATGCCGAGCAGCTGCTTGAGGCGTTCGCCAAAGTAGGTGAACCCGCCGGAAATGATGGCGATCTTGAAGCCCAGGCGCTTCAGGTTGCTGATGAGCCGCTCCGCGCCTTCCGTAAGAGGCAGATTCTGCGCCACATCCTCCAATACGGCCGCATCAAGGCCCTTCAGCAATGACAAGCGCCGCCGCAGACTTTCCTTAAAGTCGAACTCGCCGCGCATGGCCCCGGCGGTAATGGCGCTCACCTGCTCGCCCACGCCGTACCGTTTGGCAAGCTCGTCGATGACTTCCACCTGGATGAGCGTGGAGTCCATGTCGAAGGCCACCAGACGTCGATTGCGGCGGAATACGTTGTCCTCCTGCAGCGCGACATCCACGCCCATTTCCGCGGAGATGTCCATGAACTCCTTGCGGATGGCGGTCCAATCCGTGGCGGTGCCGCGCACGGAGAACTCCACGCAGGCCGGGCGCACCTCGCCGGGGTTGGCAAGAGAGACGCGGCCGGAAAGGCGGTTGATGATGTCGATATTAAGACCGTGCCCAGCCAGCGCCCCGGTGATCCTGGAAATATGTTCGGCCTCCAGCCTGCGGGCCAGCAGAGTGACGATGTGCCGGGGGCGGCCCTGCACGGAAACCCAGTTTTCGTAGCGCTCCGGGCCGATGGGCGTAAGCTTGAGCGTTATGCCCAGCTCATGGGCCTTGAAGAGCAGGTCCTTCAGCACTGGCGCGGCCTGCGCTTCGTCTGGCAACGCCACCAGCATGCCCAAGGTGAGGTGGTCGTGGATGACCACCTGGCCAATGTCCAGGATATCCACTCCGCAAGCGGCTAAAATTCCGGTCAGCATCGAGGTGATGCCGGGGCGGTCTTCGCCCGTGGCGTGGATGAGAATGATTTCGCGCATGCTGGCTGGCCCCTCGTGCTAAAGTGGGTGCATCCTCGCACAATTCGCCTGCGTCCTCAAGGGCGGCACGCTATAGTCTATTGACAAAAAGTAGATATATGACTATCATTCCTCCATCAAAACAAGCACAGGGCCCATGCCCTTGGAGGATGTATGCGGGACAACAACGATATGCGTTGCGGCGATTGCGAGCATTACACTGACGAGGGCTGCGAGGAGGCGGCCGAAGCCCTGCTGCTGGAAGGCTGGCCGAGAGCCTGCGTGTGCCCGGAGGACTCAGCGGACGCTTCGCGCTGCCCTGAATTCTCCCTGGCGCAAACCTTTGCCTTGGCCCTGGACGAGGACCGGTCCGCGCACGAAGCCCAGGCGCGCGTTGCGGCCATCAAGAACTTCATGTCCTGGTAGGTTTTCGCCCTGGCGCACAGTTGGCTGGCCTTCTCACTCTCCGCGCAACACCAGGGCGGCCCGGCCCCGTTGGCAAAATCCCAAGGATCGGACGGGTCGCCCTAGCTAATATTTGTCATTGCGCAATATGCGGCAAGAAACGGATGCTTACACTCACTCCGGCAGGGCGGCTTCTCAAGACCAGCTCTCCGCCAAGCTGGTTGCGCACCAATCCGAACATGAGCTTCATGCCCAGGCTTCGCGCACGCTCCGGCACAAATCCCTGCGGCAGGCCGGGACCATCATCGCGCACCTCAATGCACACCTGCCCATCCTCTTCGCGCCAGGCCCGCAGATACACCCGCCCGGACTGCCCCTCGCGTCGTCCATGTTTGAACACGTTCGCCAAAATCTCATTCAGCGCCAAGCCGAGAGGTGCAGCCTGGTCCAGACCCAGGACCAGGCCATCCAGCATGACTTTCATGGAAAGCGCCATGCCTCCGGAATAGATCTCCCGCAATTGGCGGAACAAGGCCTGGACATAGCGCTCCAAATCAATCCCCCCTGCTCCGGCGCCCGCTGCGCCCGTGCCGTGCAGTTGGGCATGCACAAGGCTCATGGCCTGCACCTTGGCGCGCACCTCTTCCATGCTGCGGCGCGCCCCATCCTCCGGCAGCCTGCGCCCCGCCATATCCAAAAGCGATGACACGACCTGGAGATTGTTCTTCACCCTGTGGTGCACCTCGCGCAGCAAGGCCTCCTTTTCCCGCAACGAGGCGCGGATGCGCTCCTCGTCGCGGCGACCGCGCAAAATGCGCCACATTCCGTCCACAAGAAGCGAGACCTGGAGGCTGTCGTCCGTCGTATAATCCGTGCCCTTCCCTTTCAGGCCGAGAATGGCGGCGGGCCGCTCCCCATCCAAAGCGGGCACGCCGAGAAACCGCATTATTGGGACGTGCCCCGGAGGCATTTGCCCGGAAAACAGGCTAAAATCATTTAAGACAAGAGGCTGGCGTGTGGTATGGACCACCGCCCAGGGAGTCTCGCCGATGAGGGGGAAAATCTTGGGAGGCGCATCACCCGCCCCGCCCCGCCAAGCCATGGGCACAAGCCCGGCAGCGGCGGCATCCACAAAGAACAACACCCCGCCAGTGCTGTCCGTAAGACGCAAAGCCTCGCGCAGCGTGAAGCCGGCCATCTGCGCCTCCGTGGCCGAGGTGAGGCGGGAGAGCTCAAACAGCGCCTCGAACCGGGCCTGATTGCGACGCAGCTCCGCCTCCAAATGCTTGCGCTCGGAAAGGTCCACAGCCGTGCACACAAGCCCCTCAAAGCCCCCGCTCTCGTCCAGAATGGGCGATGCACTCATGTGCACAGGCAGTAGCGTGCCGTCCTTGCGCAAGAACTCGTAGTCCGCCGCGCCTGCAAGCCCCAGCCGGTGCTCCTGTATGCGCTCCATGGCCAGCTGCCGCTGTTGCGCATCCAGAATATCCGCAGGCTGCAGGCGCAAAAGCTCCGCCACGGAATAACCCAGCATGGCGGCGAGATGCTCGTTGGCAAAGATGGTCCGCTGGTCGCGGTCAAGGGCCCATACCCCTTCGTGCATGGATTCGAGCAGCATGCGCGACATGCGCTCGCTCTTGCGGAGCGCCCCTTCGGCGCGGATGCGCGCCACGGCAAGGGCGAACAGCGCGGCGACGCGCTCCAAAAATTGCCGGGCCTCGCCGCTCTTCTCCGGCGGAATGCCCTGAGCCACAATGCGCCCGACTTCTTCTCCAGCGTGGAGCACAGCCAAGGAAAGCGTCCCTTCGGAAAGGACTTCAGGCACAGGGTGTCCATGCATGCCGCAGAGCTGTCCGGAATCAAAATCCCTATATGCCGCCAGCACGTGGCCTGCCCCTGTGAGCTCCTCGGCGCAGGCCGAGGCAAGGACCTGTGTTTGCACCAGATCCTCACACTCCAGAAGCCCCTTGGCCAAGCGGCTCAGCAGCGCTTCAATGCGCTCCAGACGCTTGCGCGGCCGAACGTCGCGCGTGGTCCCGCAAAAGCCGGCGATCCGGCCTTTCGCATCGAGCATGGGCCGAGCCAGCACCTCAATCGGCACGGTTCCGCCCTGGGCATCGAGCAAATCAAGCATGAGCCACAGAGGAGAGTCTTCTCCGGCATGCGCCCCGCTCCGCCGCCAATGTTCCACGCCCCGGTGGATGGCCGCCAGGGAATCAGCCGTGAAACTCTCTGGAAGGCTGCGCTTGAGCAAGCGCTCCATCGGCATATTGAGCAAAGTCTCAGCCGATTGGCTCAGGTATGTCCACCGGAGGTTGGCATCCAGAGCCCAAACGACATCCACGAGGTTTTCTGAAAGCAGCTGATAGCGCTGGTTTGATTCGCGCAAGGCGTCTTCGAGCCTCCGCCGCTCGGTGACATCGAACAACACGAACTGCGCCACAGCGGGCTGCCCCGCCGCATTGCGGATGATGACCCCCCGCTGGTTGACCCAGCGCCGCTGCCCGTCTGTATGCAGCACCTCGTACTCGTATTCCGGGCGAATGAAGCCCTGAACCAGCTCCACCGCCCATATGCGCATGACATCGCGCCAATTTGGCGCAACGACATCCAGAAACGGCACGGGGTGGGCATAAAAGTCCGCAGGGGGCCGCCCGGTGATGCGCTCGATGCCCGGGCTCATGTACTCCATGATGCGGCTCTGCAGATTCACGCGCATCACCACCTGCTCGCTCCACCCTTCGGCCAACGCGCGGAAGCGTTCCTCGTTTTCCCTCAGGGCGTCCTCTTCCATGCGCGAGCCGGAAACCTCTGTGGCCATGCCCTGTATGCGCCAGCCGCGCCCGTCCGGATCCAAAATCTTGATCTGCCGCTGACGCAGCCAGCGCAAGCGCCCGGCCTTGTCGATGACCTGAAACTCGTATTCCTCTTCCATGCGGCCCTGAGCCCACTCATCCAGCCAGGTCCGCACCTGGTCGCGCCAGCCAGGCGCGATGCAGCGCAGCGCAACGTTCGCGTCACGGTAGAAATCCTGCTGCGTAAAGCCGAAGAACGCCTCCACAGACGGGCTGATGTACTCGTAACGGATCTTGGGAAAACAGAGGGAAAAGAAGATGTCGCGGGAGTTGTCGGCAAGCATCCGCAGGCGGACATCGCGCTGCGGCATTAGCGCAGGAAGCGCCCTGCGAGGACGCCGCCGCCGTCCTGCTTTGGATATGGATATGCTCATGGCCCTTCCTGTGGGCATCTTGCCCGTAGCGCATGGCTACCGCACTTCCGGCCAGATTGCATCCTTGGCGGGAGGCCAAAAAACTCAGACAAAAAGCTTGACACCCCAACAGGGCGCGGATAAAAGAACCTTCCTTCGGGGGCCGTTAACTCAGTTGGTAGAGTATATCACTTTTAATGATAGAGTCGATGGTTCGAGTCCATCACGGCCCACCAAAGCATAGTCCGTCCCCATCGTCTAGTGGCCTAGGACACTGGCCTCTCACGCCGGCAACAGGGGTTCGAACCCCCTTGGGGACGCCAGCAGATTACAGGCGGTTAGGAGAAATCCTGACCGCCTTTTTCTTTTGCCTCACGGGCGTGCGCGCCATTTTGCAGTTACGCGCGGTGCCTTCCCATGCATGAACCGCTTCAGACCTCGCCGATGCGATCAAAGAGCCGGGGGAAGAAGCATCCCTAGAACTCGACCGCCCCAACGAGCCACTCGCATGCCGACACCTGCGGGCCCACGACTTTCCCGCATTATGTCCAAAGAGCCTGCGTTCAAATACTCAAACGGTGGCCTCCGGCTAAAAGCGCAGAGGAGACTCGCCCTCAGGCCTTTGTCAGCGGCAAAGGAAAGACGAGTTGGAAGCAGGCGCCGCCCATTGGCCCATTGCTGGTGGTCAGCTCGCCGCCGAGCTGTTGCACCAGACTGACAACCAGCGTCATGCCCAAGGTGGGAGTGGACAAAATATCAAAATCCGGCGGCAGACCTGGACCGTTATCCTCCACCTCAAGCACCACAAAGTCCTCCTCCCGGCGCAGAGCCACGCGAAGCTGTCCCTCGCGGGTTTGCCCTGAGCTGGGACGGAAGGCATGCTTCACCGCATTCATCACAAGTTCATTCAGCGCCAGACCGCAAGGGATGGAATGCGTCACCGGCAGAAGAATCTCGTCCAACTCAAACGCCGCGCACACGGGAATATCCGCCCCGGCAAGCACCCTGCCCACCAGCCGGGACACATACTCGCGCATGCCCACGGAAGAGAGATCCGCAGCCTTATAAAGTTCCTCGTGCACCAGGGCCATGGCCTGAATACGCTTCTGGCTCTCCGCAAAAAGTTCCCGGTCTTCCGGGGTGCTCACGTATTCCATTTGCAAAAACAACAGGCTGCTTATGACCTGCATGTTGTTCTTCACGCGGTGGTGGATCTCTTTGAGGAGAATCTCCTTCTCGTGCAACGATGTCCGCACATCCTGCTCCGCAGCCATGCGCCCGATCACCTGCCAGCAGGCGTCCATGAGCAGGGAAAACTGCATCATGTCCGCTTCCGTGTATTCTCCATCCTTGTTGGCGACACCGGCCACGGCCACAATCTTGCCCCCCCGGAACACGGGCACGCTCATGAACCGCGAGAGCGGCACGTGCCCCTCGGGATATCCGCGCTTAAGGGGATGCGCCGTCATGAAGTCATTGAGGACGATGGGCTTGCGCTGCCGGACCACCTCGCCCCAGATGCCCGTGCCGGCAAGGTCATACCGCTGCGACGCGCCAGCCACGGCGCAGGCCTGCATGGCTCCGCTGGACCAGGTGTTCAGCACAAACTCCTGGCGCTCTTCACTGTAGTGGTAAATGTAGCCATAGCGGCTTTCCGTCAGCGTCAGAACCTCGCCCAGGCAAAAGTCGAGAAACTCCTGCACGGAATCGCTGGAGTGCTGCAGCACGCGCACCAGGCACTGCAGCCTAGCCATGTTGCGCCGCACTTCCTCTTCCGCCTGCACACGCCGGGTAATGTCTAGCCCATACAGATTCAAGCACCCTTCCGCCAAAATCGGCCAAGCCACAAAGGCGAAGGTGCGGTCACGGCTCTGCATTTCAAAGCGCTGCACCTGTCCTGAAGCAAAGGCATTGCGGAACATCACGGCATATTCTTCC
>Ga0209800_10002690_pt1 | contig 15175 bp, 10 predicted proteins | sample Higcelweek8metaG_FD_187174 | JGI IMG/M metagenome (GOLD analysis project Ga0209800, IMG submission 187174) | Freshwater pond sediment microbial communities from the University of Edinburgh, under environmental carbon perturbations - High... | ecosystem: Environmental > Aquatic > Freshwater >...
AGTCAAAAGTTGCAAAACCGTTGCTTTCTTTCATATTTGGGTTGATGCAGAAAATGCCAGTTTTAGCGCCAATCCATCTCCCTTTCGATGCTTTGAACGGTTTACCAAGCTCCTGAAATTTCTGATTATCTAAACTATAACTGAACTGGCACATTCCGCCCTCTTTCACTTGAACTTTTAAATAGCATTCAGGAAAATTTGCAATAACTAAACCTGTCTGAATACCTGCTTCATCACATCGGTCAAAAGCCCCTTCATAAGTCCTGATGAAAATGGAATCGTTTTGTTTGATAAGGGAAATAGATGCCCAGGTGATACCCATCACCACCAGTCCGCACTGCTCTCCGTTCAATTCGGGATGAAATGAGATTTGAGTTGTCGCTGAAAATTCAGGTGCCGGGAATTTCTGCATCAACAGGTTGGGCACAAACCAAAAGTTACCGTTTTGAGTAATGTTCTTTACCGCATTCAACCTTATTTTGCCATCGATAAACGAAACCCATTCCGGTTGACTATTGGCATGCCACTGCCACTGCAAACCAAGTTTTTCACCGTTGAATTCGTCGGAAGTTTGAGGATTCTTTACCGGGTATATCTTTCCAACGTCAGGTTTTACAAATTCCAAAACAGGTTCTCCAATTCCATCGTTATTTTGATCGACACCAATATGAGGCCATCCATCGTTTTTCCACACCATCGGCTGAAGAAGTTCAATGCGGCCATACATGTCGCGGTCCTGAAAGTGGAGGAACCACCACTCGCCCGATTCCAACTCAACCATACCGCCCTGATGAGGACCGTTGATGTCGGTGTTGCCCTGCTGCATCACCACTTTTGCTTCGTAAGGTCCCCAAACATTCTTCGATCTCAACACGGTTTGCCAACCGGTTGCCACTCCTCCGGCGGGGGCAAAAATATAGTAATATCCATCCTTTTTTAGAAATTTCGGGCCTTCAATGGTTTTCTGAGCCGGATCGCGGAAAATCTCGGTTCCGTTATCGAGGAGCTGTCTCCCGTCAGCGCTCATCTGGTGAAGGTAGAGGGCATTTCCGCACAGTTTACTACGGATAAGGTAAGCGTTGCCATCATCGTCCCAAAGCGGACAGGGATCTTCCCAGTTGTCAACCTTCACAATGTGTTCCAGTTTCCATTTTCCGGCTGGATTGCCGGTTGTTGCCAAAAACAAACCATCGTAAGGAGTACAGAAATAAACATAGAAGATTCCGTTGTGATATCGAATTGATGGTGCCCATGAACCGTCGCCATGCATGGGTTTATCGTATTTTTCGAGAGGTAACCGGTCGTAAACATGGTTGATGATCTCCCAGTTTACCAGATCGTTTGAATGCAAAATGGGGATACCGGGTGTGCAGTTAAAACTTGAAGCCACCATGTAAAAATCTGCGCCCACCCTGATGATGTCGGGATCGGAATAATCGGCAAAGATGACCGGGTTTTTATATCGTCCGTTTCCCAGATCGGGGATCCAAGGTTGAGCTTTGGCCTGAAAGAAGATCAAAAGAGCAATCCACAAAATAAATAAACGTGATGGTTTCATCTCAATATCTTTTAATGATTCATTAAAATCCAAAATTCTCATTTCATTCTTCTCAGATAGATGAAGAACATTTGCGAACGCTATTCCCTTTTCGTCCGAATGATGATTCGAACTTTAAACACGAATCTACCGCGGACGATTGTTTCATTAGCACTTCCCCTCCACCGGGTTAATCCACGATGATTATCGGGACCGGCGTTATAAAAAGATTACCACTCCGAGGTAAAATCAAATATCGAGTATCAAGCATCCAGTATCAAGTCATGTCTCCTGTCTTCCGTCTCCGAACATCCAGAATCGAGTTTCTATTTCACCCCCTTCTGCAACTCCTTCAAATCAGGAACATTGTTAGCTAATATCATCGACTCGATATAGAGTGCATTTAAATCGCCCAAATCGACGGTAGAGCCTTCGCGAATGAAGATGGGGATTTTCATCATTGGGGTTACCACCTCAATGGTTTTTCCACCTTCATATACTTTCGAAGTGTCCCAGGCATCAATCCAATTCTCTCCGGTAGGAAGATAACAAGAATGTTTGGTTGTACCTTTTTCCCAAATTGCCGAAACCAGAATGTCGGGTCCATAAAGATAGGTTTGCCAGTCTTTCCAGGCTTCGGGCTGATCGGGATATTGCAGGAACAGCGGACGTACAACAGGCATACCCGTTTTGTTAGCATCCTTCACCAGTTGATGTGTATAACCGGCCATTGTAGTATGGATTTTAGCGTACATTCGCCAGATAGCGATTAATTCAGTATCGTAATGCGGTTCAGAATCCATATTCCAAGGTGCCCGGTCTTCCGTTGGGCCAACCTCCATAATGGGGTTAAAACAACCAAAAGCCAACCAGCGGGCTGTAACTTCCCGGTCAATTTTATCGCCCCAGTAACCACCAATATCGGAGCCCCAAACTGGAAAACCAATGATAGCACAACGTTGCAGAGCTATAATTGCAGCCCTTAATCCTTCGGGAGCCGAGCCAATATCGCCGCCCCAGAAACCGCTGTATTTTGAGCTTCCGGTATACCCTGCACGTGGAATCAGCACAAAATCGTCTCCCTTTATCTTTTTACACGCTTCGTTGAATGTCTTCACATAAAGTACAGGATATTGATTCCTGACTTCACGGGCTACCCTCCCATCGTCAAATTTTATTTCATAACTTTCGGGACAAAGCTCTTCCGACCTATCGAGTTTAAAACCATCGACCCCCTGTTTCAGCATCTTTTCAATTCCTTTTTCCTGCAACCAACGGCAGGCATCGGGGTTGGTAAAGTCCATCATCGCAACATTTTCTTCATTGATATCGCCATGAGGCCCTTTGATAGGAACTGCATATCCTTTATCCTTCGCTTCGAAACGCATGTCTCCGGTAACCCAGGGGGCAACCCAAAGAAGGAATTTTGTATCGTTTTCGTGCAGCCATCTAATCATCTTTTCGGCATTGGGGAATCGCTGCGGATCCCAGTCAAAATCGGCATAACCGTGCAATCCCTTCGCCCACGGCCTATCGACCCAATAGACACCGCAGGGAATATCGAACGCTTTCATCATTAAGATATCTTCAACCACCATGCTGTTATAGGGCGCCGTTACCGGGGTGCCATCGAAATAGGTTTTCAGGTTGGTGTGGTTATCGCGCCAGCGCCAGGGAAGGAATGCCCATTCGGGGGGAACAATGGTTGGACCAACGTTGAGCGAATGCGCTTTCACAATTTCGGCAGGCTTTGCTGAAGTATAAATTATTCCGCTCAGGCTTTTCCCTTCAAAAGTGATGATGACCCGTTCTTTATCGGTTTTGCAGAAATCGTAATGACCCGGCCAGGTACCATCAACAAACAAACCATAACCGTTTGACGACAGATAGAAAGGTGTGTATAGCGACACGGTAGGTTTTATCAGCATGTCGACCGATTGACCGCGCAGGTTCATCGCTTGGGTGATCCCCTTTTTCCACGATTCGGTCTGATTTCCATCGACCACCCGTTCAAAAAGGCCGGTAAAATATTCATCGCTGGTTGCCGCAAGGCTCATGCCCCACCCGGTAATGTCTTCGTTAGGTTGGGCGATAAATGAATACAGATAACGGTCCGATTTTTTTTCAATGGTTACAGTTACATTTCGTTTGGCAACTTTCCATGTTGCTGAAAAAAGATTACCGTTGTTTTTTATTTTCGAAGGTTTCCCCAAAAGGAACTGTTTCCCTTCTATGGTTTCGAAATAGATGGCGCTTTCGGTTGCCTGTTTATCGACTACAAACTGAAGCGGAGATTTCACTTTATCATCATTGATTTTTAACGAAACGACCTTGTTATCGCCTGAATATGTGAGTAATGCCAATTTATTTCTTTCACAAGAAGAAAAAAACAGAAGGCTGATTGCCAATAAAAACAGAGCCGGTAATTTTAGAGTAAGTTTCATAAAATCAGGTTTTAATTACAAGTTTTGTGCAAGTACGTTTTAAAGATATTTATCACTAACCTTGAAAATAATCTATTTGGCTAAAGCCCGTTTATTCAATACCCTGAGGGAAATTTTCATATTTTACCTTCCACATGCCGTTTGAAGGAAATCCGTTTTCACCCTTTTCGTTCCGATAGGTACATAAGAAAGCCACCGCCGAAAGCAAAGCCCCGTTTCCAGGCAGATAGATCGGCAAACGGTCATCCTGATGATTATGCCCATTCATCAGATAACTGTTTTTATAGGTATCCATCATTAAAAAATCGATGGCCTGATCCGGTTTATCCAACGCGTCAGCACACATGGCTGCCATTGGGAAATCCCATCCCCAGGCGGTTAACCAATCCCATTTTTCAATTATTTTCCTCATCGAGTTTTCAAGTATTTTTTTATCAATCCGCTCAGAAATAGGCAACAGACCTGCTATTCCAAACACAATCGGATGATCGGTAAAGTAAACAGAATTGGTATACGTATCAGTTGCATTTTCAGAAAAAAGATAGAGATCATCTTTGACCGGGAGCGGAGAAAGGTGGTCGATCACGTTCTGCCACTTTTCATTTTTTGGCAATCCCAGCCTGCCCCGTTGCTCTTGTGCCGTTTTTAACGCCCAATGCCAATAGGCCAGTTCAAATACCGGGTTCACGGTGGTTTCGGGGTTGAAACACTCCTGCGCCGGGATCAATGCAGGTCCCAGAACATATCGGTTTTGAAGCTTATCCCACCGGGAATATGAAGCCATAAAATCGGCAGTAGCTTCCACCAACGGCTGATACTTTTTCAAAATCTCAACATTGTTTTTATAATACCGATACAACAATTCCGAAAAATATATCAAATGGGGTTGCTGCCAGATCAGGAATGTACCAACCGTACTGGGGCTTTCGTCTCCATCGGGATCGGTCATTTTAGGCCAGCGCACCCCTTCATAACCCTGAAACTGCGCGGTTGCCTTTGCTTTCTCAAAGATTTTGAAATAATAGTCAAGTTGCTTTTCCATCAGTTCGGCCCTGCCCCACTGGATGAAATGTGCCGCATGCCACAAATGCATCTCAAGGTGAAATTTGCCATACCAGCTATTGAAGGTAAGGCCAGTCTCCTGTGGCGGCAGCGATCCGCTGCACTGAACTTTTGTAAGGTATTGCGACAAAACAACCCTCCGCTCCAACTCGTCGGCCCGTGAATCGGAACAACCGGAAAAATCGACAGCGGCACCGCTTTGCCAAAAATTCTTCCAGCTATCAGCATTATTCTTGGCGGTTTCCAAAAACGAAGGAATTGAAACCAGCCCTTTATTTTTTTCAAACCTGACACTTATTTCCAACTCATCGCTTGCTCCCGAAGGTTTAATCAGATAGGACTGATTGTTTGTCCGTTCAACCTGTGCGACTCCCCGCCAGTCGAACTGCACATAATAATCCGTTGAATCGAGTAATCGTTTAAACATTGTTCTGCTGGTGGTTTTCAGGAAGATTGAACTTGTATACTCCTCTGATGAAACCAAAGCGTAACCCGGACTGAATTTAAGTATTGACGCATCGGGGAAGCTGATTTTCACCTTCAGCTTTCCGCTTTTCACTAACCCCGACTTGATTTTAAACGACAACATATCCAACTGCTGATGACACAGTGTGGTTACTTCTACAGGAACACCTTCTATTTCAAAATAACTTTTCAGTTCTCCTGTCCAAAGGTTTAGCTTTTGATTTGGTTTCGAAATGTCTTTTATTGAAATGGGTTGTGAATTCTTTTTCTCAATTTCCAAGCCAATCAAACCAAGGTGAATGCGTTGCGGATTTGCACGCAACCACTCGCTGGCATTATACTTTCGTTCTCCATCGTTTTCTGAAAACTGATAAATATAGGGGATCGAATCGTTTCCTACCTTGTACTTTTTCAACACCTCTTTCCAACCAAATTCTTCTGTATTTGGAAATGAGTGCCATCCCCACTGCGATTGTGTTCCCAACGGGATCCCTTGCTCGTAATATTCAGGAAATGTTTGCATACCGGTAATATCAGCGGTATAAGCAAATTCGCCGTTCCCAACGGTCAATGAATTTAACGGGTTTACTACAGAATTGACAATGTTGTGTCTTGTCACCAATTTGTAACGATCAATCTTATCGGCTGCTTTCAACGAAAAACCGGATAACAGCACGAACAGTAACAACAAACAGCGAATATTTCTCATAGCCCAAAATTAAATGGTCATTCACAAAGATGCATACTTTTTTAAATCTGATCAACCACTTTTTACCACAGCCGATTTTCATTTTACTTTTCACATCCCGGTGCAACGTTCGTTCCCACCTTACCACTTGAAGAAATAATCCGAACGCTTCAGTCTCTTTGTCATTAATCCATTATTTCCAATCAAATAATTCCTAAATTTGAAATGAACAAACATCGTCTCTTTTATGCAAAAACTACCACTCGTTTTTCTGTTTCTTTTAATTCCACCGCTGGTTTTCGGAAGCCAGAAAGTAGCCGTTCTGCATGGTTACGCTTGCCCCAAAATAGTGATGAATAAGTTGGAAAAGAGAATCGATAAAGCGGGGTTCGACACTGAGAACTACGGATATAAAAGTATTTCGGAAGACCTTGATTCGTTGGGGAAAGAGCTTTATGAGCACATTCGTTCCCTGAAAACCGACACCATTTGTTTTGTTACCCATTCGATGGGCGCGCTGGTGGTGAGGTCGATGTTGAATTTTTCAGAAAAGGACAGTGATTTCCCGGTCATATACCGGATTGTGATGATTTCTCCGCCCAACAACGGAGCCGAAATTGCCGATATAGGCGCATCGATGAGCGGGTTAAAATTCCTGATGGGCCCCAATGTCGAAAAATTGAAAACCGGTTCAGATTCATACACCAGCCATCTTCCAGTTCCTTATCGATCGGAAGTAGGTGTCATTTTTGGCTATAAGGGCAACAGACACGGGTATAATCCGCTGATTAAAGGCGACAACGACGGGCTTTTATCACCTCAGTGCACATCGCTTGGAATGGAGAAAGACATAGCAGCCGTTAAGACAAATCACGCCCTGATACACCGCAACAAAAAAGTTGGAAACATGGTAGTCGCCTTTCTGCAAAAAGGAAACTTCCGTTAAAAAAATACAATACTAAAGCAGGTTCAAAATTAAAAACACGAACAATGAATGAACAGATTGATTTAAGGTACGATCACAAAAATGGATCATTTAATATGATTGTAAATGAAACCATCGCTGCCCAAATGACTTTTGTATTTGCCGGAGATAAAAAAATAATCATTGACCACACCGAAGTGAATAACGGATACAATGGCAAAGGATATGGCAAAATATTGGTAGCCAAGGCTGTTGATTTTGCAAGAGAAAACAAATTAAAAATTATACCACTTTGTCCCTTTGTAAAAAGTATATTTGATAAAACACCAGACTACAATGATGTTTTATAAATCAATAAAAAACTAAACGCATGAAAATATTGGCCTTTGGAGCATCATACAGCAAAAATTCAATTAATAAACAGTTTGCAGCGCATGTTGCTCATTTGTTTGAAGATCAAAAAATAGAAATCTTGGATTTGAACGAATTTGATTTGCCCCTTTTTACTGTCGATGTTGAAACTGAAATTGGGCATCCTGAACCGGCAAAAAGGTTTGTTCAAAAACTAAGCGAGGCTGATTTCATCATTATTTCCCTATCGGAACACAATGGCAGTTACGCTGCCGCTTTCAAAAATCTTTTTGATTGGGCCTCAAGGGTAAAGATGAAAATGTTTGATAATAAAAAATTATTGCTTTTATCAACATCTACCGGTGGTCTTGGCGGAGCCAGTGTTTTGGCATCAGCGGCAAAAAGATTTCCACGACATGGCGCCGAAATTATTGACTCTTTCTCATTGCCTGATTTCTTTCAAAACTTTGACACCAAAAAGGGGATCATTGATGAAGCCTTGCATGATAAAATGAAAGATTTGATTGAAAAAGCTAAAACAGCCTTCTGATAAATGAAGTGAGGTTTTAGCAAGTCATTTGTCACACCAGTTGTGTTCTTACCGAATGGGCACAATGTCGCAGTTTTACAATTATCAAAAATCGATGGAACTTACTTTTGCATTGTTATTCAACAATCAATTTAAAAAAATCGACAATGGAAAAATTAATCTCGTGGGTTGATATCCCGGCAACTGACTTTAAAAGAGCCGTAAAATTCTACAACACCGTTTTAGAAATTGAGTTGCAAGAATTTGAATGCGAAACAGAAAAAATGGCGTGTTTCCCATCGGGTGAAGGTGCAATATCCTTTGCCAAAGGCTTTAATCCATCAAAAGATGGCGTTCTGGTGAGTCTCAATACCGGAACCGATTTGGACAAAACAATGCTTCGGATTGAAAAAAATGGAGGAACAATCATTCAGCCTAAAACAAAAATTGAAGTTGAGGGACGTGGTTATTTCGCTCTTTTTATCGACAGCGAAGGAAACAGGGTTGGCTTATACGGCGACAATTAACAATTTTAGACTTTTGGATTACGGTTTTAACCTTAAAATCGTAATCCTGTTTTTCGGATTTTGTACTTTTGTAACCGATCGAATTTGCCATGAGTTATTTTATTTCAAAGCCAACATATCCATTATCCCTGTTTGTAAAACAATATTGGGCCATCGACGATTGTTTGCCAACCGGTAAGGAACATATCCAACGGATTATTCCAAACGGATTGATGGAATTGACGTTCTACTTTGGGAAAAGGCCAAAAGCGTTGGATGAAAATAAGCAGTTACAGGGAAACACAATCCTGAATGGTCTCCCCAGAAGCTATTATGATTTGTCTGTTACAGAAAAACTTTCAATGTTTTCAATATCATTTCAACCCCACGGGGCAAAAATGTTTTTTGGGATCCCATCCAATGAGTTTTTTGATCAAAATGTACCCCTTGAATTTATTATAAAGAATTCTGTTGATGAATTTGAATCAGATTTGAATCAAAGCAATTCGTTTCGCGATAAGGTTTGCATCGCCGAAAAATTCCTCATGAACCAATTGTTCAATCATTACAAAGAGTACGAAGCAAAACGGATGGCTCACAGCATTGCTTTAATCAACCAAGCAAAAGGACAAATCACCATTGAAAAGCTTTTTTCTGCTTCATTTTTAAGCCGCAAACAATACGAACGCACCTTTTCATCTTACATTGGCACTTCCCCCAAACAGTTTCTGAGAATTGTACGATTCCAAAATACATTGTATCAGAAACAAAAGGATCGAAATATTTCGTTAACAGAACTCGCTTACCATTGTGGATATTACGACCAATCGCACATGATAAATGACTATAAATTATTGTCGGGAATAACACCTACCCAATACTTTTCAGAATGCGAACCCTATTCCGATTATTTTCTATAAAATTCTTTTAAACCGGATTGTTGTCAGTAAAAAAATCAATGAAAATCCAAGAATGGTTGCCCATTTGCCAAATGGAACTGCAGGTACAGAGGCAGCAAGTACAGAATTCCCATCAAGGGTTAAAGTACATCCACCGCCGCCACCACCGTGATGTAAATTAACCCAGCGATAAGGTTCAGTCGATGTAATTTTAATCTTTACGCCAGTATCCCCCGACAACCTTGTACCAGAGAGAATATTTCCATTAACACTATAATAACAACCAGTACTGGCAGTAATTACAGGAGTGCCATTACTAACCGTTACAGTGACAACTTCGCCCTGGTTCAAATTTATAATATTGTATTCGATACTATTTACAGTAGTAGAAAATGAATGTCGTAAATTCCCGGGGAGATTCCCCGCAAATCCTCCTAAAAAATATTTCTCACTTTTTACTGAAACGCCACAAGCAGTGTATGGACTATTATCAAGAAATCCACAACCAAGATCTACAGATTGATATACAATTACTCCACTGGTGGTAACTAGACCTGCTCCAATTTCATAAGGCCCAATTTCATTGGTTGGTGCTGGGATACCCAACGGATTTGAACTTTGAGCAAAGGAACGGATAGAACCGACCTGCAAGATACTAGCAACAAAAAAAAGGATAATACAAAAGTTTACTATTGATTTGATTCTCATAGATTAAATTTTAAAAATATTTTTAATTACTACTATCTTGATGGGGTCAAGGTAGATATTAACGCTTGAGATAAAAAACATTTAATTAAATAATATTTAAAAAATAATGGATTGAAATAATTGAAAGAATATGATAAATTTGACAAGGGGGTTACCTGTTTAAATCAATGACGGGGAATATCTTAATCAACTTTGAAAATCAAGTTCTTACTGTAACAACAAATTATGAAATACTACCTGCACCGAATTGTATTTGGTTTGGTTCTGTTATTGGTCGGGTGTTCCCACCAAGATACAACCATAACCAACCTTGCAAACCTGAAAGGTGGCAAAACCTTTGCCGTGCCCACGGGTACTGTGGCCGACCAGTTTGTGCTCAAGAAATTTCCAGATGCCAAAATCAAGTACTTCAACACGGTGCTCGATTGTGCCCTGGCGGTTAAGGAGGGAAAAGCCGATGCCGGAGTTTACGACAAGCCTGTATTGAAAAACATTGCCGCTAAAAACGACGGGTTAAAAGTGCTTGACGAACTGTTAGTCGACGACAAGTATGGTTTTGCCGTTCAACTTGAGAATAAAGAGTTGAAATCAACTGTCGATGCGGTGCTTGCCGAATTGAAATCGGATGGTACTTACGACGATATGATGAAACGCTGGTTTCCCGAAAAAGGGAATCCCGCACCGATGCCAGAAATCGAACTTGATGGATTGAATGGTATTTTCCGTTTTGGAACCGCAGCGGTTAACGAGCCTATGTCGTTTGTCGATGCCAACCAGAAAGTAGTAGGTTTCGACATTGAATTTGCCTGTTACGTAGCAAAGAAATTGGGCAAACAGATCGAAATTATCGACATGGAATTTGGCGCCATGCTGCCTGCCCACATTGCCGGAAAGGTCGATATGATTGGCGCCGGGCTTTCGATTACCGAAGAAAGAGCTAAGAAAGTGCTCTTCCCCGAAAGCTACTACCCGAGCGGAATTGCCGCTATTGTCAGATCAGCGCCGGCTACAGTTGCTGCTACTGCTGTAGTTGAAAAGAAGATGAAGACGGTTGATGACATCATGGATAAAAAAATTGGCGTACTAATGGGGTCAATCCACGATAGTTATGCGACCAAAAATTATCCGAATGCCTCAATCTCTCAATTTCAAAATACTCCTGACATGCTCACGGCTCTCAGCGTTGGGAAAATTGATGTCGCATTCAACGATGATGCTTCACTCCCCGAGGTTTTCAAAGCGTATCCTAATTTTGGCACATTAATAAAAAACCTGTTTTTTGCCGATATCGCGGCGGGGTTTAACGATTCAAATGATCAATTACGGGAACAGTTTAATGCCTACTTGAAAGAGATTCGGTCGAACGGGGTATACGATGATGTTTACGACCGTTGGATTGATAAAGGCGAAAGCGAAATGCCCGAGATCAAAAGTTCAAATGCAAACGGAGAACTGAAGGTAGGAATTGTAGGCGACTTGGGAATGCCATCAACCGTGCTGAAAAATGGAGAATACATTGGATTTGATATTGAAATTGTCAAACGTTTTGCAGCCTATCTGGGGAAAAAATTTGTTCCAATCGACATGCCTTTTGGCAGCCTTATCGCATCAATTTCAACCAACAAAATCGATATGATCACCGCTCAGATGATGATTACCGAAGAGCGGGAAAAACAGATCGATTTCTCCGATCCTTACTTTAATTCCGGAATCAGTGTATTTGCAAAAAAAGAAAATATTGAAACCCCTTCGGAATTAAAACTTTCAAAACTTGATGACATTAAGGATAAGAAGATTGGCGTTTTGCTGGGTTCGGTTCACGATCATTATGTCATACAAACTTATCCAAAAGCCACTCTTTTTCAATATCAGAATGTCCCGGACCTGTTGATGGCTGTAAATTCCGAAAAAATTGATGTTACGATAATGGGGAATGTTTCGTTACCTGAAATATTGGAAACAAACAAAGATCTGGGAATTCTGGTTGATGATATTTATAAAAATGATCTGGCAACTGGTTTCAACAAGGAAAACGATCAACTTCGTGAACAGTTCAATACGTTTCTTCAAACCATTAAATCAAACGGCATTTATGACGATATGGTTGACCGCTGGATGGTAAGAAGGGTGATGGAAATACCCGATATCAAAAGCTCAAATGTTAACGGCGAGCTTAAAGCAGGTATGGTAAGCGATATGGGAATGCCTTTTGCCACACACAAAGATGGCAAATTGGTAGGTTTTGATATTGAACTTGGAAGTCGGTTTGCCGCATCTCTCGGAAAGAGTTATGTACCGGTTGATATGCCCTTTGGCAGCTTGATTGCTTCGATCTCAACCAACAAAATAGATATAATCACCGCCCAAATGATGGTTACCGAAGAGAGAAAAAAACAGATCAACTTCTCGGAACCCTATTATTCAGCAGGAGCTAGTGTCGTAGCGAAGAAGAAAAATATCGCGCTGGCTGAACCGGGTAAAATGACAAAACTTGACGACATCGCTGACAAGCGGATCGGGGTTTTTTCAGGCACCATTCACGATGGGTTTGTCGCAAAAAAATATCCAAAAGCACAGATATTCCGGTACGACGGCTCAGCCGATATGATGCTTTCATTGAAAACCGGAAAGATCGACGCGGCCATGTTCGATGCCATTACCGCTGGTTTAATCCTGAAACGCAACCCCGATTTGGGCTTGTTGAGCGACGATGTGTTGAGCATGGAACTTGGCGTTGGTTTTAACAAAAAGAACCCCGCACTTAGGGACGAGTTCAATGCTTTCATGAAAGAGATCAGGAAGAATGGAACTTACGATGAAATGCATAAACGGTGGTTCACCGAGGATGCCGAAGAAGCCCAAATGCCAGTCATTCCAAATAATCCTTCGGGCAAGAAATTGACCGTAGCTGTTTCTGTCGATGACCTGCCCTACGTCTCTTACATGAACGGTGAATTCGCGGGTTTCGACATTGAAATGATCAAGCGGTTTGCTGAACACGGCAAATACAACCTTGAATTTATGCAGATGGAATTCCCTTCGTTGATCGCAGCTCTCTCTGCCGGAAAGGCCGATATGATCACCGACGGTATCTGCATTAACGAAGAACGTGCCAAACAAATCGATTTTTCCGACAGCTATGCCTACTTCCGAACATCGGTAATTGCTGCCAAAAAGAATTTGGCAGGTTACACAGCCGAGGCTACAGAACCTGTAAAAAAATCGTTTTTCAAATCAGTGTCTGAAAGTTTTTACAGCAATATCATTCTCGAAAACAGATATTTGCTAATACTCGACGGGTTAAAGGTAACTATTCTGATCTCCATTCTTGCCGCCTTGTTTGGCACATTGATTGGCGGACTGATCTGCTTTATGAAGATGTCAAAAAATAAAATTGTTTCTCTCATCGCCAACATCTACATCTCTCTTATACGTGGCACACCTGTTTTGGTGCTGTTGATGATTATTTTCTACGTCATCTTTGCATCAATAAATATCAACCCGGTCATTGTTGCGGTGATTGCCTTCGGCATCAATTTTGGGGCCTACGTATCTGAAATGTTCCGAACCTCAATCCAGAGCATCGACAAAGGGCAGAATGAAGCGGGCATTGCGTCGGGCTTTACAAAGGTTCAAACATTCATCCATATCATCATGCCACAAGCCATACGACAAGTGCTTCCTGTTTATAAAGGAGAGTTTATTTCACTGGTGAAGATGACCTCAATTGTTGGCTACATTGCCGTACAGGATTTAACAAAAGCAAGCGACATTATCCGCAGCCGCACATTCGATGCCTTTTTCCCTTTGTTAATGGCAGCCTTTCTATACATCATTATTGCCGGATTATTAACCTGGGCGCTGAGTTATGTTGAAATCTCGGTCGACCCAAAACGAAAACGTGTTAAAAAAGAAGTGGAGGTAAGTTTATGATCAAAGTTCGGAACCTCTCCAAGCATTTTGGCGATTTAGTTGTTCTTAAGGACATCAATGCCGATATCGAAAAAGGTGAAATAATCACTATCATAGGACCTTCGGGAACAGGGAAAAGCACATTCCTCCGATGCCTTAACCTGTTGGAAGCTCCAACCGGTGGCCAAATAACCATCGACGACATTCCGTTGCTCGATAAGAATACCAATGTTCCCAAACTTCGCCAGAAGATGGGAATGGTTTTTCAGTCATTCAACCTCTACGCTCATCTTTCCGTTTTGGAAAACCTGACCCTTGGACCCATTAAATTATTGGGAAAGAGCAAAGCTGATGCCAACAAAAGAGCAGTCGAACTGCTAAAACTGGTAGGGTTGGCTGAAAAGGTTTATGCCTTTCCAGACGAACTTTCAGGAGGACAAAAACAACGAGTTGCCATTGCACGCTGCATGGCCATGGAGTGCGAAATACTTCTGTTTGACGAACCCACATCGGCGCTTGACCCAACGATGGTTAGCGAGGTATTGTCAGTAATCCGCCGGTTGGCACGCGAGGGAATTACGATGGTGATTGTAACCCACGAAATGGAATTTGCCCGAAATATTTCGAGCCGGGTATTTTATATGGACGAAGGTTTAATCTATGAAGAAGGAACGCCGCAACAGATATTCGACAATCCCCAAAAGGAAAAAACAAAAGCCTTCATCAACAGGGTTCGTAGTTTGAATTGTCAGATAACGAGCAGAAACTATGATTTGTACGCTATTCAGGCAGAAATGGAAGCTTTCTGTGAAAAACACACCATTTCAGAAAAAATAACAGGATTTGTATTATCAACAACGGAAGAGGTTTTACTTTTTCAATCAGATTATAGTAACATAAACATGAGCCTCTCATACTCCGAAAAGGATGAGGGACTTGTGCTGGTTTGCGAAAGTGCAGGAGCACCTGTTAACCCGTTGGAAGAAGGAGTACTCGAAGATGAAATCGGATTGCTTTTGATCAAGGCCCGGTGCGAAAGTGTCGATTACGAATATAAAAATCAAAAAAACAGACTCACTCTTAAGTTAAAAAAAGAATAACTGATTTTTTTTGAACTTTTAGGTAGTTAAACCCGATGACGATGTCTAT
>Ga0209800_10002692_pt1 | contig 15174 bp, 5 predicted proteins | sample Higcelweek8metaG_FD_187174 | JGI IMG/M metagenome (GOLD analysis project Ga0209800, IMG submission 187174) | Freshwater pond sediment microbial communities from the University of Edinburgh, under environmental carbon perturbations - High... | ecosystem: Environmental > Aquatic > Freshwater >...
TAGGGGCCATACCAACTCCTTGAGCCGCCATCTTTTCTGTCACCATGTCAATGGGCATGCCCCCCTCTTTCCAGGGTGGCCATTCGATGGAAAGACTCTTTCCCTTCCGATTTCCCTCTTTTACGAGGCTGTCACGGTAGAGGATATAGGCATCCATATAGGCGTTGGCACATGCGTAATCAGCCTGCCCTGTGTTGCCGTGGGCACCGACACCTGATGAGAAGACAACAAAAAAATCGAGATCCAGATCAGCGCTTGCCTCGTCAAGAGAGGTGATCCCCGTAACTTTAGGGGCAAGAACCGTCTCAAACTCTTTCCGGCTCTTATTGATGATAAAGTTGTCCCTGATAACGCCAGCTGAGTGGATAATGGCGTTTAACTTGCCGGAAACAGCCACAATGCCATTGATTAATTTTTCTACATCCGCTCTTCGGGAGAGATCCGATTGCCTGAACTCAATCCTCGCACCAGTGTGGCGCAACGCATCGATACGCGCCTGTTTTTCAGCGGCAGGCTCCGTTCGCCCCGTGAGAATCAGGAGAGGACTATTTACCTTTGCTGCAATCTCTTCTGCAAAAATCAGCCCGAGTCCGCCAGTGCCTCCTGTAATCAGATAGACCCCGCCATCCTTCCACGGCATGGCCTGGTGTTCCGGTAAACTTTCGATTGCTTCAAGCCCCCTGATCTCCTCAAGACCTGCGACCAGACGTCTGCCGTCGCTGTACCTGATATGGGCCTCTTCTGGATTTTTGCTGTTCTCTATTAGAACTGCAGCGAGTCGATCTGTATGGTCAATTTCCGTCTGGTCAATTTCTGTTTCATAAATTTCTGTCCGGTCAATCTCAATCAACTGTCCGAAAATTTTGGGATTCTCCAGATGGGCTGTTTTCAACAACCCTGAGAGCCCGGAAAACAGGCTGTAATCCATGCCGGAATCTTTATCTTTGGGGATTACCACCTGAAACAATACTCTGCCTCGGGGCTTTTCTTTAAGAGCTGCCCGGATCACATCAAAAAGCGTCAGTGCGCATTGGCTGAACCGCCTGTCAATGGTTTGCGTTCCAGACTCAAGGTCGATCACCTCGGCATCTTCAAATGCACCCCTGATCGACTTGTAGATGGAGTCAACCGGTTTACCTGAGGCGTCGGACGGTTCGCACAGTGCAATCACATGTTTCTCATATTCAGGGGTGTCACCTGTTGCATCCGGGAGTTTCTCCTGCCATGAGCGTTTGAGCATCATGAAGCCCGTACGTGGGCTACCCCCCGTACGCTTGCTCTCCGCCTTCTTGATCTCTGCCCCTGAAGATTCAGCCTGGAGATCGGGGGAGTGGTGCCTTAGGGATTCACAGGTTCCTGTTCTTTCGATTCCCTGATCCATCTGCCACGCCCCGTCGATCCAGTACTGGTCTCTGGCAAAAGGATAGGTCGGCAGGCTGATACGCTTTGGTACTACCTCTCCGTAAAGCCTGTTCCAGTCAAAAGTCAGCCCCTTGACCCAGAGAGAAAGCAATTTTGAATACTTACCTCTCAGTATCCATTTATCTACAGCTTCAAGGAGTTCATCATCTGCCCCGAAAACGGTCATCGTCTCCCTGTTTTGCCTCACGCTGCCGCGGTAGAGCCCCTGGATATTTTCTTCTCCTGCAACAAACCTGCTCAACTTTTCTACAAGCTCCTCAACGGAACCTGTAATCAGGCCCAGCCGCTCTTCCATTGCCTCACGCCCAGTCTGAGTTGTATAGGCGATATCGGCAAGACCAGCATTGGTTTGTTCTGTTCTGATCAGAAAATCGGCCATCTTCCTGGCATAGTCCTTAAGCCGCACCGGGTTTTTAGCAGAAAGCACAAAAAGATACGGAGCGCTTGGCTGCTGCGTCCCGGTTCCAAGGTACAGTCTCTCTCCGATACTGTTACCGATACCGTCATTGGCAGTTTTGCCTATATACTCCTCAATCACCACATGGGCGTTTGCCCCACCGAATCCAAATGAACTGACGCCAGCGCGCCTGGGAAGGGGACGGCCTGCGGCATCCAGCTGCGATGCCCACTCCCGTGCCTCACTTGCGATGTAAAAAGGGGAGTTTTTAAGCCGGATATATGGATTAACAGTGTCACAATGGAGGGTTCTGGCAATTGTCCTGTTCCTGATCTGGAGCAGTACCTTGATCACTCCGGCCACGCCGGATGCAAGTTCCGTATGCCCGATATTGCTTTTGACGGAACCAAGGCCGCAATGTGCTCCCGCAACATCGGCAGACCCGGTTTCGGAGTAGAGATTCTTGAACGCGGCTTTCAGTGCCTCTATCTCAATGGGGTCGCCCAGAGGGGTACCGGTCCCGTGGGCTTCAATGTAACCTACAGTGCGCGGATCGATCCCGGCCCTGCGGTATGCCTGCATCAACACCTCTGTCTGGGCTTTTGGGTTCGGGGCTGTCAGGGATGAGGATCGGCCTCCGTGGTTCACTGCGCTCCCGCGAATGACCCCGTAGATATGATCTCTGGACTCCCGGGCAGCACTCAGCTTTTTCAAGAAGAGCATCCCCACGGCCTCTCCCCGCACATAGCCGTCTGCCTGGTCTGAGAAGCTCTTGCACTTACCGTCCCTGCTTAGCATGCCAGCATTGCCGAAACTTAAGTGGAAGCCCGGTGTAATGATGGTGTTGACCCCTCCCACAATGGCCATGTCACAACTGCCGTTGGCCATGGCTTCCACTGCGCGGTGGATGGCAACAAGCGAGGATGAGCAGGAGGTCTCCACTGGCTCACTCGGTCCATGGATATCAAGAAAATAACTCATCCGGTTGGGACCCACTGACGGAACGCTTCCTGTGGATGTATAACTCTCCACTGGAATGTTCGCCCTTGCAATAATCTCGGCATACTGGTTCCCGCCCGTACCCACAAAGATGCCTGTTTTTGTACCGGCCAGGCTTGCCGGAAGAATGGCTGCGTCCTCAATGGCTTTCCAGGCATAGAGCATCAACAGGCGTTGCTGGGGATCCATCAGTTCTGCCTCCCTGGGGGAGATTTCAAAAAATGAAGGGTCAAACGACTTGACGTTGTCCATGAATCCGCCCCATCTGATGCAGCTCCCATCCCGGCAGGAACCTGCGTTCAGCGCCTTCCAATCCCAGCGCTCTTCTGGAATCTCAGTGATGCAGCTCTTTGCATCTGCCAGGTTTTTCCAGAATGCATCGATATCCTCTGCCATGGGAAACCTGCCGCTGATTCCGACGATGGCCACAGGTTCAAACGGGTATGGAGCCTGGTTCTGCGTCGATAGTGCCATTGCAAAGCGCGGCCGTACTCTTTTGGGTGTGAATACAGTATCAGACCCATCTCGGGCAGGGGAGGGCAGAGGGCTCTTAGACCGGACTTTTCCTGTTGGCTGCACGGCAAAGGCAGCCCCATGTTCTGCGGCCAGATATTTTGAAAGGCTCTCCACGTCCGGATATTCAAAAAAGAGGGTGGGCGCAAGTTCAAGGCCGTAATCTGAATTAAGCCTGTTGGTAAATTCGGTGAGTGTAATAGAATCAAATCCGTATCTCTCCAGGGCTGCCCTGCTCTCTATGGACTCCTTCTGGATCCCCATCATTCTGGATATCTCGTCTATCAGTATTGACCTGATGCGATCGTAGATCTCGTTTCTGTCTGCATCGGCAACAGCTGCTGGCACCGAGAGACTCTCTGGCGCTGAGAAAGGCATTACAGAAATAAGCTTCTGCCTGATTGTTGGAAGATCTCCCTCAATGAACATCATATGTGGATCTCCCGCTGCAATGCACTGGTAAAATCCCCTGATACCTGTTTCTCTCTCCATTGTGGCCATACCCATCTTCTGCCACATCATCTTCTCAGTCTGGAGATCCACTCTCATGCCACCCTCTTTCCAGAGGGGCCAATCAATCGAAACGGTTCTGCCATGCCGCTGGTTCATCTTGACAAGCTGGTTTCGATATGCTGCATAGCCTCCAGCAAAGGCATTGGCGCAGGCGTAATCTGCCTGGCCGATATTCCCCAGAGAACCAGCCATTGAGGAAAAGATGATAAAAAAGTCAAGGGGGAGTTCTTTTGTGGCCAGATCCAGGTTAACCAGCCCCATCACCTTCGGAGCCATGACAGTTTCAAACTCACCAACAGATTTTCTGACCATGTAATTATCAGAGATAACTCCGGCACTGTGGATGAGGCCAGTCAATTGACCGTAGGTTCTGCTGATATGGGTGATCAACGAGACCACCTCATCTATTTTACAAACATCGGCCTGCCGATATTCGACCCTTGCACCTGATGCTTTCAGCTCTTCTATCATGGCCAGCTTTGCGGCATCAGGTTCTGAGCGTCCAGTGAGAATCAGAGTAGCCTCTTTTGCCTTCTGAAGAATTTCCCGGGCAAAGATAAGGCCAAGCCCGCCAAGCCCCCCTGTGATCAGACAGATGCATCCCTCCTTCCAGGAAAAAACAGATGAATCTGCTCCCTCCTTGATCTCTTCGATCCTCTCGACCTGACGTTTACCACTCACATAACGGATAATGATATCTTCAGGATATGAGATATTCTCCGTCAGTATTTGAGTAATGGTTGCAGGATCGCATCCATCAGTACCACCTTCTTCAATACCACCCTCTCCGTCAGCTGTAATGGAATCAGTTTCAATCAACTGGCAGATAAGTCCAGGATTTTCCAGACGGGCGGTTTTGAGCAGCCCCGAAAGTCCGTACAGCCACGGGTTTGTCTCTCCGCCGGACAGGACGACCTGGAGCAGTTTTTTACGCACCGGTTTCCCTCTCAAGATACCTTCAGTGGATCGGTCAGCGGAGAGGTCACTGCTCAGGATTTCAGCCTGGATCGCCTGGAAGATCCGGGTCGCGTAATCCCCAAATTGTGCATCAACTGATTCCCTCTCAGATGAGATGATCTGAACCTCAGCCCCATTTAACCGCTCCTTAAGCGCTGTTTCAGAAACACCATCCGCACTGCTGCAGACCAGAACCAGATGCCGGTAATAATCAGGAGTCTGGTGCCTGGCATCAATCGCCTCTTCCTTCCAGCAGGGGGAGAGCATCAGGCTTCCCATGGCGGTATCTGCCTCAAATTTAGGCTTTCTGAAAGAAATTTCCAGAACACGCACACAGAGGTTTCCTGAGGTATCATACAGCTCAATATCGAATTTCAGTACCCGGTTTTTCTCCCTGGTTGCACTACCTATGGTTTTGACGGCAAAAGACCACATCGGTGAAGCTGTTTTGCTGTAAATTTCAATGGATTTCAGAGTGAAAGGAATTGAAAGCTCGAATGGCCCTGAATTGTCGAACAGACAGGATGCGGTCTGCAGCGCAGAATCAAGAAGCCCGGGATGGAGAAGAAACCCATCCATGGTCGGTTGCGCGGCAGAGGGCAGCACCAGGCGCGCCATGGCGCAACCATCGCCCACATATATGGTCTCAATTCCCTGAAAAGTCAAACCAAGATCAAGGCCTGCCTCTTTTAACCGTCCATAATGGTCGGCACCTGAGATGACTCTCCGGTTGCACTGTGTCTTCAACGCCTCGATATCCGACACAGGGGTCTCCTGTACCTGTTTAAGAGAGGCTGTTCCCTGGCTGAAAAGTTGCGACTGAGTCTCTTCCTCTCCTGAGCAGGCTCCGCCCCCTTTATATATCTCGTACCCTATCTCCCGGTTTTCCAATGGAAACAAGGCGATGTTCACATCAACAGGGCCCTCCTCAGAAACTATCGGCCTCAGCCAGGCCACACTCCTGAGCACAATAGCTGAGGGTTCCTTTTCCGAAGCACCAGCGGCCAGTGCCATTGCGCATCTTGCCATCTCAAGGTGCGCAACTCCAGGCAGTACCTTCCGGCTCTCCACGCGATGGTCTTCCAGGAAAAACTCATCACCCGTGAAAGTTGAGCTGAACCGCTGTTCTGAAAGATCGGAACTGTTCCTGTGAACCAGGGGGTGCAGTTTTACCTCTTTTCCTCTGCTCTCCTGAGCCTCTTCTCCTGGCTTTGGCAGCCAGTATGCCTCGCCTTTGAAGGGATAGACTGGAAGCGGTACTTTCTGAAAGGAGCCGTCCGGGTAAAGCTCCCTGAAGTTTGTATCTACCCCCTTCAGCCATAGTTTCAGCATGGTTTTTCCAACTATGACGGCAGGATCGTCGTCCATCTCCATGACAACCTGATCTTTTACCTGTCCGGGTGAGTTCAGCCATCCTAAATCAAAACAGAGCATCTCTTCAGGTTCGTAAATCACTGTATTTTCAATTTTCTTCAGCCATCCGGCAAAATCCTCAATCTCCGTGAGTTTCTGTTTTTTCAGGATGGCGCAAAGAGTCGCAGCATTAATACTCTTCTGATTCTGATTGAGCTTATCAGCAATAGCTTCAAAATCCGGCTTTTCATCCTGTAGCAGAGCGATGGCAATCTCCTTTGGCATGACATTGTCGGTGATAAGATCGACAATTTCAAAAAACTCAGGAGAAGCATCAATCGGTTTTTCGGGAATATCCCATTTCCGATTCAGTTTGCGGATACAATTGGCGATGATAACGGAAAAAAGAGGCTTTGCATCCGCAAAGCGCGTCTCATCATTGATGATCAGGCGGATCTCACTGCCTCTTGTTTTGAGAACAGCATCCCATTCTGCCAAATACCTTTTAAAGGTAAACTGGTTATCCAGCATGGATTCTGCCTTGGAGAGGTAACCTGCTGCGGCTTTATCCGTAATCGATAAGTGACTCTTAAGTCCTTTTAAGTATTCGGAGTCAAAATGGTAGGGGGTGACAGGTTTGCAAGCCACAGGGTCAAAAAACGCAATCTCAGGTCTGCGCAACACTACATGGGCCGCATCCAGTCTGCCCGATAAAAAAGCCAGTGCATCATCAACTGCAAGAGCTTTGCTTATGGTGAGCGCCGTTAAGAAACCGATGTTTTCTGTTTCACCGGTCAAAAGATCAGGTACAATGTTGGCTGTTTCAAGGAAGGATTTTAAAAACGCATACCCTGCCATGAACCGGTATAACTGATGGTTTGCTGTCCATTTTCCACGGCGGAGCCCCTTGAGCTCCTCCCCTTTGGCACCTCTTCTTTCAAGGGCCGCGACCATCTGCTCAATCTCCTGTTCAAACAGCGCACTCTCTTTCAAAAGCGGCTTGAGATCCTCGAAGCCTTTCCAGTCGAACTCTCCGATCCGCAGGCAAAGGGAGGGAGTTTCATGTATGTGGAAGGAGGCGGGGGCGGCATTCAAAAAGGCAAGCAGTTCATCATGGTTGTCCGCCATACATCCGAAACGGAAAAGAAACGATTCCCGGCCTGTTGTCAGGGTTTTGCAGATGTCACCCATGGAAAGAGGCTTGAATTGATCGCTGCGGGCAAAGGCTTTCCAACTCTCCAGCAGAGCAGTCAGGCTCTGTTCTGATTTGGCGGAAAGGGTAAACAGAGCCTTGCCATTGTCTCTCTTTTCCGGCCTGAGGTTTGAAGGATGCGCTTCCAGAACCATATGTGCATTGGCTCCGCCGAACCCGAAAGCACTTACTCCCGCCCTCAACGGGCTCTTTATATCCGTAATTACCCAGTCACATAATTCTGTTGGCACCTGGAACGGGGAGTCGTCAAAATCGATAACAGGGTTGGGGGTGTTGAAATTCAAGTTTGGCACAATTTTTGCGGCACGCATCATCATAAGGACTTTTATAATGCCCGCCATGCCAGCTGAACCACCGGTATGGCCGATGTTCGTTTTCACTGAACCTATTTTGCAGAACTGTTTTTTATCGGTATGCTGCCGGAAAACCTTTGTGAGCGCAGCAACTTCAATGGGGTCTCCGATCAGGGTTCCGGTGCCGTGGGCTTCAATATAATTGATTGAGTCAGGAGAGCAGCCTGACTGTTTATATGCTGCTGCCAACACCTCGGCCTGGGCTGCTATCTGCGGCGAGCTGATGGTGACGCCGCTTCCACCGTGATTGGTCGCCACCCCCTTGATAATGCCGTAAATATGCCTTTTCTTCCTGACGGCGTGATCAAGCCGCTGTAACAGCAGAACCCCGACACCATCTCCCAGAACAAAGCCGTTGGCATCCTTGTCAAAGGTTTTGCACTGTCCGTCCGGGCTTACGATGTTGGCCTTGGAAAAGCCGATGTATTTGAGGGGGTGACAATGCACGCAGGCACTTGCCACCAGCGCATACTCGGCTGACAGGGAGAGAAGGGCTTCCCTGGCCTTTTCAGCGGCAAATAGAGATGATGAGCAGGCAGTATCAAGGGTCAGGCTTGCACCCTTCAACCCCAGTACATAGGAGATCCTGTTTGCCGACAAACTGCTGTGGTTGCCGAGCACAGTATGGATATTGATATCACAGGAGAGAGCATTCAGGATATAATCCCAGTCCGCTTTCCCCACGTACACATCCGTCCTCTTTTCTTGAAGTTCCGTTAATGGCACTCCCGAATCTTCTATGCAATGCCAGGACTCTTCCAGCAGAAGCCGCTGCTGGGGATCCATATACCGGGCCTCGCCCGGAGAGATATTGAAAAACCGGTTATCAAACTTGTCAAACGCCTCAATAAGTCCGTACCATTTACTGATGCTTTTATTTGGTTTTTTGGGGTCGGACGAATAATATCTCTCTATTTTCCAACGTTCAGGCGGCACCTCTTTAATGGAATTTACGCCATTTTTCAGGTTGTCCCAGAACGCGTTATAATCGGGTGCCCCTGGAAACCTGCATGCCATGCCGATAACTGCAATGTCGGTCTTACTGGATTTCGATTCAAATGACATTTTTTCTCCCTATCATTCATACACCGCGAAACAGTTATTTCCGTTCAGACACTGTGTAAGGTATCTGACACTATTTTCCCTTCCGCCATTTTTATGATTCTGTCTGCCGTATGGAAATATCTATCATCATGAGATACGGCAACAACCGTTTTTCCCATAGTTCTCATATCATTTATGAACTTGGTGTAAAATTGTTTTCTGAATTCCGGGTCCTGATCAGCAGCCCATTCGTCAAAGAGATATATCTGTTTATCTTCCAGCAGACCTGTAATATAGGCCAGACGCTTGCGCTGACCAGTGGAAAGGTTAGTATTGGAAAATTTTTTATCTGAGTATGCTGTCTTTTGCGCAAGACCCATTCTCCTCAAAAGAGCGTTCACCTTATCAGCATCAACATCTTCAAGCCCGTAAAGCTTCCTGAATATATAAAAATCGGTGAACACAGTTGAAAAGAGTTCCCTGTAAGAGGTAAAATCCTCTTGGGAGATCACCCTTCCGTTTATGGAGACGGTACCGGTATCCGGATAATAAAGGCCTGTGATAAGCTTCATGAGCGTGGATTTTCCGCTGCCGTTTCCGCCGACGATATAAACAACCTCGCCTTTTTTTAAAGAGAAGCTGACAGGCCCCATCTGAAACAGGATTTCACCGTTTTTTCCTGCATAACTGAATTTAAGAGATTCGAGGGCTATAGATTGGAAGTCGGGGGGCTCTGGCACCGTATCAGGTATATGCAATTCAAACTCATCAATGAGTCTGTTTAATCTTTCAATATTCATAATTGAGACAGAGACAGAGAGATACTGAGGCATTATGCTGATCGCCATCATCATGGGGCCCCATAGGAAAAGCAGCGAGGAGGCAAGGCCGACGACGTGTTTGTTGTCAATAACATCAGTCAGGGGGAGCAGGAAAACAATCACGCCGATCAGAGATAAAAAGGCAATATTTATCAGCAAAAATGTATCATTGAGTGTCATCATGGCGTTGCTTTTCAGCTCTTCGGCTTCTCCGGCAACCTCTTTGTAGTCCTTATAAAGGGCTTCATTTTTTGCCTGATTAATCTTGATCTCTTTAAAACCGGCCAGAACGTCGTTGAGCCTGTCGAGAAGCGCTGTCTCCTTCTGTTTGGCAAGTATCATTTTCTTTCTGACCGGGATAAAGGCAATGGAATAGGCGGCAACGGCCATAGCCATCAGAAGGATCATGAGTATTGCGCCCTTAAAGGATAGATACATCATATATACAAAAATCGACACAAAGGAGACGATTCCTTCAATAGCCATGATTAAAGTGGGAGCCGTCCTGAAGAGAACCCCTGTCTCCTCAGTCAGCAGGCTGTAAATTTCGCTCTTGCCAACGCTTTCGATAAACCTGAGTTCAGTGAAACGGATTTTCTCAATAATATCAATTCGGACATCTCTAACGACTTCTCCGGTAAGTACGGATGTGGAGTTCATATAGATCTTTTTGGAATGGATATGCAGAACAGAGAGCAAAAAAATGGTCAGAAAATGGAGCGGGTCAGAGAATATTTTATCCCCTCCGATGCAGTCGTTTACCGTCTTCAGGATAAAGGCGTATGAAACCCCTGCAATGGTGGCATGTGCGAGGATACTCTTCTTCGAGGTATCGGTGGTATATTTGTTTATAAAGTTTAGAATCTCTTTCATACCGCCAAGCTTTTTCCTTCATCCATTTTCACAATCCGATCCGCGGTATGGAAATATTGATCATCGTGGGAGACCGCAATTACTGTTTTCCCCATGGTGCGCATATCTTCCAGAAAGAGAGTGTAAAATTTCTTCCTGAACTCAGGATCCTGATCCGCAGCCCACTCATCAAAAACATAAATCTGTTTCTCCTCCAGAACTGCCGATATATATGCAACTCTTTTGCGTTGCCCTGTGGAGAGCAGTATATTTGTAAATTTATCTTCAACATATTTCGTCTTATGGTCGATCTCCATTCTGCGCAGAAGATCATTCACCGTTGTCTCATCAATGTTTTCCAGGCCGTATAGCTTTTCAAAAATATGGAAATCGGTAAAAATAGTTGCAAAGAGTTCTCTGTATCTTTGATATATTCCATCTGCTATTCTCTCTTTTTCCAGAGTAATGGCGCCGCCGGGCTCGGGATAGTACAAACCGGTTAAAAGTTTCATGAGAGTGGATTTTCCACTTCCGTTTCCGCCCGTTATAAAAACAATCTCCCCTTTCTTGAATGAAAAATTGATCGGACCGATCCTGAACAGGGGCTCCCCGTCACTGTTTCTGTAACAATATTCAACGCCATTCAGGGAAATTTCGGTAAAAACGCCCGGGACAGGTGCCAGCCCTGGATATTCCGGCTTGATATCCTCGAACATTGCATCAAGTTCATTAAGATGTCTAATGGCGATTACAAGCATGGTAAATTGCCTTGAGAGCATGAAAATCATCACTATGGGACCCCATAGAAACAGCATGGAAGAGACAAGGGATGTGATGGTCTCCTTTTGAGTTACGCCTAAAACGGGGAGGATAAAAATTGTGCCTATCACGATAATAAAATAGGATGACATCATTAAAACCATGCTGTTGTCAAGGGCAATTGAAGCCTCTGTTTTCTGTCCTGCAGATTCTTCGGATATCGACTGAATATCTGAGAAAAGGTCGTTGTTTTTCTTATAATTTATCCGTATCTCTTTGAAGCCGTACAGGATGTCGTTAACACAGTCAAACAGTTGTGCCTCCTTGGCATCGGATCTGTTGAGTTTTCCCGTAGCTGCGGCAATGTATCTCGAATATGCAAAATAGAGCACTGCGCCTACGACCGTAATCATTACAAGACTCACAACGGAAAGATAGGCAATATAACAGAAAATGGCCAGAAGGGAGAAGATCGACTCCATCATCAGAAACAGAGGAGGGGCTCCCTGGGAGATGGCATCCGTACTCTCGGTCAGGCGGGTGTAGAGGGTACCTTTTCCGATCTTTTCGATAAACGGGAGTTCACTGTTCCGTATCTTTCCGGTGATATCCACCTTGACGTTTCGTATGAGATTCTCCGCAGCAACTGTCCCCATGTTCACGGAGCGCCTCTTGAAGAGTACATGGATCAGGCAGGAGAGAACGAACATCACCAGAAGATGGACTTTCAGAGAATCGTTCCCGGCGGAAACGTGCTGTATGGTGGAGTTGATCGAAGCGAGTGCCAAGGCATATGTTATGCCTGATATAAGGCTGAAAAGAGAAATTTTTACCTTTGGTGCCCTAGAAAATCTATTAAAAAATTCTATGACTGTCTTAACAACCTTAAGAGCCATTTATTATTCACCTTTGGGCACCTTTACGTTCAAACACTATTTAGTGTTTGAACGTAAACTCACGCCTCTGCGGCGTTACAAAAAATATACAATTCTCACAAACTTAAGGTTGCTAAGGTTGTAATCTGCATTTTTTGTGTCTTGCATATTAGGCAAGTTTTCGTTCAAACACCAGTTTTCGTTCAGGCACTAAATAGTGCCAGCCGCTTTAACACAGATCCTCCGGAACTACTTTCTGGCTGCGGAAGTAACCTTTTTACCCTCCTCGAACTGTTGGGCAAAGTAGGCCTTCATCTCCTCGGGATCAAAATTGAGGAGGGTTCCGCCAGCTTCGAAATGCTGGACAAAAACCCTGCCGATGGCGTAAGTGGCGGCACCGCCAAGAACGCTAATAGTGACGGCACCAGTGGTCCATCCGATGAGGGGAATGGCTTTCACGAGCGAAAATGCTCCGGGCATCATGGAGACGGGAAGGGTGCTGCCAAGAAGACTGGCGATAATTGATTTGCCAACATTTCTGCGAAACGGAATGTCGTAGAGTCTGGCAAGCCTTGCTACCATCTCCAGCTGAATGCTTGTAAGGCCCACCACATCTACCAGGGGCAGAGGAATCAGGCCTAACGCCACAGATGCTATCACCCGATTCTTGATAATCCTTTTGGATTCTGTAAGTTTGTCTGTTTCCACAATACTCTCTTCGACCACAATACTCTCTTCGACCTTTTCTTCAACTTTTTTTTCAGCTTTCTCATCAGCTTTTGCTTCAAGCTTTTCATCAGCTTTTACTACCATAATAGCCTCCCGCCTCTGTTTTTAATACACGATTTTTGGTTTTTGGCTTTTGAATCTATTTTTCCTGGAAAATAGATTCAATCCCCCCTTCGTCTCTTTGCGTGCCTGATTCCGGGATTGAGTCAACCAAGCCTGACGTTCTACTTTGCAAATCCTCTGGGCCTGGAGCCGAATCCGCCAAGGGGAGGGGCGAAGATGGATTAAGGGCTTCCTCCGCATTGAAGATTATCGGCAGCCCTCCTTCGCCACTTCCCACTACAATGACCTTGGTGTTGGGAGAGTTGGCCAGTTCAATGGTTGCCATGATCCCCCTCCATTTTAAAATATCAGGAGAAAGGCTCTCCGATACGATATTCTGATATTGCCGAATGCCGATAGCCTCGTGTTTTTTTCGGGTAATCTCGGCTTCCGCCTGCTGGATCTTGTACTGGTATGCCAGATATTGCTGCTGCTGGTTTAATTTTTCCTCAATTGCCCTGTTGATGAGGTCAGGAAGCTTGATATTTTCCACAATCACAGCATCGTAAATAATGGGGATGCGTCCTGTTTCCTCAATCACTTCAATGAGCAGTTGATCCTGAATCACATACCGTTGCGTTGTGTAGAGTTGTTCTGGAAGATATTCTCCCACAACCTCCCTGACCGAGGAGATGGTAGAGGGGATAATGATCTTGATCTCGTAATCCGGACCTATCTTCTGGTGAATAAGCGGTGCTTTTTCCTTGTCTATGTAATAGCGCACGGAAACATTCACCTGAATGGTGAGTCCGTTCTTACTCAAAACATCGACCACCTGCTTTTTCTCCTGGATTCGGGTATCGTAGATATACATCTCATTCCACGGCCAGATAATATTGATGCCCTCAGGGTAGAACCTTTCAGTAACCGTCCCTTTATGAAAAAAGCGTCTGAAAAGAACCCCCACATGGCCGGGATAAATGGTGATGAAGATCATATCCCAGAAGAACAACACAAGAAATGACAAAATAAGCAAAACAGTGATAATCTGTCCAACATTTTTTCTGACATATTGCTTAATCTTCATCTATATAACCTTTGTAGAAGGGATCCCGGAAATAAGGTAGCAGTGCCGGATCACTACTCTTTACCATATTAATGGTAAGGTTGCCACTTATTTACACTTTTACCTTGTTGATGTCAATAGATTTATTTAGTATTTTCAATAGGATATATTACTTGTTCAAAGGTGCAAGTGCCCGTTCTACAGAGCGTGGTTTTACCACACAATAAATATCCTTGACCTTATCTGTTAATGAGCCTATGATCATTTCATCGGATTGACTTCAAGTACAGTAATATTGAAAAGCAGGATAGATATAAGAGGAGAGTATGGCTGATATTTACACACTATTAAAAGATAAAACAGAAAATCTGTGGCGCAGACACGGTCTGTTGAATGAGGCTATAACCATAAACGCAAGAGCACTGTCGCCTCAAGAGGCTATTGGTAATCCTGATGCAGATGATTACCCCATACAGAAGGGGAAAGAGAAATTGATGCAGGCAGATTTCAAAGGCAGTTTTGGCCAGGCTTTTACTGACCGTGCTGGTGATTTCAGTGGAACTCTTGATGATATACTTAAGATGCCTCTTGACAATAACTATAGAAGAGCTGTTTTTGTTGCAGCAGTAAATTCGGTCTGCCGACACCTCAACCTGATTGACAGAACCATCCACTGCAAGGATGAACAGCCAGTTACATGTGCAGCAGCACTCCTTGATTACGTTAAAGAGAACCATAAAAATGCAAGGATAACCCAGATCGGTTTCCAACCGAGGATGGCCCAGCTCCTGTCACAATCTTTTACCATGAGACTTATTGATCTTGATCCGGAAAATATTGGAAAGAGCCAATTCAACATAACTGTAGAGGGGCCAGAATCAACTGCTGATGCGATAAAGTGGTGTGATCTTCTGCTTGTTACAGGATCGACCATTGTAAATGGAACTGTGGAGCAGTTCATAGGAGATAGACCAGCGATCTTTTACGGAACTACAATTGCTGGCCCTGCATGGCTTCTGGGTCTCACCCGGTTCTGTGCCGAGTCCTGCTGAAATCTAGCAGGACTCTCTCTCTGGCTATTGAACTTTCCACACATGGACAACAGTTCCACCCCAAATGCCATCATCTCCTGCATCGATCTCCTTTTCAGTGATATAGAGATAGCCATTGTCAGGATCAAGTGCAGCAGCACCGATCACCGCACACCCTCCATTGTAGGTGATATCCTCAAGGCTCATGACATGATATGGCACAACCTTCCTGGGT
>Ga0209800_10002693_pt1 | contig 15173 bp, 13 predicted proteins | sample Higcelweek8metaG_FD_187174 | JGI IMG/M metagenome (GOLD analysis project Ga0209800, IMG submission 187174) | Freshwater pond sediment microbial communities from the University of Edinburgh, under environmental carbon perturbations - High... | ecosystem: Environmental > Aquatic > Freshwater >...
GAAAAAGAGTTTGAAGAGTTGGGGGAGAGAATAGCCAAGATAGTAAAAAGCTAGTCAGCTTATCAGCCTGTCAGCTTTTCAGATTTGTAAATTTGTAGAGACGTCCCGGCGGGGCGTCTCTTTCTGGTTGATAATTTTGAAATTTAATTTCTCGTAACCGATTTTTTAAGAGTCGGCCAATCTGGCGATGCAGGTTGGATACTCTTAAAAAATGATTACTTCGAAATTTTATTTGATTTTTTGAAAACTAGAATTAGTGTGGTGACAGTGATAATTAAACCGAAATATTCAAAAATTTGGGGCCAGAAGATAATGTGAATGTCGGTTTCGGTCAGATTTTTGTTGGTAGATAATTCCCAGGCATTGGCCCAATTGTTGGCGAGAACGTGATTTTTGAGAAAGACGGGGATGCTTTTGTCGAAATAAAAAGCCAACCAACCAGTGGAATAAGCTTGAGGATAAAAAATGTATTTAGATTGATTTGGTAAAGTTTTTTCTTCTTTTTGATTAATTAAAGAATTTAAATCAAATGGATAAATTTTGACAGAATTGATTTGGTTTTGACTGGGGGTTTGTTTAAGCGGGGAGGTATCAAATAAAATATTAATTCCTGATTGAAAATCATCGGTTTCGTAAGACGGAATGATAAACCAAGCAGTAGTATTAGTGTTAGATTTTTCTAGTTTAGTTTCAAAGTATTTGTGACGAGAATTGGCGGAAACAGCACTAATTTTTGCTGGTAAACCAGAAATATATTTATAGTTAACTTCAACTAAATAATCTTGGTTAAGTTTGGCTTTGGGGAAATTATAAACAGTTAGACTAGAATTGTTGGTTGGAAGACCGATGGTATATTCAGTTTTGGTGGAATTATCAAGATTGAAAGTTTTTGATTGATTATTGTTTTGAATGATAATGGATTGTTTGTTTTTAGTGATAGAGAATTTTTGTTCAGAAACGAGACGGTTGGTAAATAAATTTATGAAGGGATAATTATAATTTGGTTGATTGGTCGTGACATAGTTACTGAATTCAGAAAAAGCTGGATCGGAATAATAAAAATCAAATTTATTAACAGAAACAGGGTTGTTAACTAAATATTTTTGAGAAGTAAAGACAGTTTGATAAACAGTAATTTGACCGAATTGACCGATTTTTTGCAGAGATACTATATTGTCTAATTTTTCTTTGGTAGTGATGGCAATGTTGTTGTAAATTTTTTCATCAGGAAAGAAAATATTGTTGTCAAAAACAATATATTTAATAGCATATTTTTGAAAAATTTTATTTAATTCAGATGAATTATTTTTTTGAAGGGCTTGACTTAATTCCCAATAATATTGTTCATTTTTTAGACTCCAAACATCAAAAGCTCGGTCGAGAATTGGTTGTTCAATGCCATACCAAAGGAACCCAGATCCACTGATGTCAAATCGATAATTGGTCCAACCCCAAAAAGATCCCTGGGGCAAATTGGCAATGCGGCCATTTGGGTCTTGGTTTTTAAAGAAGTTAATTAATTGAAAATATTCTTGGGGGATATTTTTCCTCATGTCAGGAGAAATATAATTACCGTTAAAACTAGGGAAAGAGAAAATTATTATGGTAATAAAAGTAAAAATGGAAAAATATTTTTGAAATTTGCTAGGAATTTTTTCAATAAGAAAAGCAATGAGACAAGCAAAGGAAAAAATTGCTGGGGTAATGAATTTAGTAAAAGGAGAACGAAAAATTTGATTAATTAAAGGAATTTGACGAAGGAGAGAGTTAATTTGAGTAAAAGGTGGAACTTGAGAAAGTAGAGTAATGGCGGAGAGGATAAATAATCCGATAATAAATTTCTCAAAAAGTTGTTTATTTTTTTTGAAAATTAAAATAATAAAACCGGCAAAAGCGGATAATCCAAGAGTTATACCAAGAGTAATTGGGACGGGTGAGGAAAAATAATTTCGCCACGATTCCATAAGAAATCCGTCATTTTTGGGAAAATCGTAATAATAACCACGGAGTAAAAGAAAATCTAAAATACCACCTCGATAATTATTTCTTAAGAAAGTTTCATCGTTAGACATGAGGTTACCAAAACCGTTAGCTGGCCCATTAAGGTTAGTAATGAGGAAATAAATTAAAGGTAATAACCAAAAAGAATTTATAAGACCGATTTTAAAAAGAGCAGAGAATGATTTTGGCTGAATAATTAAAATGATTAATAAAATAAAAAAATAAACTATAAAAATAGTTTGAACATAGAAGCTGGGAATAGCTAAAAGATTGATTAAAAGTAATTTGACAAGATTTTTACGATTAGGGTGATGGAGATAATTGATTAAAGAAAAAATTAGCCAGGGGAAAAATCCCCAAAAAGTGGAGAAAGTTTCAAGTGGGGCATAAAAATTTTGAACTGAACCAAAACTAAGAAGATAAAAAAGAGAGGCAATAAAGACAGATGATTTTTTAAACTTAACGGTTTTGGTTAAGCCAAAATAAATTCCAAAAGTGCCTAAAAATATCATGGCAAAATGCCAAAGATAGCGAATGAGATTGGTTGGAAGAAAAAGAGTGAAAGGTAGCAGAACGAGCTGTCGAATTAAATCAGTGCTATGAGCCATACCGCCGACTAAACCTAATCCTTGATAGGTTTGCCAAACAGCAGAAAAGGAACGTTTTAGATTCAGCCAAATATTTAATTCGGGCATGAGATTATCCCAGCCAGTTAAAAAAGTGTTGGGGGTAAAATTGCGCCAGCAAAGAATAAAAACGATTAGACCTAAAATTATTGGGTAAAAATTTTTCTTAAAAAAGAGTTTCACTAATCAAATTATAGCTGAGATTGGGCAAAGGAACCAACAGTAATCCCGGTTGGTTTTTTGATACCACGAATACGATACCAAATGTCATAAATAAGAGAATTAGGGATTAAGCCAACGACAATTAATTGCATTAAATTTAAAATAATAGCGATAAAACTAGGGCGAAAACCTAATTTAATAGCATTGAAACGACTTTTAAGGGTTAATTTAAAAGTAGCTTTGGGATTTTTGTGAGAGAGACTGTTGTTTAAATGACGATAAAAAAGTAGATTATCGGCTAAATTAGAAATTTGACCGTATTGCATAAAACGAAACATTAAATTAATTTCTTCAGCAGAAGATTGATTTGGTTGATACCAAGTAAAATTTTTGGGTAATTTGGAAAGATTAATCATCATTGATGGTTGTTGAAGTGGTACAGCCCAAAAGATCATATCTTTGATTTTGTTGAATTTAGTTGGAAAATTTTTGTTGCCAATAACATTATTAAATTCATCAATGACAACACATTGACCACCGATAGCGACAGTAGATTTATTTTTTTTGAAAAAATCAATTTGTTTTTGAAGACGGTCGGTAAAAGAAATATCATCAGCATCCATACGAGCTAAAAATTTTCCCGAAGCTTGGGAAATAGCGATATTGGAAGCTAAACTAACACCTAAATTAATTTTATTTTTGATAGCAATAATGCGTTTATCTTTTTTGGCGTAGGATTTGATAATTTTCCAGGAGTTATCAGTAGAAGCATCGTCGACAATAATAAATTCAAAATTGGAAAATGTTTGGTTGAGGATACTAGAGATAGATTGATCAAGAAATTGGGCGGCATTAAATACCGGCATATAGACGGTGATTAATGGTTTTTGTTTCATAATTTTTATTCGTTTCGTCCTTTTGGACTCATCAGATCCGATACACATCGGATTACGAGGAGACCGAGAGGGAAGAAAGAGAAAGGTTTGGTTGCACAATTGCAGCCCAAATCTTCTTTTCTTGTACCTCTCGGTGCGTGGTTAGTTGTTTGGTTCCTCGGTAGGGACGGGTCCATCGACGACATCGTCGTACTTTAAGTCGTCGGGGATGCGATCCACCAAGTTAGCGGTAACGCCGGTGAACGCGAGTGCGTTCTTTACGTTGGCATTACCGTTACGCTTTTGATCGAAGATTCGACCAAGGTCGATTTCGCAAAAGCTGTCCGAAACGGGCCAGTTCTGAGCTTCGCCGTTTTTAAGGGCAAATTCATAGTAGCCTGGATCGAGTTCGAGAAGGTATCCACCGTTCATCTTCGTCTTCCCTTGTTTCCAAGAGTAGGTCCAGATGCGGCTGACAGTTCCTTCAGTGACAAGAACACGGATCGAGATCCATGTTTTCTCGATTTTTTTCCAGTCGCTGGTCGTGTAGACGTAGTCGTACGGGGCGGCGGGAAAAAGAGCCTGGGCACAGGTGAAAGCCACACGGTGACCGTAGTCGCCGATCAGCTCATCAGCCTTTTGCCAGGTTTTTTCTCCATCGACGGAGTACTTGATGTATCCGATCGATTCGTTGTTACTGTCGGCCAGAGCGGGGAACACAATCATGGAAACCAAAGCCAGGGATAGAACCAGGGCTAAGAACTTCTTCATAGAAGTTCCTCCTTCTTATACTCGGTAGAACCGAGTTTATTTCAAGCTTCTGCATAGCAGGCTTGATAACTGGAAACAAACTAATCAATAATTAAAAATTAAGAATTAATGATTACTATTTTTATTTACAATTAACAAGCCTGTTAGAGCAAGCTTTTTACTAACCACACATTGTTAACGTACTGTAAAACTTTTGGATTAAAACGCATTGTTCTGATTTAATTAGTTTTACTTTGTTAAGATTTGATACCTTTTACAGTATCGGGGGAATTGTAGCAAAAAAAGGGTAAAAAGTCAAGATTATAGGACAGAAAAACAAAATTTCTAATGTCTAATTTCTAATGTCTAAATAAAATAAAATTTTTTCTATTAGATAGAAAAAAGTAAAACAAAAGAGAAAGGGCCGGGTACGTGATGTTGATGAATGTTGTATTATTTGCGATAATCGCAATTTTAAACACGCAAGAACAGCGCACATATCCGGCCCAATCGGTCGATCAGTAAAAGTTAAATTGGGTGACTGATAGTCAATGTGTAAGGTTGGTCGCGATGGCAATGGCAGTGGCAGTGATCAACAAGATCAACATGACGGCGATCAGAACAGTGATCAGGTTGGTAGATTTCTTTTTTGGCTTAGCCGCCGTTGGTTTGGCTGCCGTCTTGGGCCATGGCTTGTAGTTTGAGATAGCCTCGTCATAATTGCCTAGGTCTCCGTCGAACGGGGTTGACATGGAAAACACTTCCTTTCTTTAGTTATATGTAAACAGAGTTTACACTCTGGAGAAGGGGGATGTATAAACACAGAGCTAAGGCTCTGATTGTTCAGAATTGTCCGATAGGACGGAAAAAAAATTAGGGTAAAACAAAACAAATATGATGAAACACTACTACGCTTTTGAGTAAGTCTGATAGTTGGAAACAAAAATAATTACTAATTACTAATTACTAATTACTAATTACTAATTACTAATTACTAATTTATTCCCAATTATCAGACTTACTTTAAGCTTTGCCAAATAACTTTTACTGATTTTTTATTACTGATTTTTTAACGTGCAGTAAAACTGTTTGGTCAAAACGCTGTGTTTTGATTTAGTTAGTTTTACTTTGTTAATGTTTGATACTTTTTGAGTATCAGGCCGATTTTAGCAAAAAAGTGTTAAAAAGTCAAAATTATAGGACGTTAAAATTAATTAATAATTAAAAATTAATAATTAATAATTTTCTTTTCAAATGAAAAATTTAATTATTTGTGAAGGGGCGAATTTTGATGGCTGAGGTCGGAGAATTGATTGAGGACTGAAAACCCTACGCCTTGGGGTCTTTGATTGGGTTTATGAAAATTAACTCTTCCTGAAGGTTCTCTATATGTAGATGAGCCATAATTAATTAGAGGAAGTGGTTTTTCTGTGGTTGAATCTGGATTTTTAGTGTCAAAAATTTCCGAAAGATCGGCGAGAGTTTTTGAAGTTTCGTCATCTGGGGAAAAACCTTCGGTAATAACTTGATCTGGACTTTGAGAGACTCCAAGTATTGGAGTATCGTCAATAATGCCTGCTTCTTTTGACATAATTTTATTTTATTTTTTTAATAAATTTAATTAAATCGTCGTGGAAGGCGGGGGTTTTTAGGGCCATGGAGATGTTGGCTTCAAGCCAGCGAAGAGGGTCGCCGGTGGTCATCCAATCTTGATCATTTTCAAAGGCTTGGGTGAGGACGATGTCGGTTTTGGCCAGAGTATTTTCGGCATCAGCAAACCACAATTCGTTATCACGAGAAAGACCTTGAGTGGTTAACACGGGGAAAATTTTTGAAGCAGAGACAACAAAGCGACCGCCTTGGGCCATGGTGGATGGTGCTTGATCAGCCGGTAATTTTTCTAACATGGCAGAAATGCGATTGGGGTATTGAGGGTCGTTGACATATTGGGCTGAGCCATAACGAGAAATTTCCTCTTGGCCAACATCTTTGACAGCGATAACGACTGAGGCTTGGTATTGATCGAAAGTAGAAATCATTTTGGCTAAAAATTGACCGGGAATTGGTTCAACAGTAAGATCATCGCCAAACATGTAAACAAAATTGTCATTACCAATAAAATCTTTGGCGGCCAAAAGGGGAGAAGCGTTGCCGTAGGGGAGATCGGCGGCTTGTTCGATAAAAGTTAGTTTACATTTGGACCAAATATTTTTGAGGCTGTTTAAAAAATCTAATTTATTATTTTTTATAAGATAGCTTTCTAATTCAGCATCTGGGGTGAAATATTTTTCAATGGAGTGTTCACCATTTCGGTGGACGATGGCAATTTGATTAATGCCAGCACCAATGGCTTCTTCAATTAAATATTGGATATTGGGTTTGTCGAGAATGGCGATGAGCTCTTTGGGGTAACCTTTGACAACAGGTAAAAATCGAGTTCCTCGACCAGCAGCAGCGATAACACATTTTTGAACCATAAAAATAAATATTTATTTAAATTCTCACTACGAATTTTTCGTCTCAGTCAATACTGGCGTGTTGAAATTCGTCGAAAAATTATAGTTTCGAATTTAAATTTGTGTTAATTTTTAACGTAACTAGCTACATGGTAGCATAAAATTGGGGTTTGTAGCCAGTGGTGTTGGGGAAGAGTTTCTGATAAAATAAGGAACGAGTTTTGGGCCTATAGCGTAGTTGGTAGCGCGTCCCCATGGCATGGGGAAGGTCAGGGGTTCGAGTCCCCTTAGGTCCACCTTCGTCCCGATAAATCGGGACTACGGCGGATAAATCCACCTTTATTTTCAATAGACTTGGGACTTTGACGAGATAAATACATAATTAAATGAAACTTAGAAAATCGAATTTTGAGTTGTTGAGAGTAGTAAGTATAGTGTGTATTATTTTGTATCATTCGGTGTGGCATAGCGGAGTGGCGTATTCGGCGATTAGTGGAAATAAAATTTTGGTTGATTTTGTAGATATGTTGGGAGAATTGGGGGTGAATTGTTTTATGTTGATTTCGGGATATTTTTTCTTGAAAACTAAGTTTAAAGTATCAAAGGTGATTAAAATTTCTTTGGAAGCAAGTTTTTATGTATTTTTGGGAATTGGAGTTTTGAAATTAATTGGGGATACTTCTGGGGTAAATTGGTGGTTACCAAAAGGTTTTTTCCCAATTTTAAATGAAGCCTATTGGTTTTTGACGGTTTATACCTTGGTGTATTTGTTTACTCCAATTTTAAAAAAGTTAATATTGGTTCTGTCAAAAAGGCAATTAACTATGTTTTTGGGAATAGCAATATTTATTTGGTCAATTTGGCCGACGATATTGGGATTGATGAGTAACGAAACTGAGGGTTATGTATTTTATAATCGGTTTATTTGGGGAGGACTGATGTTTTTGGTGGGAGCATATATAAGAATGTATTCGCCACGGATTTTGGATAAATTAAAAAATACTATAATTTTATTTTTGAGTTCGACCGGTTTAATGATTTTGCCAATTTTAATAATTGAATTTTGTGGGATAAAAGGGATAAATGCTAACTTTTTTTGGCGGCCAAATTCGGTTTTGATGCTGATTTGGTCAGTGTCGTTATTTTTACTATTTCGAAAGTTAGAGATAAGAGAAAATAAGTTGATTAATTTGTTGGCGTCGATGACTTTGGGAATTTATTTACTTCATGATGGGCCAATGCGCTATTTTTTATGGGATAAAGTTTTTAAAATTAAAGATTATTCGGAGTCAGGTTATTTTGGGTTTTATTTATTGTTGGTGGTGGGGATAATTCTTTTGGTGGGGTTTGTAATGAATTTAGGGTGGAAATTTTTTGAAAGAATGATTTTAAATAAAATTTTTGATAATATTAGACTTCAAAAGTTGATGAAGAAAATAGAGTTTTATGAATAAAAATAAAGTAATTTTGTTTGATTTTGACGGGGTGATTGTGAATAGTTGTCAGATGAGTTATGAAATTAATCGGGAATATTTTTCGGATATTCAGTTTTCGGAATTGCAGAATTGGGCGGAAGGTAATGTGTTTAGTACCAAACTTCGAGAAGATTTTGATGAAAAAAGTGAGGCTTATTATTTTGAACAATATAGTCGAAGAATAGTAGAGCTAGTTCCAGTAGAGGGAATGGAGAATGTTTTTAAAGAGTTAGATTTGCAAGGGTATCAATTAATAGTGGTGTCGTCGGCCGATGAGGCTTCAATTAGAAAATATTTAGTGGAACATAATTTAGATAAATATTTTACCGAAATTATGGCAAAAGATACTCATACTAGTAAAGTGGAAAAATTTAAAATGGTTTTTAAAAAATATAAAATAAAACCACAAGAAACTTTGATAGTGACTGACAGTGTGGGAGATGTGAAGGAAGCACATGAAGTGAAGATGAAAGCAATTGGAGTAATTTGGGGGTTGCATGAGAAGGAAAGATTAGAGAAAAATGGGACGGATTTTATTGCTGAAAACCCAAATGATATTTTGGCTGGGATAAAACAAATCTTGGCTTTGAATTAAGGTTAGATTTAAGGTAGAATTCGATACTTAACAATTCAACTTAGGTCTGTGGTGAAATGGTATCACAGCAGTCTCCAAAACTGCTTTTCCAGGTTCGACTCCTGGCGGACCTGCACAAATAATATCAGACTAAAATAAATTTGTATTTTTTATTTCCCCTTTTTTATTGTGGTCTAATTGCTTCCATTGAAAATAAGCGAGTCGTGCCTCTTGAATCACTTGAAATTGGTTGACTTTCGCTTCCGAAACTTTCAAAAGTACTATGCTGTGGCCGCATCACTATTGCTTGATAAGCTCTAGCTACTTCTTCTTCAGTTGGAGCTGGAATTTCTATCCCGTTTATTTTTGATAAATCTGTTCTTGGATTATTAGATGCTGCTAAATTTGTTCTATCTTCAGTTTTTGGTATATTTTCCATATTGCTTGGAGTTTATCATGTTTTCTGAAGGAGTAAATATATTTTAAATTTTATTTTTTAAAATTTAAGGAATTAACTGATTGTTTTGAACCTAAAATGATGGTAAATTGATTTTTACCAACACCACCAAAGGAAACATTTCTTTTTTATTTTGGATGTTGTTGAAGTCGTTTGGGTGTTTTTGTTTTGATTAGTTTCGACAATAGGAGTTTGGGTTGATTTTTGAGTTGGTTGGTCAATTAAATTATTGGTAATTTTTTTTATGGTTGAAGTAATTTTATTGGAAATAGTTGAGTTTTTGTAATAGACTTTGGAATCAGTTTTGAATTTCAAAATATTACTCCAGTCTCCTGTCATACAACCATTTTGGCCTCTGACTTTAATATAATAAATAGTATTAGGTTTTAGATTATAAATCGTATGGCTTTGGACACCTTCTTTTAATAGAGTTACTTCTTCTCCATGTTCTTCAGCATTAGAGTTTTTGGAAGAGAAACTAATATAATACTTATTGGTATCAGCTTGAGGAGAAAAGAAAATTTTGGTAGTGTTTTTAGTGGTGTTAATTTGGAAAAGATTGGAGATAAACAAAGGTTTTGAATCAGTACAAACTGAAGGACCAGACGAAGCAGAGGTTTGATTAGAAGAGTTATTGGATGAAGATGAATTGTTTTCACTTATTTGTTCTGTTTGTCCAAAAGCGGCGAATAAAGAAAAGTGATTGGTATAAGCGGTTAGTTTTTTGTTTTCTTTGTCAATAGTGGTTGTTAGTCGTTGCCAAATTGACCCATCATAACGATAAATAGATAAAGTAGAAAGATCAATTCCTGCAATTTGGGCGTCGGTATAACTGATACTAACCATAATTGGTTCATCAAATTCAGATAATCTTTCGTCTTCATTTAAATAGGCTTTTAAATCAAAAATAGAATTAATAAGTTCATTACTGTGATTATTATTATCTTCTAAGAAATCATCACTGGGGACAGAAACACTGTTGATGGTTTGCTCTTGGTCTAATTGTTTAACTTGAAAGACAACAGGGCTGGTTGTTCCTAGGTCGTTTTTAAAATTTGCTGGTAAGTTTAGAGTGATTTGTTCAGTTGTGGTAGCTAATGCTAAAGAACCTCCGACATCATTATTAACTGAACTAGCAGATTGAGAAAGAACTGAAGGGTCAGCTTGGCTGCTAGCACAACCTGCAGTAGTAAAGTTTTTTATTTCTCCTAATGATTCATTACCAACCTCATCAATAGCTATTGGTTGGTAAAAATAAGTAGTGCACGATAGTAGAGAAGATAAGGTTTGTGATGCTGATGAAGAAAATGAAGTAGATATGTTAGTGATAAATTCTAAGCCTTCTGTCAATCCATACTTCATTTTTGAATAAGCAGATTCATTACTAGTTGTCCAACTAACTGTTGCTGAATTACTTGCTTGAGTTATTTTGACTGACACAATGGTTGGACTAATATTGTCAATTCTATTACCGGGAGAAGTACACGCTACAGTATTTCCGGCTCGATCTGAAATATTAACTGTACAAGTTGCACCATCAGTACCAGCAGTAGTACAAGAACCACCAGAGATACTAATTCCAGAACTGTCATAGTCAGTTGAGCTTGATAGAGTAAAAGTTTGTGTTCCAGACTTTTTTAAAGTGGGCCAAGAGGGGTTCCAAGAGCCGCAATATGGGAGTTGTGTATCAATTCTATTAATAGGAGAGGTACAAGTAGATGTGTTTCCGACTTGATCAGAAATAGTAATCGTACAAACTGAGTCATGAGTATTGGCAGTAGTACAAGAACCACCAGAGACATTAATTCCAGAACCAAAATCATAAGAATCGGAAAGATCAAAGGTTTGTGTAGCAGCAGATGTTTTCCATGGGGAAGAAGTTGGTGACCAATTGCCACATGTTGGTGCAGTGGTATCAAGTCTGTTTGATGGAGAAGTACAACTAGTAGTATTTCCAGCTATATCAGTGATCGTTACGCTGCATTTGTAATTATTACTAGCTCCTGTAGTACACGAGCCACCGCTCACATTAATTCCTGATCCTCCGGTATTATCAGTTGATCCAGAAAGAGTAAAGGTACTTGTTCCCGATGTTTTCCATGGGGAAGAAGTTGGTGACCAAGTGCCACACGTTGGTGCGGTGGTATCAATTCGATTTGGAGGAGAAACACAAGAAGTATAGTTGTAGGCATTATCTCTAATTTGAACTGTACAAGTAGAGTTGTTGGTAGAGCTAGTAGTACACGATCCGCCAGCAGTTGAAATTCCAGCGCCTCCATCATCTGTAGAACTAGAGAGAGTAAAAGTTTTTGTTGAATTACTTCTTTGCCAGGAAGAAGTTGGTGACCAAGTGCCGCATACTGGTAAAGTACTATCAACTCTGTTAACAGGTGAAGTACAAACAGTGGTATTTCCAGCACCATCAGAAATTACCACATCACAGGTATTTCCATTTGAAGAATCGGTGGTACACGAACCTCCGGCGACATTAATATTTGAACCACCGGAATCAGTAGAACCTGAAAGAGTAAATTCTTGTACTCCGGAAGTTTTCCAGCTTGAAGAACTGGGTGACCAAGAACCACAAGTGGGAGAAGTAGAATCAGTAAAGCGAATTACAACTATGCCAGAACCGCCTGCATATGCAATATATGATGGACCGGATGTTGCATTTGAAATAGCTGCTCCACCTCCACCAGTGTTGGCAGTTCCTGCGCTTTTAGTTCCGCCACCACCATCTCCACCAAATCCTGTGCCAATTTCTCGTGTTCCACCACCAGATCCTGAATAAAGTGTGCCTGATACTTCTCCAAATTCTCGTGTTGTAGTTCCTTGCCCTGTACCAGCAACACCATAAGAGTTTCCAATATTACCATTAGCTCCGTCTGAAGCACCGTTGACAGAGCCACCCGTGCTGCCACTGCCACCAGTTCCACCTGAACCTCCAGTTGCAGTATATGGAGAATCTTGCATGGCATAACCACCACCACCGCCTGCTGCTGAATGATTAAAAGCAGTTGAAGTTTCTCCTGTACTACCAGCTGCTCCCCAAACATATCCACCTATTCCACCAGCACCGATATAAATTGGGTATCCTGTTCCTGATGAAAGCATTATATTTGTATAGGTTGATGTATAACCGCCTGCTCCCGTTGCAACACCACTTGACGTATTGGACATAGCACCGCCTCCGCCTCCGCCAACTAAAAATGCATCAATTATCATATTATTTGATGGAGTGAAAGTGCCACTAGTTAAAAACTTAATGCGGAGGTGACCATCGCCATCATTAATTAACTGACTGGACCCAGTGTAAGTGTACATGGCAGCAAAGACAGGTGAAGAGAAGAAAAAAAAGAAAAGCAAAGAAAGACAGAAAGTTGATAAAGGGGATATTTTTTTCTGTCGAATCATAAATAAAATTATAACAGTGATAAATGTAAAGCAGGAGAAGTACTATTTTATAATTCATTCAATACTAATAATAATTGACTGATTGTTTTGAACCTAAAATGATGGTAAATTGGTACAAATGGTGATAATTGGAATTACAGGAACAATTGGGGCGGGAAAGGGGACAGTGGTGGATTATTTGGTGAAGAATAAGGGATTTAAACATTTTTCGGCTAGGGCTTTGATATTGGAAGAAATTGAAAAAAGAGGATTGGAAAATAATCGGGATAGTATGGTGATAGTGGGAAATGATTTGAGAGAAAAATTTGGGCCAGGTTATGTGGCGGAGGAACTTTTTAAAAGAGCCGAAAAATCGGGTGAAAATGCGGTGATTGAAAGTTTAAGAACAGTTGGGGAAATTGAAACTTTAAGAAAAAAAGGAAAATTTGTTTTATTGGCAGTAGATGCTGAGCCAAAAATTAGATACGAGAGAGTGAGTGTGCGGGGAACGAGTACCGATAATGTTAGTTTTGAAAAATTTTTGGCCGATGAGGAAAAAGAAATGACATCAACTGATCTAAATAAACAAAATTTGAAAAAATGTATTGAAATGGCTGATTTTAAAATTGAAAATAATGGGACATTGGAAGAGTTGTCGAGTAAAATTGAAGAAGTATTAAAAATTATTCAAATATAAAATGACAAAGAAAATGGAAGAGAAAAAATATATTCGGCCGAGTTGGGATGATTATTTTATGGAAGTGATGGAGGCAATTTCGAAGCGGGCAACTTGTGATAGGGGAAGAAGTGGTTGTGTGATAGTGAGAAATAAACAAATTTTAGTAACTGGATATGTGGGTTCACCGATGGGTTTGCCTCATTGTGATGAGGTGGGTCATCAGATGAAAAAAATGTTGAATGAAGATGGGACGACATCGGAGCATTGTGTTAGAACGGTTCATGCAGAGCAAAATGCAATTTGTCAGGCGGCAAAATTAGGAGTGTCAATTGACGGAGCGACAGTTTATTGTCGGATGACACCATGTCGGACTTGTGCCATGTTGATAATTAATTGTGGTATTAAAAGAGTGGTGTGCGAGAGAAAATATCATGCCGGAGCTGAGTCGGAAGAAATGTTTAAGAAAGTGGGAATAGCGTTGGAGTATAAATATGACGAGTTACAAAAGTATGATAAACAAGTAGGTTTTTTAGATGAGAATAAAAAATAGAGAAATAATTGCTTTAAAAAAAAGATTAAAGAAAGAAGGAATAAAAGGCTTGGCTTTGGATGTGGATGAAACATTGTCGTTTACTATTGGGTATATGGTAGGAGAGTTAATGAAAACATTTGGCAATCCAGAAAATTTAACAGCTGAGGAAATTGCTAGAAAATATAAACACACTAAAAAAATTCCTTATTGGCAAGGTGATGAGTGTAAAAAACTATTGAAAAAAATAATCATGGGAAATGAATTGCAAAAAACTATGCCATTAATTGAGAATTCAAATCTGTTGGCCAACAAATTAACAAAAATTATCCCAATATCGGCTTATATAACGGCTAGACCAAGGACTATTTTAAATGGAACTATATTTTGGCTTAAAAAACATGGTTTTCCAAAAGCGACAATAATTACTAGAACAAACGGGATTTATAAAAAAAATCTTAATTTATGGAAGGCAAAAGTGTTGGAATATTTGTATCCGGAAATTCAAGGGATAGTGGATGATAACCCGGATTTGGTCAAATATTTAAGCAAGAAATATAAAGGGGTGGTGTTTTTGTATGACAATACGAAGACGGAGAGAAAAGATATTAAAGCAATCCCGTGCCAAAAATGGGACGATGTATTGGTGGCAGTTAAAAAAGAATTTAACGGCGACCACGATTGATGGTTCCCATACGAGCAGTTGGTTTAAAATTTACTGGAGCTTTGGTTCCAGGAAAATTTGGAAGGCTTGGTTTAACAAAACCTTTGATGATAGTAGATCGATTGTCGACTTTTGGTTTTGATGCTGGTTTACTCATATACTGATTTAATTATATTTATTCTTGAACTAACTGTGAAGTAGGGAAATAAAGAATGTCTTCTATTTTATCAGAGTTAGAGAACAACATGGCGAGTCGGTCGACACCAAGACCGATGCCAGCACATGGTGGCATATTTCCACAGGCTTTGACAAATTCTTTGTCGTAAGGATGAATGGGTAAATTATTTTCTTGTCGGAATTTGGTTTCGGTTTCAAAATTGTCTTTTAAAATTTGAGAATCGGTGAGTTCGGTATAAGCATTGCCGATTTCCATGCCGCCGATATAGAATTCGAAACGTTGACTGAACCCGGGTGAGTCAGGACAAGTTTGACAGAGGGGAGAAGTCTGGGTTGGGTAGTCGAAGATAATAAA
>Ga0209800_10002694_pt1 | contig 15172 bp, 9 predicted proteins | sample Higcelweek8metaG_FD_187174 | JGI IMG/M metagenome (GOLD analysis project Ga0209800, IMG submission 187174) | Freshwater pond sediment microbial communities from the University of Edinburgh, under environmental carbon perturbations - High... | ecosystem: Environmental > Aquatic > Freshwater >...
CAACTCAATCAGGTGAAGGATTGTATCTTATTCAGAATAACCTAAACGAATCAATTTCATCTGCCAGCTGGTCAGCCTTGTATACAATGATATCAAGAGCAAATTATGCAATCAAATATATCCCTGAAATATTTGAGTCTGATGATGAAGATGGATTGCAGTTGATCGGACAGGCAAAAGCCTTAAGAGCCCTGGCATATTTCTACCTCGTCAGAGTGTGGGGTGATGTACCACTTATTACTGAACCATGTACCTCAGTTGACAACAGCATTTTCGTAACAAAAACAGATCAGGAGGAGGTGCTTGACCAGATTGAAGAAGACCTTAATTATGCAGCCACCTATTGCGTTGACAAATTTAATAGCGATGATGACAGAATTATGGTCAATAAAGGTAGTGCAAACGGACTTCTCACACAGGTTTATATGTGGAGGCACAAATATGAAGAAGCACTTGAGTCCTCAGAGCTTGTAATGAATAATTCACTTTATTCACTGGTTACTACAATGGATGATTGGGGCGCCATTTTCTCTGAGAGTTATTCAGATGAAAGTATATTTGAGGTTGCTTATAGCTCTACTGAAACTAACGGGTTAAGAACACTGTACGCAATAGGATCATACAGTATCTACACCCCTTCAGAGATTTTCAAAGCCTCATTTGAATCAGGGGACCTCAGGCAGGAGTATGTCTACGATGTAACCCTTTCTGACCCAAAAGCAATCTGGAAATATCTTGGCAAAGGTGTCAGCGATGAGGTATCAACAGCATCATTACAGAATATTGTTCTCATCAGGCTGGCTGACATAATGCTCTTAAGGGCAGAAGCTCTTGTTAATATAGGCGGCACCGACAATATCACTGAAGCTCTTTCTCTTCTCAATACTATAAGATCAAGAGCCGGTCTTTCTACTTTCGCCACTGAAGCAGATGCTATTACAATGTATAGCGACCTTGAATCAGCAATTCTCCATGAACGATCAATTGAGCTTTGCTATGAAGGGCACAGATGGTTTGATCTTGTAAGAACAGGAAGAGCAATCGATGTAATGGGGCCAATTAACGGACTAAGCGACGAAGGTAACCTGGTATGGCCAATTTCGGAAAGTTCACTTGAAAAGAACCCAAACCTTCTTCAAAATCCATTTTACGAGTAATTTATAACTGGTTTTCACTTAACCACAATAACTGATAATATGAAAACATTAAATATTAAACTAAGATGGAACCCTTTCATAGCAATAGCTTTACCGTGCCTCTTAATTATTGCTGTGTCAGGTTGTGAAATACAAAAGAACTTTGAATATGAACCATCAGGTTCAAACGGAGTTCTTGATATCAATGCATGGGAATTTATTCAGCAAACTGACTCTCTCTCTCTTCTTGAAGAGGCTATTGAACTCGCAGACATGGTAAGTTACTATTCAGGAACCGATGCCAGAACATTTATAACTCCAAAGAACGTTGCATTCAGGACTTATATGAAAACAAACGGTTACTCCTCAATAGCTGTGGTGCCGGCTGAAACAATGGCAGGTATCCTTAAGTATCACATAGTGAAGGCCGAGGTATTGTTTTCTGATCCAACACTTATCAGCAATGACCCTATTGTCTATGAAACGGAAAGCGGATCAATAATGTACCTGTCACGTAATTCATCCTATCAGGGGTTAATAAATGAGAATACTAAAAAGAGCTGGACGATATTAACTTCTAATATTCAACCCACAAACGGCGTAATTCATATAACAGGTGCTATTGTATACCTGTCTATCTGATAATATTTTAAAATAATATGTTTTGGATTGACGATCAGATGGGGTTCTCTATAGTTCGGGATTGGGGAGGATGAACTGTATCCCCCATCTGGTCTATTCAAAACAACATTATTCATAAGAAAATTAAATAATGAAGATATTAAATTATAAGAATGTTAATGTATTTTCTACCAGGGAGGAAATGGGTGCAGCAGCTGGTACGGAAATAGAGGCTAAAATAGTTGAGCTTCTTAAGATTAAGAAAGAGATAAGGATGGTATTCGCTGCTGCACCTTCCCAAAATGAGATTCTTGATTATCTTGCCACATCAAACATAATTGAATGGAACCGGATAATTGCTTTTCATATGGATGAATACATTGGTCTGAGTTGTGATGCTGATCAGCTATTTTCAGCTTATCTCCGAAAAAAGCTGTTTGACCGCGTGCGGTTTAAACAGGTACACTTGATAAATAGCTGCACCGGCATCCCGGATGAAATAAAAAGATATTCCGATCTCATAACCGAAGCACCGATAGATATTGTTTGTCTTGGTATCGGAGAAAACGGCCATATAGCTTTCAATGATCCTCCGGTCGCAGACTTCAATGATCCCCTGGCAGTTAAGGAAGTGAGTTTAGACAGGTCATGCCGTCTTCAACAGGTTAATGAAGGTTGCTTTGCATCGTTTGAGGATGTTCCCGAGAAAGCGCTGACACTTACTATTCCCGTGATTTTCAACGCAACCCATCTTTTCTGTGTGGTTCCTGGTTTAAGCAAACGAAATGCAGTCAGAAATACAATATATGGCCCGGTCAACACTTCATGTCCTGCCTCCGTACTTCAAAACCATCCTGATTGTAGCTTTTATTTTGACAAGGATTCATTTGGAGAACAATAGAATAATTATTTTTATGTAATGGGGAGCAATCGTAGAAAATTCATTAAAGAAGTAACTGTTTGCGTAGCAGGTATTGCCCTGATGAAGAGATCTTCAGGTGCAATACCTCCACTATTAAATGGATATCCCATGTTTCATGATCCGGTTAAAAATTCCGGGATCGGACAAATATTCCCTTTTTTCAGCTATTGCAGTAAATTTAATGTAGGGGAATACATTCCTAAAGACCAGGGAGGAAAGTTTATCCAGATGGCTGTGTTAGGCACTGAGGATGACAAAAAAATCACAGAACTGATACGAGGTGGTATTATTGAAGAGGTGTATGGAAATCCGATCGAATGGAGCCGATTTGAGCTAAATGAGATAGAGAAAAGTGTCTGGCTAAACAGATTTTATTTTCTTCCCTCGTTCGCCAGAAGCTATTACATTAACGGTGACAGGGCATATCTTGATGATATGATGGGTTTCATCACGAGATGGATTAAAGACAATCCTCGTGCGCCTGATTCTCATAAAGCGACAGCTAACTGGAGAGATATGCAGGTAGCATGGAGATCTATTCATCTCTCATGGTGCTATTATCTTGGAGAAAAGGGGCTCAGTGAAGAAGAGAAAAAAGTGATTATTGATCTCCAAAGGGAGCATGCGTATATACTTCTAACGGGTTTTGGGCAACAACCACATAATGAATTTAATCACCAATCTCACGGAGCCCTCGCCATGCTCTATCTGGGAACTCTCTTTCCGATGCTTGATGGAGCTGAAGAACTAAGAGACAAAGCTATAATGATTCTCAATCATCATCTGGAAAAAGCCTTTTATTCTGATGGTGGTAATAATGAACAGATGTTTGGTTATTACCCTTTTGAAGCGCATATCTTCAGAGATGCTTATCTCCTATGTATAAATAACGCGCTGCGACCTCCTGAAAATACGCTCTTAATGCTTCAGAAAATGGCTCATTATATTAGCTCGGTTGGACGACCTGATGGAACCATGCCACAAGTAAATGATTCATATGAGATGCCGGTTCAGCCAAGTCTGAGTATCATAAATGAGGTACTTGAAAATAAAGCATTGACCAACATAAAAACCTCAGTCCTGTTTCCTGACAGTCAGGTAGCCGTACTAAAGGATGGGACTCCTTCAAAGTGGTTTATTCTTTGTAATGCAGCCAGGGTGATTGGTGCTCATGCTCATGCCGGTCGTTTATCCTTTGAGTTGTGGTACGACGGAGTTCCTGTACTTATTGACAGCGGATGCTGTAATTATGATGATCCGGCTCTGGTCAATTGGTACAGAACATCCAGAGCGCATAACACAGTAATTATCGATGGTATCAGTGATGCAGCCACTTCCTCAGAACATTTATGGGCTCCGAGAAGAGAAACACTGAATAAAATTACAAAATGGATGCCGGGAATCCGGGTATCATACCTGACAATGGTTTCTCCTGCGGAAGAAATAACAAACTCATCTGTTTGCTGGAAGCGTACAATTACCCTTATCAAAAATCACTTTGCAATAATCAGTGACACCTTTATTGCCAGCGGCCACCACAAATATGAGATATTGCTTCATTTCCCGCCAGCAGAAGTAAGTAAAGATGACATAAAAAAAACAATCCGTTTCAATTCAGAAAAAGCAATTGATGTGATACCGGTCAATGCGGACCTAATCAATAATATTACAATTTCAGATGGCATGGTAAGCAGAAATGGGATCTCCTCCCCTGCCCCGATGGCAGTTATCTCCATTAACGGTAAGGATACTGTTAATTCTCATTTACTTGTTTTACCCTATTCAGGTAACGAAGCTGCGAAAATCAAACTGAAACAGAATAAGAACAATACAATAATGAGTATCAGAGAAGCAGACGGGAGTTTTACCAGTATCAGTTTTACCGGCAACGGCATTAGTCTTGTCAAATAAGAGAACAAAAGCAAGTCATTCCGATGAGACAAAACTTAAAGTATTTGAACAAAATGAAGGAGATAAGCATTGTACTTTTCCTTATTATGCTATCATTTCTCGGGTGTAATAGTGATACAACCAATCCGGCACAAACAAAAGAGGTCACATCTTCGATTGACAATCAATTCGAAGTAAGAGGATTTCACATTGATCTCCGGATACAGGTAATGACCATGGATGCTCTCAGAAAACTGGCTGATGAACTTTCAGGGTTCGGAATAAACACATTAATAGTGGAGTGGGAGGCAACTTACCCTTATCATGATCATGCAACCATCTCTAATGAGTTGGCATACACCAGGGATGAGATAGTCTCATTTATCAGTTACTGTGAAAAAAGAGGCATTGATGTAATACCGTTGCAACAATGTTTCGGTCACGTTGAATATATCCTCCGTCATGACAGGTATGCCAACCTTAGAGAAGACAGAAAGGATTTTTCTCAACTGTGCCCACTTAAGACAGAGGCTGACAGCCTCCTGTTTGTCAACCTCTTTGCTGATATAGCTTCAATGCATCAATCTGACTACATACATATCGGAGGTGATGAAACTTATCTGCTCGGCCATTGTACCGGGTGTGCTGAAAAAGCATCAATAGAAGGCAAGTCAAAGCTCTTCGTTGATTATATGAAGATGATGTGTAACATCGTTATCCGCCTCGGGAAGAAACCGATTATGTGGGCTGACATACTTTTAAAATATCCAGAGGCTGCAACGGAATTACCGGCTGAAACCATATTCATTGACTGGAATTATGGATGGAAAACCAACTATTTCGGTGACATTAGCGCTCTTCAAAAAAATGGATCTCAGTTCTGGGGTGCACCTGCTTTACGGAGTCATCCTGATAATTCTTATGTCACCTGTTGGGAAAAACATTTTAATAATCAGCGTGATTTCATCCCTTATGCCAGAGAGGCTGGTTATAAAGGGTTAATTATGACTTCATGGTCAACTTCAGGTTTGTATGGATTTCTCTGGGATGTCAATTACGAGATGACGGATATGGAACAGATAAGGAACACTTATCCTCTTTCAGGTTTTAAAATTCTCCTCGCCTCATATGCTGAAGCCCTTAGTTCAGACACGCCTCTAATGCCACGGCAATTTGTCGTGAATTATAGCCGTGAACAATTCGGACTGACTGAAGCTGAAGGTGAGGATCTTTGGTCAATACTCACTCTGCCTCCTGAGCTGATCATAAACGGGAAACCAACAACATCAATATCTATTGCCGTAATGAGAGATACAGTTGCACTGGCTGTAAGTAAAATGAATTCCCTGAAAGCAAAAAAACATACTGATGAATTTGAACACTTAAGGTTGATGCTTGATCTGAGGGCCCATTACCTTGCATTCAAGGAAGTAGAAGCCCGATATAATTCGCCCGATTTCAGTATTGAAGATAAATCAACAGTAATATCCGATCTGGAGGAACTAATAAAAGAGTCACGAAAGCTAGACAGAAGGTTTTACCTGCTAAACAAAGGCTTTCTATATGACTCTGAGATTGATGAGCAGAATATGATACGTAATCGTAAACTGAAATTACTATACATGAGGCTTAAAGGGGAACGAGATAACTAATAATAAAGACTAATGAAGAACTCTGTATTTCTAATTATAGTTTCCCTCCTGTCAGTCTGTTTTATGCAGGATGATCGCACTAAATACTTTCCCAAAACAGTGCAATACGTTGAGTCATTTCCTTCACCTGATAAGTTTTGGATATTTGTTCTTGCAGGGCAATCTAATATGGCAGGACGCGGTCTTGTTGAACCAGAGGATACAGTTCCTGACACACGAATATTTTCACTGTCAAATGAAATGAGATGGGTTTATGCCAAAGAGCCGCTTCAGCAGTATCAGCCAACTCTTACCGGTTTAGGGCCAGGTCTTGCTTTCGCTAAGAGTCTGGTTACAAACCTTGATGAGGATATCTGCATAGGGCTTATTCCCTGTGCTGTAGGAGGTAGTTCGGTTGATGTCTGGCTCAATGACTCCCTTTTTAATAATGTGAGACTAAAAAGCAACTTCACAGATAAAGTGAAATGGGCAAGAAAATATGGCACTATTAAGGGTGTCATCTGGCATCAGGGTGAGGCCGATGCTACTGCCGAAAAAGCTCCCCAATACCAGGAAAACCTCCAAAGTCTTTTTGCTTTTTTCAGAAAGGAAACTGGTAATGATACACTTCCCGTTATAATAGGAGAGCTTGGTATTTTTGAAGGAAATAAAAAAAACAATCATGAGTACCTTATTATCAATCACATATTGTCTGACATTGCAATGGAGGATCCATTTATTGATATCGTATCTTCATGCAATCTCAAGCCAACCGCTGATAACGTCCATTTTGACGGTGAATCGCAAAGGATAATGGGAAAAAGATATGCGCACTCATATCTGACACAATTAAACCACAAGAATAAATAATAACCTGATTATGCAGCTAATTGACTGGATTGTTCTGACATTATATTTTCTTTTACTAATCACTATAGGATTATGGGCCTTCATGAGGGTAAAAAATTCAGCTGACTTTTTCACAGCAGGGGGTAAGCTTCCATGGTGGCTCTCAGGAATATCTCATCATGTCTCAGGATACAGTGGTGCTGTCTTTGTGGCATATGCCGGCATTGCTTATACTAATGGCGTGTCAATATATGTTTGGTGGGCCTTTGCAGTTGCCATTGCAACATTCATGGGTGCACAGCTGATTGCTCCCCGTTGGGCGCGTCTCCGAATAGTTACGGGAATACAATCGCCAACAGAATATCTGGTCACCAGATACAATCTTACCACTCAACAGATAATAGCCTGGACAGGGGTGATAATAAAAATATTCGATGTGGGCGCTAAATGGGCTGCAATAGCCATACTTCTTAATATTTTCGCAGGCACTACATTTCTGACCGGAATTTTGCTTGCAGGCTCAGTATCATTAATATACAGCACTTTGGGAGGATTATGGGCGGATGTTGTCAATGATTTTGCACAGTTCATTGTACAGCTTATTGCAGGAATAACTATGTTTGTAATAGTCCTGTTGAATCTTGGAGACGGAACTGCCGGCTTCTTAACCCTGTGGGATCGTCTTCCTGAATCACACTCCGCACTTTTCAGCGGACCTTACACCTGGCAGTTTTTCATTGTAATGATGATCATTGACTTTTTTAGCTACAGTGGTGGAACATGGCATCTCGCCACACGCTTTATCGCATCATCATCAGGCAATGTTGCAAAAAAAGCCGCCAGCCTCTCTTCAATACTTTATCTTCTATGGCCTATTGTGCTTTTCTTTCCAATGTTCGCCGCTCCGCTTCTTCTTCCTGACCTCAATGAACCTACTCATTCATACGGTCTGATGGCAATAAAATTTCTACCGGCAGGATTAGTAGGACTGGTGATGGCAGCTCTTTTCACAAATACTCTATCAATGACCTCTTCTGATGCCAATACAATTTCTGCGGTTATAACACGTGATATACTACCCAGATTCATACCCGGATTTGCAGACTATGGCCGGAAGAAAATATTATTATTTGCCAGAATCTCAACCTTTGCCTTCACAGTACTTACAATACTTATTGCTATAAATGCTGAGAGCTTTGGAGGCGTCTTCGGCCTTATAGTCTCATGGTTTGCCGCTCTTCTTGGGCCAATCGCTATACCCATGATTCTCGGCCTTCTGCCTGCCTTCAAACGATGCGACAGCAGAATAGCTATTCTTTCTATAGTTGCAGGATTAGCAGCGTTCATTGTGGTTAAGCTTATCCCTGATGCTTCTCTTGCGCTTGAGGTAGGTGCCCCGTTGTTCACTTCACTATTCTTGTATATTGTATCAGGGTTATTAAACAGGAGGCCGGTACCAAAAAAAGTCGATGAATTACTTCAGTCATTAAGACATGAACTAAAATGATGGAGAAAACAAGTTGTGATGTGGTTTATGGTTGCGATTACAGAAGTGGCAAGCAGCTCAAAGTAACTATTTCAGAGGGAATCATCAGGTATATTGAGGAACATACTCCCTCTGATGGAAATATAAAGCAAATAATTGCTCCCGGCCTCGTTGATCTTCAGGTAAACGGATTTGCCGGTATTGATCTTAACAGCTCTCCACTGTCATATTCAGCAGTCAGGGAATTGGCTGCAAGATTATGGTCTGAAGGAGTAACAACATTTTTTCCCACAGTCATAACTAACAGCGAAGCTAACATTTTCCAGTCAGTAAAATCCATTGCCGAAGCCTGCAGTCTCTATCCTGAAGTGAGAATGACAATAGGAGGCATACATCTTGAGGGTCCTTTCATCTCTCCTGAAGAAGGTCCACGGGGAGCACATCCTGCAGAGTTTATCCAGCCTCCAAACTGGGAACTTTTTTGTCGATGGCAGGAGGCATCCGAAGGATTAATAAAGCTTGTCACCTTATCACCTGAATGGCCACTCTCCGGTGAATTTATAAAGAAGTGCGTCAGATCAGGCATTATTGTTGCCATTGGGCATACTGCTGCCACTCCGGATGCCATCAGGTCAGCGGTTGAGTCCGGAGCCACCATGTCAACTCACCTGGGCAATGCCTCACACCAGATGCTTCCGCGACACCGCAACTACATATGGGAACAGTTAGCAGCTGATGAGCTTCATGTTACTATGATCTCTGACGGATTTCACATTCCGGATGCAATGCTGAAAATATTTCTAAAAGTCAAACCTGAGAAAACTATCCTGGTAAGTGACTCCACGATGTTTGCAGGAATGAAACCTGGTAATTATTCAACCCATATTGGTGGTAATGTCACACTTACTGATACCGGAAAACTTCATATTCAGGGAAAACCTGACGTACTTGCCGGCTCCGGATTACCTCTGCTTCACTGCGTAAATACTTTAATCCAAAAGAATCTGTTATCTCCCGCAGAGGCATGGGAATTAGCCAGTATAAGACCAGCTGCCTTCATTGGAAATTATCAGTGTCATTCATTCAGTATTGGCGCTCCGGCTGACATTGTTATTATGGAATTGAACAATACCGGCTACAGGATACTTAAAACCATAAAATCCGGAAAAACCGTTTTTGAAAGGGTTCATCACTCTAAATGAAACCAATGGAAACAGAAAAAAGTGAAAACAGTCAAAAGACTAATGAAAGGCTATATTCCCTTGATGCTCTCAGAGGCTTTGATATGTTTTGGATAGCTGGTGGGCAGAAGCTTATTTTTGCATTTGCCACAGTAACCGGATGGCCGTTTTTTGCATGGTTGAACGGTCAAATGCATCATGTAGTATGGAATGGGTTTGCATTTTACGATATGATTTTCCCTCTTTTTCTGTTTCTCTCAGGAGTTTCAATGCCTTATTCTTTTGCTGCCAGATACTTGCGTGGTGATACAAAGAGACAAATATACCAGCATGCTTTAAAAAGGATGATCATACTGATCTTTCTGGGAATGATTGTAAACAGGGTTTTAGACCTTGACTTTGAAAACATACGATTTGTTAGTGTGTTAGGCAGAATAGGTGTAGCATGGTTTTTCGCTGCCGTTATTTTCCTGAATACAAACATTAAATGGCAGGTATTATGGTTCTGGGGACTGCTTTTATTCTATTGCCTGGTAATGCTTTTCATACCTGTCCCCGGCTATGGTGCAGGTATACTGACTCCTGAGGGAAATCTTTCAGGTTATATTGACCGGCAACTGCTTCCGGGAAAACTCTATATGGAAGTAATGGATCCTGAAGGTATATTAAGTACAATTCCTTCAATTTCCACTGCACTCCTTGGCGTGTTTGCAGGGCATTTTCTTCGATCCGAAATAAAATGGCTGAATGGATTGAGAAAGGCACTGTTTATAATAGCAGGAGGACTATTAAGTATCCTTCTTGGCTGGCTCTGGAATGCCTTCTTCCCAATAAATAAAAATCTTTGGACCAGTTCATTTGTACTCTTTGCGGGTGGATGGAGCCTTGTAATGCTCGGCATCTTTTATCTTATCATTGATATATGGAAATGCAGAAGATGGTCATTCTTTTTCACAGTTTTCGGCATGAATTCAATTACTATTTATATTATTCAAAACAAGATAATCAAATTTGATGTGGTAAGGGACTTCTTTTTAAAAGGTATATCTGATATCTCCCCTGAATATATTAAACCATTTATTGGGTCAATAGGATACATTACCTGTGTTTGGTTATTTCTATATATCCTTTATCGAAAAAGAATATTTCTCAAAGTCTAGCCTTCCGATGAAACAGAAAACCATCATTTATATAACAGTAGTCCTCACAGCTATCTGTCTTATCTCTGGTGCAAGCTCATGCATCAATGTGAAAACAAATCAGCAATATAATAACTGCTCTATAATTCCAAAGCCCGTCTCTGTGCAACAAACCGAAGGTGAATTTTTCCTTGGTTCATCAACAACCTTGATGTATGATACCTCTTTCAGCTCTGTTACAGAGACTATGACTCTTTTTAACAGTTTCCTGGAAAGAAACTATGATAATATTAAGCTACAAAGGTATAAACCTGGTAAAAGAGGAAACACAATAGAAATATTTCATGACTATACATTATCTGATCCGGAAGGGTATACTCTTAAAGTAGAACCAGACAGTATACAAATAGGAGCCATTGATGACCGGGGTATCTTTTATGCATTCCAGACACTAATGCAACTTATCTATCCGTCTCAATCAGTTAAAAGGGGGGAAATCCCTATTCCCTGTGTTTCTATCATTGACCATCCTGAATATGGATGGCGCGGACTACACCTTGATGTATCGAGGCACTTCTTTCCAAAGGAGTTTATTTTCAAGTTACTCGATGCAATGGCCCTGCACAAGCTCAACACTTTTCACTGGCACCTGACTGACGATCAGGGATGGAGACTTGAAATTAAAAAGTACCCTGAGCTGACTAATACAGGTGCGTGGAGAAACGAGACACTAATTGGTCATGGTAGTGAAACACCATGGAGGTATGATGGAGTCAGATATGGTGGCTTTTATACACAGCAGGATGTTAAGGAGATAATAGAATATGCCCGTAAGCTTCATATAAATATACTCCCTGAGATTGAAATGCCGGGACATGCTGTTGCCGCACTTCGCGCTTATCCTGAACTGTCATGTACCGGAGGTCCTATTACTGCCTTTAACAGGTGGGGTGTTTCAGAAGATGTCTTCTGTGCAGGAAAAGAGGAAACATTTGATTTCATTACAGGAGTTCTGGCAGAAGTAATGGAGTTATTCCCTTACGAGTACATACATATTGGTGGTGATGAATGTCCTAAGAAGAGATGGAAAGTGTGCTCCATGTGCCAGAAGAGAATAGAGGAGAATAATCTTAAAGACGAGAATGATTTACAAAGCTATTTCGTAAAACGCGTTGAAGCTGTCGTTTCTTCAAAAGGGAAAAAGATAATTGGCTGGGATGAAATATTGGAGGGAGGTTTTTCCGAAAATGCTGCTGTAATGTCATGGAGAGGCGCAGAAGGTGGCATTGAGGCTGCTAATATGGGCCATGATGTTGTGATGACACCTCACTCTTTTGTTTATCTTGATTATTACCAGTCAGCATATAATGAGCCTCTGGCAATTGGAGGAATGCTGGATATGAAAAAGGTTTACTCACTTCAGATAATGCCTGAAGAAATTGAAGACAATAAGAAAAAACATATTATTGGCGCCCAGGCAAACGTTTGGACTGAATATATGCCTGACAGTAAGCATGTTGAATACATGATATTCCCAAGGATCGCAGCTGTTTCTGAAGTATTGTGGAGTACCCTGGAAAATCGTGATTTCAATGATTTTACCCACCGAATGAATGAACAATATGCCAGATATGATGCAATGCATATTAACTATCGCATTCCCTATCCTTCAGGTTACTACCCGGTAAATATTACAAAAAATGATAGTGTTGTTGTAACCCTTGATAATGGAGTCAATAGGTCAAGAATATATTACACATTAGACGGCACGAACCCTGATGAACAGTCTTCGTTATATACCAACCCGATAATGCTTGACCTGAATAAAGAAAAACACCTTAAATCAGTCACTGTCATGCCATCAGGCCGCAGAAGCGCCATAATGTCGGGCCTTTTCAGAAAAGTATTAATGAAGAATCCGGCTAAGTATAAAAACCTGGAAAAAGGTCTCGTTTTTAAACTTTACAATGGCTCATTTACTTCAGCTAAAGAGTTAAATGGGAAACCCTACTCTAATGGTGTAATTCCTACAATAACAATTCCCGAAATAGCCCCGGATAGCACTTTCGGTTTGGAGTTTGTTGGCATAATTGAAATAAAGAAAGATGACATTTATACATTTTACATAAACTCAGACGATGGTGCAGTGTTGCTAATTGATAATGAAATCATTGTTGATGGTGATATTGAACATCACGGTATTATTAATAGTGGTAGTGCTGCACTCATGGAAGGGTTCCATGAAATTTGCATAAGATTCTTCCAAAACCACTACCGAAAGAATCTTAATGTAAGTTATGAAAGCAAGTATCTTGAAAAGAGCTCTGTCTCCGCAGATGTACTGTTTCACAGTCATATAGAAGAGCCTCTCCCACACTGAGAAAAAGTATCAGCAAGCAAAAAGATTTAAAAATTAACGTTTTATATGATGCTCTTTTGCCGGATGTTAACAATGCATCTGAAGTTTTATTACTCCCAATCTCATCTTCTAAATAAGCTTATCGAAAGAAATTAATCATTAACCAATAAATCTTTCTAGATTTGGGATTAAAAAAGTAATAACGCTCAAATCTTTGACCTTTTCATTATGGATAATCCAGAACCTATCAGCTTTGGTACCAATACATTAAATTCTTACTTACAGATGAAATATCTTTCTGAATCACATTAATTAACTAATATCAATTTGACTATTAATTCATTATATCAAAACAACACACAGCAATATAACTAAAATCCAAAGAGTAAATAATATCCTTAAACATTGTATTAGTATGAACTTCTCAGGTAAATGGATAAATGAGAGAAACACATTTATCCTGATCCTTGTCATTAACTGCATTTTCATCTTATCAGTCAGGTTTTATCCGTCAATGGATGGCCCCTGTCACCTGTACAACTCGAATCTGATAACACACCTGCTCAAAGGCAGTCAGGATGGGTTAAACAACTACTTCATCCTGAATCAGGCTCCGATACCTAACTGGATAAGCTACTTTGTTCTTTTGCTTTTTAATTCATTTCTACCAGCATGGGGAGCTGAAAAAATACTTTTGATAGCATATTTGATAGGTCTTGCAGTTTCATTCAGATTATTGATAAAGCAACTATGCCCTGAGAATACCGGACTCAGTATATTAATATTGCCTTTTGCCTATTCTTTTCTTTTCCATTTAGGCTTTTATAATTACAGCATATCGTTCATTTTTATGTTTCTAACCCTTTATTACTGGCTTAAATATCAATCTGATACATCCTTAAAAAAATACCTGCTGTTATTCACTCTTATAACATTTACATATTTCTCGGCAATACTCACATTCTTTTTCTTAGGATTAACACTGGGCCTGTTTGTACTTGCATTTTCAATAAATAACTATTTAAACGGCAATAGTTTAAAAAAGGAAGTCAAAGCAATAATCAGGGAATTAATCTTACTCCTAATAATATCTTCACCAGCCCTTGTTTTTTCGGCCATTTTCATAGGTTCTACAACCTATACAACCTCGGGACATAGATACTCCTATGGAGAACTGATAACATGGGTCAACGATGTAAGATCTATTATTGTATATAACTATCCGGAAGAAAGGGTAATAACTGAGCAGATAATGCATATTATGATTGCGTTGGTATCAGTTTCCCTTTTCATCAGATTTCATAAGACTGACACCTTATTTTCGTCCCGGATTTATAGAAGAAGCGACATATTACTGATTCCAATCGCCCTCGCTTTCTGCTTTTTGTTTATTATTCCTGACGGCGCAAATGCCGGGATGATGTCTGACAGATTCAGCCTGATGTTCTTCATGCTCCTTGTTTTATGGACGGTGGTTCAAAGGTTACCTCCGAAAGTTGTAACTGTATTTATTGCCTTTATAATTGTCATTCACCTTGGGTTACTTACAAAGCATCATTTCGGCACCATAGTAAAACTCAACAAGGATGCTGAAACAATATATCATTCATCAGGATATATAAAAGAAAACAGCGTAGTACTTCCGGTTAATATGACAGATAACTGGCTGGAACCACATTTTTCAAACTATCTGGGAGTTGATAAACCAATGATCATTCTTGAAAACTATGAAGCCCAGGTAGGCTGGTTTCCTGTACGCTGGAATACCAGGGAGATGCCACGCATAAAACTTTGCGAAAATGATGGCATTAATGGCATCCAATGGGACTCAAATATTAACTCTACCACAATTAGACAGATAGACTATGTCTTCCTGTTCGGGAACACAAATAAAATAAACGATGAAAGCTGGGCTGAACTTAAAACTGTTCTTGACCAAAATTTCACTTTATCATATA